>Ga0210003_1000581_pt1 | contig 33028 bp, 42 predicted proteins | sample LantaG_FD_182804 | JGI IMG/M metagenome (GOLD analysis project Ga0210003, IMG submission 182804) | Deep subsurface microbial communities from Baltic Sea to uncover new lineages of life (NeLLi) - Landsort_02402 metaG (SPAdes) (version 2) | ecosystem: Environmental > Aquatic > Marine > Oceanic >...
AAGCTGGAGCTGGGTCAGGGCCTACTTCAACCATACACCACACGGGTAATGCTCCAGTGGCAAGTATAACTATAAGCAGGTTTCCTCGTGAATTTGTATCATTCACACCCAAAGTCACATTGTAATAACCTGCACTGTCATAAGTTGGTGCCGAAAAACCTGACGCCTCGATATTTGCAAGAGCACCATCATTTTTTGAAAGAAATATCTGAGACTGTGTAATGGACAATCCCGTCTCAAGTGTCTTTCCATCATCTTCATCTACAAAAGGACCCATTCTAACAGAAGCGGCTTCAATTCTTACAAGAACAAATCTTCCACCATTATAATTTTGCCAACTCATTATATTCTCCTTCTTTTATTATATTTTAAAAACGATCTTACATATTTTTACTTTTCAGGAGCACCTATTAAGCAGGAGCCGTACCAATTTCAACAGAGCGCCACACGGGTAATGCTCCAGTAGCCAGTACAGTAACTTTCAAATTTCCTACTGTATTTGTATCAACTGCACCCAAATTCACCGCATAAAAACCGGCACTGTCATAAGTAGGTGCCGAAAAACCTGACGTCTCGATATTTGCAGGAGCACCATCATTTTTTGTAAGAAATATCTGAGACTGTGTAATAGACAATCCCGTCTCAAGGGTCTTTCCATCATCTTCATCTACAAAAGGACCCATCCTAAGAACAGCCGTTTGAGCAGGATTAAGGACATATCTTCCACCCGAATAATTTTGCCAACTCATTATATTCCCCTTTTAAAAAGTGTAATTATCCATTTATACTATTGATTCATCATTTGAGCATAATAGTCTGCTTTTACTGCGACTCCCGAAAGTTCTGGAGCTTCTGAATAGACTCCATCTGTCAAATCGTCAAAAGAGTTACCCTTTATAATTCCCGAAGAACTAATTGTATTATCAGAGAAGACAATTCCTCTTGCATTTGCTCCACTTGTATTCTGCACAGAAAATCCACATCCCGATACTTCAGGAGCTGTTAATTCATAATCCGCAAAATTTATAAAATTTGAAGTAGCATCAGGCCCAGGTTTTGAGAGGGATAAATCCCTTACTACAGGTGAAACGGCTCCTGCTACGAATGAAAACAGAGGTAAATCATTATTAACTGATATAGAAGGTTTACTAGTGTTACTGGAATCAGATAGGATAAAGATACTCTTGTCAATAGGACTAATTACATTTGTAGAGTCATCTATCACACCACCCTCTTGAATTACTTTTATACTATCATAAATATTAAAAGTCACGTTATTGATAAGATTCCCAAAATTTACTGCGCCAGTTGCACTGGAGTCATAAGGAGGCACACCAGAACCAGAGGCATTTATATAATAAGAGGTGTAAAGCTCATCATATAGCATCTCAAAGGCACCCATATCATAACCTGATCCAGTAATGCCTGGTAAAATCTGAGGACGTGAAACCCCTCTTTTATCAATTGAAGGTACTGGACCGGTACTGCCTCCCGTATCTAAACAAGGGCTATTTACGGATAACAGAAAGTTTTCTTCTGGTATCTCCTTAAAAAGAGGATCAACATTTAAACTACCAGTACCTGCTGCGGCTTGACCACCATAGAGAGTAGAAAAGTCATAGACATCATTATAAGCATTATATGACCCTGCCCCTACTGTAGTGATATTTATACCTGTGTTAGTATAGGCATTCACTGTACCGTTTCCATGTAGAATATTATTATTCACATAAGAATATGTCAAAGCTCCGGAAACTAAGATACCATTGGTCACACAATTAAAAAAAGTATTATTGACTATATCAAAAAGATTTGCGGTACCAAAATTATGAGCATGTACACCTATAGTTACATGAACAAACTCATTATTTTCAATTCTAATGTTATCACCAACTACGGGCGCTACACCACTTAGGACTTCATTCTCGTCTGTAAAATAACTTTGTAAGCCATCTTTAGTAGCTATTAAACCTTGGTCATCAAAATTTGATATCTTTATAATTTTCATTAAATATCTCCCTTAACCTTTTTCCGAATTTTTCATTCGAGCAAAGTCATTAGACTTCACAGCTCTTAATTATAAGCTGAATTCTTTTTCTGGTACTCATCTTATCTCATTTGAGCGTAATAATTGGACATAACTGCAATAGATATAGAAGGTACTACTCCTATATTCACACCTTTTACTGTATTCCTAAACTTATTCCCAGTTATTAATAATTCTGATGAAAAAGTTTTATCCTGCACATCAATACCCACTGCTGTAGAACCTGAAGTATTAGCAATGGTGAAACGATTATCTCTTAACTCACTACTAATGACATTACCGTCATATCTGACTATAGATCCTGTAGCATTAGGGCCTATTTTTACCATACTCAATCCTATGATACGGCTTTCAGGACCTGATAGTGCAAATAAAGGTGCAGCCGTAGGACCTATCACATCAGGTTTATGTGAATTCCCCGACCAAGAACGTATAGTCACGTTATCTATAGTTATTGGTACAGTTGCTTCTGAGTTATCGATATTGAAACCATAGACAGTTTCGATAATATCACCTACAGCTATTGTCACCGCACCCAAAAGAGCAGTAAAATTAGTAGCACCTGTTGCAGAACTATTAAAAGGTGGAGTACTTGTCCCTGTAGCATTTACAAAATATGTTGCCATTAAAATCCTCCTAAACGGCTATCAGGACAGATGGGTCGTGAATATCACGTCTAATCTGCCAATAAGTTGGATCTATCTTTTCTACTATAGGTTTCAGTCTTAACAATGCATCCTGATTATCCTTAAGAGCGATAGACATGACGACAGTTTCACATTTATCTTTAATGGCTTTTAGTAAAGTGATAGCTTTATCATAAACACCCTCACCGCGACTCTTGTCATGGAATTCCTTATCACCATCGATAGAAATCCCCATTCGGTCTACATGCTCAGCTATCTCTGGTCTAAAAATCGTACCATTTGTTGTAACTCCTACCTTAAACCCAAATGCTCTAAGATCATCACAGATCTCGGATAGATTCTCAACAAGAAGGGGTTCCCCTCCAGTAATAAAGACCCACTCTACTTCACCCGCTTTTTTCTTAATATTTACCAAACACTCTTCAACAAAAGCGTCTCTATGGTTATCCTTTATGGAACAGAAGCCACAATCAAGATTGCAGTCAAAAGTTATTTGTAAAAGGATATGACTCATAGTACCCCTTAACCCAGTTCGCTTCTTGTGCTTGTGATATTATGGCATAGACTTTTTAAGGATTTCACATTATCCGCAAAAGTCAATGCATCAATCTTAGCTTCCCTACTGTAATACTTTACTCTTAATTCACTTATGACTGGATTTTTCTCAAAATTAAAATGAACACGTTTAGTTTTCGGATCTCTAGTAGATCTTTCAATTTTGCATCCAGCGGAAGCGTAAAAAGCTGCTAAATACAGATCGCAGGTTGAATACCCTTCGTAACAGCCGTTATCGACGTTTCCCATAATTACACCTCTTATTTAATATTTAATATCTGTTATATTTTATGCTAAAAAGGCCACCCCTAAATAGTTGGTGGCCTCCTAAGGGCAATAAAAAATCTTATTTTTTTTACCTCTTGAAAGGTTAAGCAAAAGTATCTGAGACTGTGAAAGCTCCACGGTCCTGCAGATTCTTAATTTGTCCTGTGCCATCAGCTCCAGCATAGGATGCACTTAACATAACATCACTGGTTGCAACAAAGGTAGTGTCCTGACCATGGCTCAGATAGCGATCCTGTCCTTGAACATAAAGACCCTTTCCACCGCCAAGTTGGTTTCTTTGACCAACATCATGCAGGTAAACTCTGCCGTAATCAGTGCCATCGTATGCTACACTTATTGTAGGAATAGCCATGATATATCCTCCTTAAATATTTTAATAGACTCATTTTTTCAGGATTACTTAAATCTACATATTAATAGATTATCAAAATATTATTTAGATTTTATCTTATTCTATCCTACGGTACTATCTGTTATCTGTATTTTTGTTACTTGACTTCCTGAATATGTATAAGTCGTTAGTTTGGCTGGCGAACCTGTAACAGTCGCATCACTTAAATAAGATAAAGTGGTACTAACATTAGTTCCATCATACGTGTAATCTGTAGTGATATTAGCCTTATAAAAATCAGAAGGATCAGTCAAAACTGCGCCACTGGAAGAACCTGCCATTTTAACCCACTTCATAAGTTCTGTATTATATACAAAACCCTGTCGTCTGATAGTAGGATCATCCTTCATTTCTCTTGGAGTGATACCTGTAGGTGGTACTTCCACCACAGAAGAATCAGCTATATCACTCTCAGCGCCTAGTGAATCTACATATGTTATTGCAAAATAAAAAATTTTGTTAAGAAAGCTTACAGAGCTACTTAACGATAACAATGCCCTGACATCTTCTATAGCAATATCAAAAGTGACCTTACCTAACCCAACCGGTTCCTTCGATGCTATATCTGGGATGTTTTGGACAATAAGAGATAGGGATGAAGATACTGTTCCCACATATATTTTATATGAGACAGCCCCAGTCTCTCTCTTCCAGCCAAATTTTATTAAATTAGGCGATTTATAAAGCGGTTCAATAAAACTATCCATAAGATATCCTGACTTTAACTATTACTATGTATTAATACATTATTAAACTATAATCTTTTTCTTCTTCTCTTTTTCAACATAAGGAGTATAACTTTCAGTATTCATCCCAGCTTCCTTTGCCATCTTCTGTGCATCCGACCAGGAATCAGTCCGAACTCCAGCAATATTAGGCTGTACCTGAGGAGAATCATGACGATATTTTTGTTGCTTCACTTCTAGCTGCTCACTTCTTTTCTTACGTTGACGCTTTTCTCTATCATGAATAGAGCTTGTACCACCTTGGAAAATAAAGCCTCCACCATTGTAAGAAATTTTCCGACTCATCTTCTTCTTACACTTCTTACACTTAATTTCAGGCTCTTCCTTAATTGGGTGAAAATATTCCTCCACCTTCCCACATTTTTTACAGAAATAGTCATACGTTGGCATATTCAACTTCCTTTGGATTTAGATTTAGATCTATTACGACAGAGAAAAAACTACTGGAAAAAAATATCTGATTATTAGACAATTTATCCGAAAGATATAATTTAGCGGTCCACAACTCTCCAATGGAATCCTCTTCCACCTTAATCACTGAATCACTGACTTCACCAAATATTCTTTTCATGACATTTTTATTTACTACGATATATTCTACTATATGATCCTCATGCTCTATATATGAAAATCCATAATTCAAAGAATCCTCTAGAGATTCTATTTCTTTACAGTAAAGATTGATTTTCTGTTTAGCATGAATAACACCAGCAGCTACTTTCATCAAATAAGACGCCTTTCCCAATTTTCAGCCTTGCTACGCTCAGCATCCAGAAATTCGTCGTTCTGAGAGATATCCTTTAACCTCTCTACTGCAAAAGTCACAGTAGGAAGATCACTTCTATTTTTATAGGCAACAAAAGCAATTATATCAGGATTCTTTGCATTTAACATGAAATCCTTTTTTACCGCGTCACTCTTCTCTACCCACCCAGATATGGCATCTATAAATTCTGGATGTGTTTCCAGACTCTTAAATTCTGGAGGAATAATAATTGTAGGAGCTTTCTTTTCAATTTCTTCTACCTTATCAAGAGCTTCCTCTGCTTCTTTTTCAATCGAAGGAATTTTAGATAATTGCTTTAATCTAGATGCTACCAAATGGGAAGCCTCCGGAAACCTGTGAGTTATATAAACGAGTTCATCAGGATCTTCTAACTTACGGATCCAAGCCGGACGACTCCTATGCTTAAGATCCCAGTTATTCTCTATATCCTGTATAACAGGTCTCTTACCTATATCCTTCAATTCTGGAGGAATTCTTAAAACCTCTTCAGGAATACCTGGTAATATTTTTACCTTTGGCGCTTTTTCTACCCTTTTCTTAGCTGCTGGAGACATCTTTCCTAAGCTAAATTTAGAAACAAGAGGCAGGCATGCTAAGACATGTTTACACACAAGAAATTTACCTTCCTTATCCCTCTTTTTAGGAGGAGCAAATTTAGGCCTAATACCACCATATAAATAATCATTCATATAAGCATTATATTGAGCGCCCCAAAATAACCAGGAAGGACAGGTACAACTAACTCTTACATGAAGATCAGGTGTCTTTCTTACATTAAGGTGTGGTAAGAATTGAAAAGTTGTCTTATAAGGCCATGGCCAATTCTTAGGCCATTCCGGTTTAGATCCTGAAGAAGTAGTAAAAGTCCATCTACCTACAGAAGGTTGATATCTTTTTGCTGAGACAGTCACACCAGGTACATTTGCTTCTATAGTACCATCATCACCTATTGTAACTGAGGAGTCTCCCGGTTTCCTTGTCCCCTTTGACGTACTTATACTTGCATTAGTCAGGTCCTTCATCAACATAGCTGTCTTACTCGTGGTAGGATCTATCACAAGTTCCACAGGATAACTATCCATTAAATAATTAGCCATTACAACGTGTGCTGAAGGGCCTGTAGGGATCTTTTCCTCTGCAAGAAAAGAGGAAGCTACCCGTGAGGCGGCATTCCTAAAGGGTACATGAAAAACGGACATATCTGGATCCTTAAATTGCCTTGTAATCTTATCCTCAGACATTTCAGGAGCATCACCCTCATCCCACGCTCTATCATACAAGTCATCAAGATCATCCTGCCCTGCACCTTCGCCAGGTTTCATAACCTCATAATAGTCATCAACTAAATTACGGGGATGTGGCTTCTCTTGATGCTTTAACATATCATCTGGACCTGAGAAATCTTGAAGATTCTCAGGATTAGATGACTGTACAACTGTTTCCAAGGGCATTACCGGCTTGCCCTTGAGAGGTTCTCTACGGAGTTTTTCAAGAAAATCACCTTCGTATTTTGGCATCACCTTAATAGGATTAGGGGAATACTGCCTTTCCCTAAGAGTTCTTTTAGGTTGAGACTCAAAAGCACCCGATGCTGCATCTTCAAGATTCTCCATAGGAGTCCTAGGAGGAAAAAGATTGTGCATATCGAAATCGACAACATTTGCGATAATTCTTTTAGCCTGCTTGTTCAAGATCTTTCAGCCTTTCAGTACACGCGTTTAGAACTGCTTTTGTGGTTTCAATAGTTTGAATGAATTTCACAAAAGCAGCATCCTTTAAATCTTTTACAAATTTTTCTTTTTTAACCCAATGCAACTGACCCCAATCATCGGGCAACATTAATAGATAATCATCAGAACTGGATTCAGTTACAACAGCAGCCTTTTTCATTATTTCAGGCTTTAACTCTACTTCAGGTGCTTCTACTTCGATTTGTTTTTTAGATGCTTTTTTCTCTTCCATTACACCCTGTGTCTGAGCAGAAGCTTTTTTACGACTTTCCGCACGTTCCTTTGCTCTCTTATCTGCAAGAGCCTTTTTCTCTATATCTTCTGTACCAAAAAGATCTGCAATAAGGTCATCACCAGTTTTCTCAACTACGACTGCAGGTTCTTTTTTTACACCAATTTTAGAAACTTCTACAGCATCCTGAGGTTCTGCTACATTTACACCAGTTTTAACCCCACCAATATTACCCACAACCACTGCACCCTGCATGGAAGCATCAGAGACAGAAGTACTACCAGAGGAAACTTTAGTCTTCACAGTAAAGCCATCAGGTGACTTTGTCTGCTTTAAAGACATATCTTTTGGAGAATCTGTTTTCCTTAAAGTAATACCCTCTACTGTTGTAACATCCATCTTCTTACTCATCGTTTTTACGACTTTTGCATCCTGGGATTCATCGGCATTAATTACTTTTGTAATACGTCTTACATCTTCCCTACTCATACCTTCAGTAGGACGTGGAGTAGAATCATCTACTATATAAGCACTTTTCTCTTTAGGGTTGGATGAAGCATTTTTTGTCTTCATGGGCATTGCTGAATCCGCACCATACTGATCACCTTCAATTACGGTGAACTTCTTTTTTGGAGTAGCGCGAGGTGTTACAGTTGAACTGGTTACCATTTTTACTTCTACTTGATCTCCAGCAACTTCAAGTTTCCCTCTACCCAAAACTTGGGTATCTTTTTTAATAGGAGTAAGTTGCTTTACTATAAGATCGTTCTCTCTGATAATCTCAGTACCCTTATTACCTACTGTTTGAATATGTATTTCACCACTATGCTCTGCATAAGTATCGAAACTTCCGCCCTTTATTTTACCATAATCCTGAGGAAGAGAAGGTGGAGTAACTATTTCTTCCTCTTCAAACAAACTTTCTACTTCAGGAGAATCATACTCTTCAGTATCCGTCTCTTCCATTAAATCTAACCAACCCATCATATTAATAGCGGATTTCAACCCCATACAACGACCCTTAGCTATGTCTCCATCTTTTTTCAGATAGGAAGCTACTTCACCGTCATATGTTAGTGTATCACCTACACGAATTTTAACAGAAGGAATATTTCGATCCTCAAAATTTAGAGCAAATTCCATTACAGCGACAAATTCTTGAGCTTTCCCTTTTACAAATTCTACAGCCATAAAGACCTCCATTATAATTTAGATTTGGATATTTTATTTTATCTCATAAAAACACCACTATACTATTGATATTCGTATTTATAGATTATTAAACACCCACTTAAGTACTTGATATACTTGGCTGATTACAGACTAACAGTTGTTATTGTGGTTATTTAATAATGTATTAATACCTTTTTCTTTGTGAATACCTATTTTAAATGTATCTTTATACAAAGATAACTTGGAGACTACATGGCCCCTAAAATAACAGTAATTACCCCTGCCTCACGGGGAGTGAAAGAACTCACGAATCTTTTAACAGACTTCAATAACCAAACCTTCAAAGATTTTGAACATCTAATTGTCTATGATGGTACTCCTCCAGATAATGTCAGAGCTCTCATGAAGGATACTCCCAAATGGGTACGGTTTCGTAGTGTAGAAAAAGACAAAGGAGATATGAAACAATCACCAGGTACGAATCCCAGAAATTTTGGCATTCAAAAAGCATTAGGGGAGTACGTGGTTTTTTGCGATGATGATGATAGGTATAAGGATACCTATTTAGAGACATTAATAGCAGGGACTCAAGGAAATACCATTACTGTAGTACAGATGTCTTGCCAACAATCAAGGATTTTCAGAAACGGGGACCCTGAAGCAATAATACTTGTTCCGGAAATAGGTGTACATTATTTTCCAGTCATCTGTCATGTAGGAACTCCTTGCTTTATTGTTAGAAGAGAATGGGCAGTAGAAGAACCATGGAGACATGAACCTGAACACGATTTCAGATTCATAAAAAGAATATGCGATAAATTTCACCCTCAAATTAGAATTGTGGGGGGAATGCAAGTAGATGTTGATGGCCTGGTCATTAAAGGAATGCGCGATTGGGTCTCAATTCCACCATTTTACAGGGAGTCTATATGTCGAGCTTAAAAGGAAAATCAGAAGAGGAAAAATTAAATTTACTCGCAGCTTTATTTGCTAACCTGAGAGTAAATGAAATAGAAGTTGATCATTTAGTCATGAGCCCTGAAGATTGGGTCCTTGCTAGAGAAATACCAAACATCTTCTCTCCTGAAAAAATAGAGAAAAGATTTGAAAAAGGTTGCTGTGCATGGTTATGGGGAGCCTTTGTCTGGATAGATAAAGACGCGGATGAAATAAAAATATACGGGAAAACTCAGTTTAATGAATTAGAGCAGGACTTTCCTACTCTGGCCAAGAACATCCAGGAACTAGGGGATTAAATGGATAATTGGTGTCCTTTAATCAATATAAACGGTTATGACTTTTTCGCATGGAATATGGGTTTTAAAGAAATTATAAAAGTCCCTTCATTCAATACAGAAGACCCATGCACTCTTGCAGGAGGTTTCGCTTTTATGGAGAAGTATAAATTAAGAGTGAATGAAGTAATAATGGATGTTAATTTTTATACCTCTTTATTAAAGAATAAAGTTCTACCAATAGACACGAGGGGTATTCTTGAACAGATTGAAAGGTTAGAAAGAGGTATATTAAATGATTTTTGGGGAGCTTACATTTGCGTCTCAGAAAAGATACCTCCAGGATATTTATTATTTCTTTCGGAATTAAAACATGGTGTAAACTTTCTATTTATTGATGAAACAATTGAGGCCGAATACAATAAAGAAGTAAAAAAAGAAATCGATATTCTTACTTCATAACAAAAAGGTAACAAATGAATAAGCCCAGAGGAGAAACGGATAACTGCAGAAACCGTTTATTAAAATACTGCAAGGGGCAGGGATTAGATCTTGGTTGCGGGATGTCAAAAATTAAACCTGACGCCATTGGTATTGATTTACTAAGTCCTCTGGCGGACATGAGACTTGATGCCCGTATTTTACCCTACTATTCTTCGGGAACATTTGATTATATCTATTCTAGTCATTTATTGGAAGAGATAGAGGATACAAAGTCCACACTCAAAGAATGGATTCGTTTAACAAAAAAAGGTGGCTATATTGTTCTTAATCAAGCGGATAAAGACATCTACCCACCAATCGGAGATCCTAAATGCAATCTGAGCCACAAGCATCATTTTGATTGGGAAGAATTATGGGCGATATTTGAAGATATTGGTGATATGGAACTCATATACCATAACGGTCATTTCAAAAATGATTGGTCCTTTGAATTAGTGGTCAGAAAAAAAGGAAGCGATATAACTGCGCCTGAAATTGAGGGCATATCACTTCTCATACCTACCCTTAATAAACCCTTAAATATTCAAGTCTTCTCCGAATCAATAGAGAGAACCACTATAGAACGTTCCGAAGTAGAAATAATTTTTGGTATTCGTGAAGATGATATTGAGAGTAAAGAAAAAATTGAGGAATTAAATACTAAATTAGAAATATCTGTCCAGTATGAAATCATTAACAGATATGAGGGTAAAATCCATCTTGCTAACGTATGGAACCAACTCTACAAAAGGGCTGAATACCCCGTCATAGGTTATTTTGGAGATGGTGTTCTTTCTCATACAAAAGGTTGGGATTGGAGAGTTAAAAACGAGTTTAAAAAGGAAAAAAACATTCTAATAACTTGTAATGGTATCCATGACCCTTACACAGCAGTTTTCTTCACACACAAGACTATCCATGATCATAAAGATATAGGATTTTACTTAAACCCTAAATTCAAACAATGGTATACAGACACATTCTGGGATACTGTATTCAAGAACGCAGGAAAGCTTCATTTTAGAGAAGATATCATTATGGAACATCTTAACCCTGATATCTTTGAAGACAGGCTTGATGAAGCGGAAGGAAGCCATAAAGAAGAGGATAATGAAGTTTGGCTATCCAAAGAGAACAAGGATGAGATCAAAAGACTTATTGAAATAGTAAAATCAATATAAGGAATACAAATGAAAATTTTTTGCACTCTCTCGGATATTAATTACATAGCAATGGGAATAGCTCTTTACAAATCACTGAAGGAGCATTCCAGAGAAGAATTCACAATTTACTACCTCTGCTTAGATGAGGAAACAGAAAAAATACTTCTTAATTTAAATTATGAGGAAATTCAGCCCATTTCTTTATCTGTTTTAGAAGAGGATAAAGAATTAATGGAAGCAAAGAAAAACAGATCTTACAAAGAATACTGCAAGACTCTCACTCCTTATTTTGCTCTATGGATTATAAATAACAAATCTGTACAGGACATCACTTATCTGGATAGTGATACCTTTTTCTACCAAGATCCGGAGATCTTCTATACGGAGATAGGTGATGAACCTGCGAGTGTTATTGCTCAAAGACATAAGAATGCCTGTAGTACTAATATTGTTTATTTTAACAGTTCAGAAAGAGGTCTTGAAGTATTAACTGAATGGAAAAAAGCTGTTCTAAATAAGGAGACCCCCGAGTATGCGTACCTGGATAATATCAAAGAAGATATCTACGTAGCAGATAAAACCTTCGGGCATGGAGCTCCTTGGAATTTTCGCCTGTATGTTTATGATAAGTTTGAAAAAGAGAACAAAATCATTTGGGGGGATAAAGAACAACCTTTTATCTTCAATCACTTCTCCCAACTAAAATATGAGATTGAGACTGACCAGGTTGCACCTACTGGAGGCCAATATATGGAAGAGACTTTAGGTCTGTTCGTATTCAATATTCCTGCCATAAATCTCATGTACAGAAATTATTATGTTTTATTAAAAGAGATTCACCAGACAATTCTTTCTAAACCAATAGAAGCCCCGAACATCAGGGGGCCTAAACTTAATATGGCTATAGGAATGGGTCTCTTTGAAGAGGATTACGTTCTTAAACAGAGCTTAGAATCAATATACCCTTTTGCTTCTCAAATAATGATAGCTGAAGGTCCTACCGAATTCTGGAAGAAATGCGGTAGAGAAGCGTCTACTGATAAGTCAAATGATATAATTGACAATTTCCCTGATCCTGAAAACAAAATGAATATTGTTCACGGGAAATTCGATGATAGGGTTCATAGAGCATCGGCTTATATGTCTTTCTTAAAGAAAGATGCTGATTATGTCTGGAATCTAAATCCAGATGAGGTATACAAACCTGAAGATGTAGAGAAAATTATCCAAGTCCTCTACGATAATAGATACACTTCTGTTGGTATAAAACCGGTCACCTTTTTTGGCTCCTTTGATAATTACATTCTTGGCGGGGAAGAAAGAATAGATCTATTCTTACGGATTTTTAAAGTATACCCTGGATCTACTTGGAAAACTTCCTGGCCTTTAGAAATAGAACATTCCGCACAAACTATCCTTGCAGATAGCCATCTTGACAGTGATCAGTTGTATCAAGACCATGGTATAAAAATGTACCGTTATTCTCATGTTTATCCGTTACAAGTTTATAATAACATCACCGAAAAGATAGCAAATAGTAAGGATCAAATTATTGATAACTACTTTGAAAAGGTATATTTTCCATGGATAACTGGAGATGAACTGGACAGAGACATGATAGAACAGGCCTACAGAGGCGTCCATGAATTGAAACCTGAATTCAGGACTGAATCTATGACTACAAGATTTGATGGTAACCACCCCACAGTTATAGCGGACACAATGGATAATTTAAAATCAACATTTGATGATCAATTAAAGCACTGGTTAGAAATAAAAGAAAAAATGGCTCTCTCAGAAAAAGAATTTAAGGAAAGATTTAAAAATGGATAAACAACCACTACCTATTTTAAGAATACCAAAGGATAAAGTACTGGAACAGTTTCCCCTACCTGATGGAATTGTTGCCCCAGATAATACAGACATCTTTTTTGAAAACGGCAAAAGTGAAAAGGAAACCTTCAAGGACTTTAGTATGTTTAAAGAGTGCGGCTTCCATGAACCTGAGACATTATATCTTTGCCCAATCAATTTAGAATTATACGAAGATTCTGAAATATCTGTTTTAGAAGTTATAGAACACGTCAGTAATTGGTGCTTCCCTAGTCCTGTAATTTTTCAATGGAATCACGATACAGATTTTGCAAGTAAATACCAGGAAACCGAGAGATACGCCAATGCCGTAATTTTAAACTCCAATACCAGTAAACCTATAAGAAATGACATAGTTATCCCTTACTGGAATATTAATACTGAATATATTTCGGAGAAACCCGAATTCTTTGCTGGATTGGTAGGAAGTTTAGATACTCAGCTCAGAAATAAACTGGCATCTACCATAGCAGGAAAACATGGGTATGTACAAACAAGGCTTTCTTATGAACAGTACCTTAGGACCATGGCTAAATGTATGTTTTCATTCTGCCCTAGGGGACAGGGAATAAGAAGTAAAAGATTTTATGAGTGCATGCACTTATCTACTATACCTGTTCTGATAGCAGATGACATTGTACTACCTTACCAGGATGAGATTGATTATGACTTGATTTGTATTCGTATTCCTGAATCAAAAGCTGATGATTTCGAATTTATTGACGATAAATTGAGAAGCGTAAACATTAATCATATGTTAAATAGAAAAAGAGGACTTAGAGAAAAATTTACTTTACTTGGGGCCCAGAAAAAAATACATGAGGAATTATACGACTATGTTACCCATCAGGCACGGATAAATGAAGATCAAAAAATTAGAGTCTTTTAAAAGTTCGGATGTGAATCTGACTCCTTTTGACTTATCAGAATTACCCTTTACCCCACAAAGACTCCTTGTTATAAAAAACAGTAATAAGGGAATAGGGTATGAAGAAAGTGCCCATTTAGAAAACAGACAATACCTTATCTGTTTAAAGGGCATAATCAAGATTATTACTCATGACGGAAAAAAGTACGACAAGAGTATTCTCACAGAGGGGTACTCGACATTAATTGAACCTTATCATTGGAACTACCACGAATCCATGACTGGGGATGATGTACTCTTGATTGCCTGTTCTAACCCTTTTGATAGAGAAGACTATATTTCAGATTTTAGTGAGTTTGTATATAAGATGAAAGAACTTAACAGAGAGAAAAAGAAGGTACCTAATGATAAACATAGATAATCCCAAACTTCCCATTGAAAGAGATGCAATTAATTGGATTGAGAGAACAATAAAACCCGGTATGAGAGTCTTCGAATATGGGTCTGGGTCATCAACAGTGTATTTTTGCCGAAGAGTAAAAGAAGTGATCTCTGTAGAATGCTATAAACATGTTTATAACGAGAACAGAAAGATTTTCGATACGAGCGCCTTCCATATTGTTTCCAACAAACTACTACATTATAAACTTATCGAGCCTACTATTGACCCGAAACCTTATCCATATAGTCACGAAAGTTATAATTCTACTGTGGATTCATTCGCAGGATACAGTTTTCAAGACTTCGTGGATTCTATAAATGGATGGGCACATGAATCTTTTGATATAGTTTTTATAAACGGGAGATCCCGATCTTCTTGCATACGTACTGCGATACCTAAGGTTAAACCTGGTGGATATTTAATTCTTAGTAATTCTGATAAGTATGAATACCAAGATGCTATTGAACTCTACCTAAAAAAATACCCCCACCAAAACTTTGGCGAGGGTATTGGGAAAACTGGTATATGGACACTTTGATGATTATGCTAATTTTACATCATTTTTTGTATTAAAGGCTCTAGTTAGAGCATCCACTCTTTTATCCAACTCGGCACCTGTTAATCCAGTGCTTTTCATCTTATTGATGAGCTTATTAATGGCAAGAAGAGCCTTATGCTCTTTTGGGTTATCTGCCATCATGCGAGTTTTACCCACAGGAACTATTTGCTGAAATCCTTTAAATTTCTCACGTTCCTGCACGGTGAGTCCTTTTGAATCTTCAATTAATTTATTTATACCATCAAGATCACCATCAAAACTTGATGAAGGAGCTGGAAGATCTTTTTGGAAATCGTCCAAGTTCTGGAATGTAACCTGTCCCTTAGATTTCAAATGAAGAAGGTCACCCGCGAGATCTTTTTTTACACCGGCATCAGCAAGAGCGCTGCCGAACATTGACGTCAGAACGAGCAATAAGGCAGCAACACCACCAGCTCTTCCTGCGGACTTCATAATCTTTTCTGAAGGACTTTTAAGAATACGAGCAACTTCTGCTATATCCTCTGGAGTAACCGTCTTCAACTTTTCAACGATGTCCATTTTAGACAAATTTGCTGCAATAGCTTCGAAAGCACGACGCTCTACTATTTCTGATACCTTTACGTACATAAGAAATTCCTTTCAAAAGAAATTTTTATTTCCTGAATTATGTTTTGAATTAAATAAACCGTATTAAAGGATTATTACAAAGTGGCTGTTACACATAAATGCCAACCCAATTTCTTTTCTAACCAGTTAAATACTCTATTAGGAAGCCATCTAAAGTACCAGACCCTCTTATATTTGTTATCCTTGTACTCTGGAAATTTATAAGAAAAGATATGTTCTACCTGCATGTCTTTAATCTTCATATCTCTTAGAAGTTTTCTTGCGGTCCACTTTGAATAAGCAAAGGTAACCGGGCAACCTAGTTGAGCTTCAGAATACCGGGCAATCAATTCATCCAGTTTCCAGAAAGCTCCTTTACCAAACTTCAATAAAATCCAAAAAACTTTCCAACTGTACTTATGATAGACCATTACTCTGAACTCGGTCTTTTCATGCATAAATTTCTTTATACACTGAACTATCTTTTCCGGATTTGGGGAATGATGTATCACTCCAAAGGACCAGATCAAATCAAATTTCTGAGGGGCAAGAATCTTATCCAGTTCTTCAGCATTACCCGTATGAAAAGTTATCTTATCCTGCAGGCCATAGACATGTGTACGAGCTATTGCAAGCCCCATTGATGCTTCGCTCAATTCTACAACAGTTACGTCAGCACCAGCACGGGCGAAATTAATTGTTTCAGTACCTAAACCACACCCTATCTCAAGTACTTTCTTTCCCTTCCACTGATCAAAATTAGCGAAAGATTTTATATGAGGTTCTACAAAGTGTTTCTTCGTCTCGACTTCATCAAAATATTCTTTGGTGCCTTTTTCTTTTTTACTGTGATTTAAATTACAAGGACGATCATCCCAATACGTTTTTACATCTTCAATTTTTTTCATTATAATTCTATCCTAGGCCAATTATTTATACGGGGAGTACCACTAGCATCTAAGACCTGCTTCCATAGAGCCAAATTATGCTTACTACTGGGAGCTTGCTTAGCTTTTGATTTTTCCTGAACAAATATATGATTAAAGTCATGCTTACAATGTAATATGGGTAAAGCATCGGTACAATTAAATTTATTCGTTTTATGTTTTATACCCATAAAATGAAGATAATTATCCCAAGCCCAGCGACCCAAGATGTATTCGGGCATTTCACTAATTATTTTTCGCCAGGTAAATTTGGAAGCTATAAAAATATCACTAGAAGTAGAGACGTCATAGATGGCCCGTGGCAGATTAAGAACTTTCTGATACGTCTCAGGTGTATTAACTAATTCCTTCAACTCTATATCTTTTCTTGAACCAACAGCATAGATATCAAAACCATACTTATCTATTGTACGCTGAAAATCTTCGGCAAACTTATCAGTTATAATTATGTCAGAATTGATATAAGCTACCATAGTTGTATCAATATAGGGAAGTGCTTTTGCTATCAAATCAGAAACGATAGGAGACTGTGTTTCAAAACCCAATTCACGCCCACGTTTCACACCATCTATAAGAGTTACATTATCATATGCAGCACAGGCTTCTCTTACTCCAATTTCATTTATTGGAACAAACACTTTAATACCATTAGCTCTCCAGGAATACAAAGCGGAATGCTGGATTGTATCAAAGGGCTTTTTAAATTTACGAAAAGCTGTTATAAAGGAAATGTTCATTTACACTCCAAAACTAGTAACCCATCCACCGATAGATTAGCATTTCCAAAAGGGGTCTCGTTAAAGCCGCTATGACAAAGTGCAGAAAATTGCACCTCATACCCATAGGGTTTCAAGAACTCCTTGATTTTCTCATTAAACTCTGGCCTGTGCATACCTATCATCATATACTTAATCTTTTTTTGCTTAAGAGTTTCAACAGCACCAAGAAGCATATCATACTCAGCACCTTGAATATCTACATGCAAAATATCGATTTTATCAATCTGATATTTATCTACAAGATAATCGAGAGAGAAAGTGGGAACTATTATATCACCATCATCATGGATACATTGGCCATAATGATCAGAAGGATCCTCTTTTGCGTAAAACTTGCATTCACCATTCTCTTTTGAGATGGCACCATGAATAGCTACAGCATTGATGCCCTGCTCCTCAAAATGAGTCTTTGTCCATTCAAAATGAGTAGGCTCACCTTCTACGGCATAGCATTTATATGAGCTAATATTATGATCGATCAAATTAAAATTCACAATACCTGCAAGGGCCAGGCACCAATCACCACGCCCTGCACCAAGCTCCATGATATTTACATGTCCTTCTAAATTCCTCATGATATTTAAGAAGAACTGTTGCTCAATAAAACCTTCACCCTTTAAGAGAGGCCCAGACACTGTTTTATGAGTTCTTATATCCCGATCTATCTTTACCTGGGATTGTACTTTATCCATTTGAAAGTAACCATACCCAGTCCTTTTCCAACCTGGAGGAGGAACTCTACCTGGTGAGCGTAAATCTATTGTAGAAAAATCCATTTATTACTCCTTAATAAATTGCCATTCTTTATTGTAAGTCCCAGTATTTCCTGCAAGAACATGATTTACAGATCCTACAATAGCTTCTGCTTTATCCGTTATAGCCCAAATACTATGATTCAGACAACCGTATCGACGGGCTCTATCCATACCTTGCTCATATAATAACTTTGTATCAACATAAGGCTCTGCACTATTCGCTCTAATGCCCTCACCCGGAGCTACCATCACATAAGGTTTATTATACCCCATGGACAAAGTAAAACTACCACTCCACCCATGAACACCTGCTCGACATTGAGATGCTATGGCAAAGAATTTCCCAAGGGGAGTACCAGACTTATCATTAAAACAGTTATAATCTTCCCATAATAAACGTACTCCTGCTTTTTCCATTCTTCTTAAATCATCTAATGGAAGAAATCTCCTTCCACCATAAACAACGACTACATTATCTAATTTTTTAGCGCATTCTATAACTACATTAAAATTTATATTTCTAGAGGGTTCTGTCACACTACTGGAGAGAGGATGAAATAAAATAGAATTCATTAGATTTGAATCTTCTATGAATTTAAATTCCTCCTCTGTATAATACCATTCAGGTTTCGTTAATGGAGGTACTTCTAAACCAGAAACAATCTGAGTTCCAGAAGTGCCTCTAAAAAGATGGATATTTTCCAAACCATTTGTGGCTTCAATAACTTCTTTAACACCCCCGCAGGCATTATTTGGAATCAGAACAAAATCATATGAATTTTCCTCAATCACAGATCTTATAATCTTTGATGACGTCATATACCCTTCTCTAAACATTTTACCAATATAAGGATTAGCATGATAAGGGTTTCCTGTAAATTCCATCAAAAACACATCTATTTGATGACCCATTTCTGAAAATATACGAGGCCAGGAAGTGGACCAAGAGGCGTCTCCAAAACCTCCATTAGCTACATAAAGAATTTTCATCTATTTTTCCTTCGGAGGAGTCATTATATGAAAGGACATGTCAAAATTAAGCTTCTCAAAGAAATTTTGACTAATATCATTATCAACTTTTATTTTGGCATAAGTTTTGGGATGCCTTTTTATTAGCTCCTTAACCATAAAAGAACCTACGCCTTTCCTTTGGTATTCTGGAAGAGTTGCTATTCTAATATCACCCTCTATTTCACCTATAAAGCCTGCTGGGTCACCATCGACCAAACATATATAATAGTACTTCCCATACTTAGCCATGTAAGCTCTCTGCTGCTCGGGAGTTATTTGAACCTGTTCTACAAACCCATGTACTACCCGGGAATCCGTTCTCAATAATCTTATAAAATCATAATATTTTTCTTCATTATCTACAAACTCTAATTTCATATTAACCCCCCTTTTCGGGTAGTATTCATACACGATGTTATTTCTCACGATTAGCTTCAGTAAAAAATTTATACTGGGATAAATCTTGATAAGGGTCAGCCTCAAGAATATTACTATCAGCTATCCACTGCTTCAATACCAAACCTCGTGAAGCCTGCTCAGGAGTCATATAACAATTCCAGCCCGCCATCTCCAGTTTGTCTTCCTGTAAATATTTTTCATGACGACCATCAAACCTGGCTACTCTAATCCACCGTGCACCCTCTTCATCATTAGTAAGAATCATACCACCACGCCCTATCGGGATAGTTTTTTTTGCATGGAAGCTTAAACAGATGTATAGAAAAGGAACACCAAGTTTTTCCCTGATTTCATTGAACATGTTTTTTGCCAGATATTTTGCGGAATCCACTATGCCTGTAGGATTTAAAGAAAACCAACCCAGATGCTGCCATTCCCTATCATCAAACTTAATTCGACCACCTGCATGCACAATTGCGGAGGCTACACTGGGGTAAGTTATAGCAGGAATTTCTACCTCAGAATATTTCTTCACTTGTCGATATTGACAACATAATGCAAGAGCATTACTGCAACTATCAACTCCGACGGCATAAGGAGCACCAGAATACTCCATAAGCGATTTCTCAAATTCCCTAACACTTCCGTAAACGTCACTCATTTGATTTCAAGGTCTCCCAATTAAATTTTTTCAAACCCTCCCAGTCATGAGTCTCCAAACTTTCCCAATCATATTTCTTTTCGGAAATAATTTTTATTAGGGTACTATTCAAGTCATCCCACGTTTCATGCCTGATCTCATTATTTTTTCTTGTTAAATAATCTGCCTGTGTTATCTTTTTGTAATCGGGATTATCCAGAACAAATTCATCCATCTTGAAATGTTCTTTTTCCATCATTTCACAACAGGCCCTGATAGACTCACAAATTATTTCTGATATTCTTCTCATACTAAAGTCTCGAAAGTTCTGACATCTTTTCTGAATTTGTAATCACCCTTTTCAACACTGATTTTCAGTTTAGCGTCAAGGGCATTACACAAAGCATGCCTTTCTTCATTTGCTAATCGAGCTTTTTCCATGGTAATACTGATTTTCTCTTCATCAGGATTTTCTTTAGACTGCTCCTCATGCTTTATCCAGTCAAATTTTGTCAATTTAATACAGGACGAAATTAGTCTATCCATTAAATAAGCAAAGGAATCATTGTCAGCTATCAATTCAAGCATGTCTATATAACTTTTATTCTCCAAAACATCTCCCTTACTGTTAACGCCCATTATAGCACACACCTATATAAGTCCATACCGCTTTATAATTACCTATAGAGATTATCTCATCAGTCTGAGAGAATATAATAGGTCTTTCAAAAGATTTATTTAATAACGAAGTAAAATCCTCATATGAATACTCATATTCATGGTATTTAGCCCTACCCTCAGACCGCTCTTCTAAAGGTAATTTTTTGGGAGTTGAGATAATTAATATGCCGTTAGGTTTCAAACATTTTTTTAAATTCTCTATAGCTATGATACCCTCTTCTTCACCTATATGTTCAAGAGTTTCAAAACTAGCAATGATGTCATACTGACCCTCATAATCAAGAATACTTCCTTGAAGATACTTTCTATTATCGCCTCCATAATTTTGGATAGCATAATCTATTGTATCACCATTTATATCCACACCCGTGGCAGTATTACAGAAGTCACTTAACATTCGAGTACCGTACCCGGTCCCGCACGCTATATCTAGGACATCATCAGTAGGTTTAAGAAAACCTTTCACAAATTTATATCGAACTAAATGATATATTATATGAGGCAAATATCCAGCACCATTAGGAATATCTATACCTCTATGAGAAGAACATTCACCCATACTAACTCCTATCCACTTTTCTTATAAGCATTAATAGTTTTGGATCAGTAGCCTTAAAGATCTCTTGCATAAAAGATTCATACCCATACAATTTTAACCACGAGTCCTTAACAACCCCAAAAAACTTTTGAGGAGTACACTCAAAAAAATCATTTGAATATTCCTCATACACATTTTTTACCCCAACTCCATAAGTTTCATGAATAGCTTCAAAATCCTTATTGAAAATAAGGTAGATTAAATCCTTCAATTCAATTGGAATTCCATTCTTATATGTATAGTGTCTACAAAAGTAAGGGTCGATCACATATTCTTTATTTTTAAATTTAACTATAAGAGTGATATGAGTAAAACTCTTAACTCCATAATCAAAAGGGACACATTCTGACTTCTCAAAACCGTATGCGGCCCATAAAACTCTTTGAAAGAACGTGGCGTTTAAACCGCACCATCCACCTAATTCCTTACTCCTAAACCTTTTACTCAGAGATACAAGATCCTCCCTAAAATTCATATCATAAGGTTTAGCTGTCCAGGGAATTAGAGAAAAACAAAAATCTCTTATTTTCAAGAGATCTTCAAAGCTCTCTACAGTATCCACACCAATTAAATCTTTCATCGTTTCAGACATAGTTTACCTTAAGGGAAACAACATAAGAAATAAGGGATCACCCGAGCGAAAAACTTGAAGGAATTCATCCAATCCAGCAGCCCTGAATTTATTCATAACTTTCCCCTCAAAAACTCTGGGGTAGTAATTTACCCAATGCTGAAAAATATTCGGATCATTTCTATCCAAAGGATCCGGTATATATTTAGCCGGTTTACGAGAAGTCCCGTAAATAGAAACAATATCATTAAATTCCCTATTTATTAATTTCATTATTAACTGTGTGTAGTTTAATAATTCACCCTTAGCGTTTCTATAATGCTTATTTAAAAAAGGGTCAATCAAAACTTTTTGCCCAGAGTAGTGAACCAATAAAACCATATGAGTTAAACTCTGATCGGGTAAACCGTAATTTAAGAATTCACTCTTAATACCGTATGCTTCTAAAATTCTGTTTAATACTACCGTATTCAAACTACACCATCCACCTATTTCTTTTTTCTTCAACTTATCACAAAGTTCGGGGAAGCTCTCTTCTTGCCCACTCCGATCATAAGGAGGAAATACAGAGGGAACTAACGAATATACAAAGTCATTTAATCTAAGTATATCCGAAAAGCTCCCTACACTAAATAGATCTTTCAATTCTTCAATGTACGGCAAAGGGTGTTTTTTCATTATTACTCTTCTATTTTTGTACTTGTTCATTTATCCAGGCGTTGAGCTTTTCCATACCATAACGTAAAGGTTTAGAGGGTACCCATCCAATTTTCTCCTGAAGTAACTTATTATCTGAATTACGACCCATAACACCAAGAGGACCCTCAACATTATCTATGGTCAATTTTTTCCCTGAAATATCCATGGCCATCTTTGCAAGATCATTGATCGAAATTTTCTCTTCCGACCCTATATTGATAGGACCGGTAAAACCAGACTTATTCTCCATGAAACGTCTGATACCTTCAAGACACTCCTCTATATAAAGAAATGATCTTGTCTGTATACCAGGACCCCATATCTCTATCTCACCACCATCCTCAGCTTCGATGACTTTACGAGTCACTGCTGCGGGAGCTTTTTCTTTACCATTATTCCAAGTACCTAATGGACCAAATATATTATGAAAACGAGCAATTCTTACATCAATACCATAATTCCTATAATAGGAAAGATACAGATGTTCCGAGAATAATTTTTCCCATCCATATTCACTGTCTGGAGAGGCTGGGTAAGCTGATTCTTCCGAGCATTTAGGATTGTCCGGATCCGTCTGATTATAATCTGGGTACACGCATGCTGAACTTGAATAAAAGATTTTCTTCACACCTTGAATACGACAAGATTCTGCGATGTTTAAATTGATACTCGCTGAATTATGCATCACATCGGCATCATTATCTCCTGTAAATATGTAACCTGCTCCTCCCATATCTGCGGCAAGAGTATAGCATTCATCAATTCCTGCACATACTGTCAGGCAGTTTTCCATGATCCTTAAATCTTTTATCAAGAATTCATCCGCATCAGATTCCTTATAGTCATGCTCTTTTATATCTACACCACGAACCCAATAGCCTTCTTCTTTTAAACGTGTAACTAAATGACCACCGATAAAGCCGCCTGCTCCTGTTACTAAAATTCTTTTGTTTTTCATACTAACCCCTTACATTAACCATATGAAACCATCTTTTTCGACTTCTTGAGCAAAGGATAATCCCCAAGTGTCTTTATTTTTTCTATAATCACACTTCATAAATTCCCAATTCACATCACCTACTTTGGCTCTGCATTTCCCATTAGACCAAGAACTTGGATGACGCCAGTGTGTCATTGAACCTACATTCACAACTTTATGTCTTTGAACTTCAGAAATAAGCCATACAATTTGAGCATCCTTATGAAGTCTTTGCCATGGGAACTCCTCACAATAAGCCGTATTATTTATCCATAAATCCTTATGCATCAAAAGAAAATCTCCCGCAGCATTCATAGGACCATAATTCTCTTCAAGTATGTATTTACGGTGTAAGGGGAAAGCTACATTGAGATAATCTCGACGTATATCAATTCGTGCAGCTCTATAGAGGTATTCTTTATTTAGCGGAACTGTATTTAAAAAGTTGACCATATCTGGGCAGAAAATGATATCTGAATTTGTACAACAGATATACTCTCCCGTAGCCCTACGTACCCCTACATTTTTTGCGGGGTATTCCAGAAACCCGTCTATGTTACAATAATATTTATGGTAATTGGGATGAACAACATAGTACTTTATACGGTCACCATAGACTCTTTTTAATTTAGCACTAACCAGAGGACGATCTATGTATGAATTCCATTCCACAAAAATAAACTCAGCATCAGGAAAACTTTTAATGTTCCTGCGCAAAGCTATTATTAATCTTTCTGTAAAATTTCCATCATAACCATCATTTCTTCCACTCACAATAAAGCTGAATTTAGGCACTTTGTTATCCTATTTGTTATTTAAATATTGATTTAATTTTTACCTATTCTTTTTACTACTAAATGGTTTTCTGGGCGATCACTGGCACTATCAAAGGGCAGTACATTCCAAGCATCCAAAATAAGGGGATCACTTCCCATGACACTAAGAAGCCTCTTTGAATCAAGACCCTTAAACTGACTCCAAGGAGTTGCAATAAAACAAACTGATACACCCTTAACACAGCTATACTCGGAAAGAGCGAAGGTAATATTCTCTATACCTGAAAGGGCCTCCTCTGCATTATCCATAGCAGCTGGATCAAAAAGAGTGCACTCAACACCGGCTTTGGCAAGAGTTTTAATAACAGCTATTGCTACAGATTCCTCTACAACCGGAGTATTCTCCTTATAGGAAAGACCTAGTACGGCCAAATGATGAGAACCTCTGTCATGCAAATACTGTAATAATATTTTACTGATTCTCTCTGTTTTATGGTACTCGTTTATCCTGTCAGTATCTGAGGAGAAAAGATTCGTCACACCATAGCCCTGAGCGGTATGAATAAGAGCACGGTTATCTCTTGGGAAGCAATTATGGACTACTCCACTTTCAAGCATATAGGAATTGTCCTCTTCTACTTCCAAATTATGAACATTTCCTTCATAATATTCCTCCTCAACAGATCTTATAGTACTCAACATATTTTCTTTTTCAATCCATATAGATTTTGAACCTTTAGGTATCTTAGAAATCTTCAAATCAGGGAACACTTCATTAGCTCTTTTATAAGTTAACCCATTAGACATACTCAAAAAATAGGCTTTTTGATGTTTCACACCCTTTTTATCTACTTTCTCTTCCTGTATTTTTGAAGCAAAAGTGATACCTAAACGAAGTGAGCATAACTGAAGAAACCTATGTAACTCTGACGAAACAGTACCATAAGTAAAACGGTCAGTACTTCTACTACCATCCCCATACCATATACCTCTCAACAACTCAACTAAATATTTTTCGGGTAAGAAGAGCCAATCAAAAGGGACCTTTTTATTCTTTGCTGTGTGCCCAAAAGTATCCTTAAGATAGAGGGCTAAAGGAGTTGAAGTAAATATCACTTTTATACAACTCTCACTATGAGGTTTTATCTGAGCTTTGGAATTAAAGTACTTTTCAATTATCCCAACTAGTTCCTCGGCATAATGAATCTCTTTCTTATGAAGAGATATTTTTATTTCTTTTCTCCAAGTACAGCCCTCTGAAATAAAGAAACCGAAAAATTTCATTATTTCAGGATTCAGTTTTATTATAGCTGGAATTTTATTTAACCAATGAAGATCAAACTTTAAAACTGGGATTTTTATATCTTTTTCTTTTATAATTGGTAATGCCGTCAAATCTCCGTGTTCCATTTTAAAAGCGGAAACAAATTCTAACTCCCCTAAACCTGCTGCAGGTCCCAATCTCTTTTGACCTGTGGTGGATACTACTCTATATTTGTTTTTTGTCCTCTGAACTCTCTTAGAACCCCACACAGGGTGATCCGGAGTTAAAGTCATCGAACAATACGGAAAACCCATAGAAGTTATTTTTTCCATGGGACCAGTATAAGGTCTTTTATAAGTCTTTGTAACTTTTCTAATACGTCCTTTATGGGTAAAAACTTTATCTCCCACTACAATATCCTGTATTTGTTTTAAACCCATATCTGTTTGAACTAACCCCTCGGGTTTTAAACATGGCCCAGCATAACCAAGACCGCCTTTGAAATACTTATTACCCACGCGAGAATCGGAACCTACAGCCTTTAATACTACATCAGCATCCCCACCTGGCATAGACTCACAAATCTCTGCTATGGTGTTCGCAAAGGTGATCTTCAAGGTACAATATGAATTCAATGTGATTTTTGATAGTTCTGCATTATAGAAATTCATTCTATAAATAGGAGGGTTATTATCTACAAGCTTTCTATGGATTTCCTCTACGGTAGCCCCTGCTCTTTCATCCGATTCACCTATAAGAATCATATCTGGATTAAGAAAATCTCGAACGATTTTTCCCAATGCTATAAAATCTGGGTTGTAACAGATACCAAAATCTTCACCTAATTTCTTACCTGATTCTTTTTCTACCATTTCAGAAATACGGGCAGTATCACCTGGAAGAACTGTAGAGGTTATCACGATTACATGATACGTATCTTTTTTACGAAGAGCTCGGGCAATATCTAAAACTGCCACTTCTACATACTCTGTTGAAAATGAACCATTGGAGATACTGGGAGTTGGTACTATTAAAAAACTGACATCGGAATGAAGAACGGCAAATTCAATTTCTACGGTGGCTTCTATCCTCTCTCTATTGGCATTTATCAACTCTTCTACAAGAGGCTCATAAATGGGGGAGTGACCTTTATTAATGGTCTCTACAAAATGAGGGTTGATATCTACTCCTATTACGTCCCACTTCTTATGAGCGAAGCAGGCCAGCATAGTACTTCCTAATTTTCCTAGCCCTATAATGGACAATACCTCTTTTTGATTCATAAAACCTCTTTAAGTGAAAATTGGCAATGAATGCCAAAAGATATTAAGAGATGAGATAACTTCAGAGATAAGATTTAAACACCTTTTCCCTAAAGTTATCTTGAATCAAATTAAGTATATTAAAAGATTATCAAAGAAATACCAATAAGAGGCACTGTTATGCCTTAAATAACTCCTGCCAATTAAGAGCAGTTTGTCTCCAGGAAAATCTTTCAGTGTTTTGAAGACCCTTCTTTATCCAGTGCTCTCTCTTATCTTTATCTGTAAGAACACTGACACATTCCTCAATAAATTTTTCTCTGTAAGACTTACTATAACTTTCACCTTTAATACCGTCACCTATAAGAATGGCACTGTCACCGAGGGTCGTCTGGAGACCTGCATAATTACTTGCTACAACAGGAACACCAGCCCTCTGGGCCTCTATTGCAGTGATGCAGAAAACCTCCTCGAATGAAGTTGTGTAGGCCCACAAAGAGCTGCTTAATTGAGCCTCTGCTAATTCTTTTTGACCTACTCTACCATGATAATGAACTCCATCCTGTTTTAAACCCTCTTTAATTTGTTCCATTTTTTTTACTTCATCTGGATTATTTCTTAGCCTTATTGATTTCTCCCAATTAGACATACCGTAGTAGACGTGAAGTTCTAATTCTGGGATTTTTTCCTTAATAAAGGGGAAAAGGTAAAGTAACGTGTCAAGACCTCTATCTAAACTAGAGGACCAGAACATACGATAAGGATGTCTTTCTATATCTTTGTCATCGTACCTATCAAAATAGATACCGTTTGATGTTAAAAACATCTTATTATCATCAGTTACTCCATGATGATTTTTAAAGAAATCCCAATGCCATTTTGAAAGGACACAATATTTATCCACCTTATCCTGAAAGATTTGATCCTTCGGACTTAGCAACCAAATATCATGGACCATCACATATATTTTTCCTGCCCTGACAGGATACTTCAATGTGTCAGTGGTACGCGACGTGATAAAATAATCAATATAATTCTGTTCAATAAAAGTGTTGTATAAGGAATAGTGCATATAACGAACATTATCATCCCACATCTCAGGTTCAGGTGTATCACAGAAGGTAATTACACGGTAACCCAACTTTGAAAATTCTCTGGCCAAAGATATCTGCCAAATCTCGCTACCACCGATACCGCCATTCTCTGCGTTGTTATGGCACCAAGTTTCCCATGAAGGTCCGGAGTATAGAACGACAGTTTCCTTCTCATATTTCTCTTTTAAATAAGCCTGCGTACTATCATCTGCTTTATGATAGGAACCATGATCCTCACTCTCCAGGATCTTTCTACTCACTGCACCAAAGTGAAAAACGAAACTCTTATAAGTCTCTACTATATTGTAACCCATTTTCCGTAAGCGCTTACAAAAATCTACGTCTTCTCCACTGTTCGTAAAGGATTCATCAAGAAAACCTACCACTTCAAAAACTCTTCGGGGTATCAGAGTTGCAAAAAATGCGACCCACTCTTGATCCTTAATTTCTGACTTCTCGGATTTATAGTCATAGATCTGAGGAATAATAGGTTCGATCTCTTCAAAGGTATTTGTACCTGGTAATAATTCTACACCACCTATATTAACTCCATAGTTATGAAGCCAACCTTTATTGCAATTACTGAAAAGTCCTACAGCTCCTACTTTTTCAGTACATGCTTCCTGCATAGATTGGAGCCATCCACGGCTTACAATAACATCATCATTCAATATCATGACAAATTTTGAATCTCCGGCTTTTACACCCATATTCACTGCCTGAGCGAAATTCAGTCTTTCTTTCCGGATATATTTTACATCACTTTGTTTCTCCAGATATCTGTGCATCTCCCCATCACTGCCATTATTAACAACGATCAATTGATACGGAACTATAGTGCACTCTCTGATACTATCAATACAGAGTTTAAGACCTCTGAGATTTTTATAAGTTGGGATAACAATATCGACTTGATTATCTCCATGAAAAACAATGATCTCTTGAAAGAGAGCTTCCCATTTTTTACCTATGGCATCAATAGAATAATCCTTTGATGCCTCAAGGGCCTTCTTTCCCAACTGCTCACGAAATGAAGGAGTGTTCTTTAAAAGTTTAAATCGTTCCTTCCATTCTTCAGGACTATCCGCTATCAGAAAAGAACCGGGATGTTTCTTGGCCACTTCCAAATAGGCCGGTAAAGGAGAACATATAACTGCTTTACCTAAGGATAAGGCCTGAGTAACCTTATTGGCACTCTTAGCAGGTTGCTTCGTGTAATTTGATGGGGATATAATTATATCAGCCTTTTTCAATTCATCAAGCCAAGTATCCTTATTCCACTTTATATCAGCATTCTCATGTTCATGGATAGTGAAAAGTTCCATATCTAACTCTTCAATAATAGGACGAAGATCCTCTGCCATCCAACTATTTCCGCCGTAGCCGATCCAACCTACTTTTAATCCCATAAATTCTCACTCACTAATTTTCTATAAGCTATTTACTTATATAATTTCATTGATTTATATATGATTTTCAGGAGTATTCTCTTCTCTATATTTAATCCTCCTCAATATTCTTCCATTACCTCTATTTCTACCTGTATGTGTTGATAATTGCGCATTACAATTATTACAGACTAACTGAAGATTCACTAACAAATTATTTTCTGAATTACCATCCTTATGATCCATTATTAATGGGATAGGCGCACCATTCCACTCGACCCTATCGCACACCACACACACATGACCCCGAACTTCTATTAAAAGCTTTTTTACCGAGGCAGAATTTACTCTACCCGCGTCACCACTTATTATTATTTTATTCTTCATTATTTCCCATTCTCGGGATTTCTGACATTTCACACCACAATAAAACCTTGCTTTTGGTCCAAGAGTTTTATCACAAAATAAACAATATCTAACATGAATCTTTTTCTTTATCAGACCCACTTGTATTATTTCTTCTCGAATATTTCCGCCCCCCGCTATAAGGGCCTTTCTACTGTTATACCTGTTTCCACAAGCAATACTGCAAAATTTTGTTCTTCTATAAATTCGGGTTCCACAAACAGGGCAATATGTATCTTTTTCATGCGCCCTTAAATGAAGGCTATAAACAGACTGAAGAAGCTCTCTCCCACAAATACTGCAAGGCTTCTTAGGCTTACTACATTGCGACAAATGTCCTATATACTGTCTTTCCGCACCAAACTTTTTACCGCATTTTCGACAGATGTACACAAGGACCTCCACTTTTAATCCCATAAACTGAGCTTAAAATCAGTTTTTCTATTCTCCCTACATAGTCTTCTAAAATATTAGAGGACTATGTAGGTATCCTATGACCAGATCTCCGCTTATATTCAGTTTTCAGAAAATTTGAAGTGTCTCCTTTTAATTCTTCTCTGTCACTTGATTCATAGTGCCATTTATAAAGAAGAGCAATAGCAGCATCAAGCCTACCTGGATAGTTTTCTCCTTTTCCTTCTTCGATACACTGAGAGCATTCACTTGTTTGGACAGCTCGTGCCCAACCGTGCTCAGAACATTTTACCATTGGTATAGGCATAATTAGCAATCGGATCTTTTTTGAATTTCTGTGTCATAGACGAGAAAAACTTTTGAACCGCTGTCATCCTCTTCTTTTCTATTCAAAAAGGTAATAGCGAAAACACTGTCTATTTCAGGACTATGCCCTTTATGGAAGATCATATCGTATTTAAAAGTTTCACCATCTTTAGCTATCTTACGAGTGACATTAATCCCGAACAACATGGCATCCATAGATAAGGTATCAAACTTTACATACAAAAGAGGGATCTGAACATCCAGGCAAATTCTCTTCCACTCTATTCTATCTGAGGTGAAAGGATGACGTAAACTCAAATTATACATCTCATCCCAAGAAGCCAAGAAATTCTGTACAGGCTCTTCAGAGACATAAGTCAGAACAAATTCCTGTACTACACTATCGTCCTTCTTTTTTGAGGACAATTTAGACAACCTTGATTTAAAAACTTGATTTAACACGGGCAACTCCTCTCAAACATTAAACAACTGAAAATTTTATTTGAATTTTTCCTACTATATCTTCTGCTCTAAAGGTAAACTTTAATTCCTGTATTCCATTAAGAATAAGATCCTTGTAGGACAATAAGGACTTTTTCTGCGTATATTGAAATTTATAACCTTCAGAAAATTCCAGGTCAATTTCGATATCATTTTCTTTAGCACTATAACATTTTAATTTCATGTCACTTGAGATCGCAGTAACTACTAGTTCTTCTTGCCCCTTAGAATTAAACAAGGAGTCTACAGTTATGGTAAAGACTGATAGTATTTTACCCTCATCAACAATTTCAATTGGTTTACCCATTTTTTTCTTTATTGATAACATTATGTCAAGCTCCTTTTTTAAAATGATTCTTTATACAGACTCATCTAAAAATAAACTGATGAGAGAGGCGTCCAACCGTAGGCCAAAAGGAGCACCACACACCAAAGACCTGGTCCGGTAATCCATCCTCTTATCCATTCCCCGTGCCTGGAGGAACAAAGGAGAATACGGCAGCTTTTTTCAAGACCGGCCTCTCTCAACAACTTACTTTTTTCTTGATTTTTCCATTCCTTCTAAAATATCTAATATGTCTCTTTTAGCATCTCTTATTTCATAAGCAATGTCATGTAGATGAGAGCAAATATCTGAACTAATCTTAAGCAACACGATGATAAGGATAAAGAACATCACCATTACCAAGAATTTATTAATGGTTAGTAATTCACTGAGAAACGGATCCATAATTCCATTCCTCCATAATCATCTTTACAGTTTTAAGATCTAATTCAGTCTTAATATTGATAGATCTCTCCCGGGGCATATGGTAACCTACTATTTTTCCACTGTAAAAATTTTTCATCTTATAAAAATGAGACTTCCACATACCATAAATAGCATCATTAGAATGAAAAACTCCTGTATGATCCTGAATATTCGTATTACCCGTCTGCCAGGGCCTTAACTTATTCCAATCACTAATCAAATTATCTTTGTCTCTGGATAAACCTAAAGTAGGAGGATATTCATAATCAGTAATACCCATTACTCCATCCACATTAGGAGTCAATAAAGCCTGAGCAACTTTCACATCCTCAACAGTTCTTAAAGGACACGTAGGAAGACACATCCAGATCTGACCATCCGACCCACAAAGGTCACTGTATAATTCAAAGAGATACCGAACCACTCCAATAACCCTATAAGTACTCGTAGCAAGTTCTGCGGGTTCTTTATGGGCTATGAAATTTTTATGGCTTCTATATTTCTCCACCTTTTCCATCAGCTCAGAGGAGTCCGTAGTAAATACCACATTATCAAAACATTTCAATGCCACATCCAGAGTATGCTCTATCAGCATCTTTCCGTTTAGCATAGTGGTATTCTTATCATTTAATCTTATCAAACCACCTCTTGCGGGTACTATACAAAGAGTCTTCACTTTAGAGTCTTTTAACATTATTTTCCCTTCGATCCTTGAGATTTTCCCCATGCTATTAAGATCCAACCAAAGAGAATAAGGGTTATTATTTGGACAATAACGGTAAATACCAGGACACTTGACCCAAATTGCACATAGAGCCCTGAATTGAATTCACTTAAATTATAAATTTTATCTATATACCAACCAAGAGACCAAGCTATCCCCCACCAGGAGGCAACTATGGCTGCAAGAATGGCTAAGGCTAAAATTACCCATTTTAATCCTTTTAACATTTCTATAAAAAGAGACTTATTCATTTTTATCCTTTAAATTCTGTTCTCAAA
>Ga0210003_1000582_pt1 | contig 33023 bp, 24 predicted proteins | sample LantaG_FD_182804 | JGI IMG/M metagenome (GOLD analysis project Ga0210003, IMG submission 182804) | Deep subsurface microbial communities from Baltic Sea to uncover new lineages of life (NeLLi) - Landsort_02402 metaG (SPAdes) (version 2) | ecosystem: Environmental > Aquatic > Marine > Oceanic >...
CCGAGGGGGGCCCAGGCAGGCAATCAATCGAACAAAAAAGAAGCAAGCGTAGGTATAGCACAAAGCCACCCCCGACAGTTGCGATTCCCCCTGATCCAGAATGCCTCCGTTGATTGCCGCCTGAGGGGCATTTGTTCCCGCAGTCCCCGGGCTTTCGCCCTGGGGCTTGTATGGGGCAAGGGGAGGGGTTGCCCGTGCCATCTCGCCGGCCTTGCAAGCGAGCGAGAGGCAGGATCGCGAACCTGTTCGCTTCAGCGTGTGCGGCGTAGAAGCCCCCAGCGCGAGCTGGGGGACTGTGACGCGGCGCACCAGTTGGCAAAGGACAGGCTCAAGCGGGATGGCCTTCATTCCGGCAGTCCCCGGGCTTGCGCCCTGGGGCTTGTATGGGGCAAGGGGAGGGGTTGCCCGTGCCATCTCGCCGGCCTTGCAAGCAAGCGAGAGGCAGGATGCCGAAGCGAGCTTGCGTGGAGTGAGCGCAGGGCAGGATGCCCGTAGCGAACGTCCGGCGAGATGGCACGGGCAACCCCGACCCACTCGAAGACGTTGCATCAAGTGCTCTCTCGCCGGCCTCGCAAGCGAGCGAGAGGCAGGATGCTGAAGCGAGCTGGCGTGGAGTGAGCGCAGGGCAGGATGCCCGTAGCGAACGTCCGGCGAGATGGCACGGGCAACCCCGACCCACTCGAAGACGTTGCATCAAGTGCTCTCTCGCCGGCCTCGCAAGCAAGCGAAGGTCGGGCAGTCGTGTTTGAATCACCCATACCGCACGAGCAGCACGCCGCCGAACACCAGCATGCCGCCCACGAGCCGGCTGATTGTGAGCCCCTGCTGCGGCACGTTCATGAGACCGTAGTGGTCGACCGCGAGCGAACAGATTACCTGGCCACCGACCACCGCCGTGATGAAGGCTGCGGCGCCGATCCGCGGCGTGAGCGTGGCCCCAGCCAACACGATCGCCGCCCCGAGCGGGCCGCCGATCCAGTTCCACCAGGGTGCGGCCCGCATGGCCACTGGCGACGGCGGCGCTGGGCGAACGACGAGCATGAAGCATGCGGCGGTGAGGATCGTGCCGCAGATCGAGAAAAAGGCGGCGTAGCGGCCGTCGCCGAGCTGCTGCTTGAGGGCTCCGTTGGCAGCGGCCTGGAGGGCGATGCAGCTACCGGCCGCAGCCGCGAGAACGAGCCACAGGGAGTCGGTGGGGATCGACGGCATGGAGGTCGCAAACTCCCTCGGGGGGGTGGGTGGCCTGGCAGATGCTTTTTTCGCTCGCTTCGAAAACCAGCCAACCCGGTTGTGATGGTAACACTGATGGTATAGCATCACGGGAGTTACAGGAGCTGCATGGGCTGCGGCTCTCGAGAAATTTCCCCGGTGAGACCACCCCCCGATGAGCGAGAAAAACGACGTGAAGGCTGCCACTTCCAAGGGACCGAAGCCGAAGGCCTCCAAGGATGTCAATAAATCCGCTGAGATCCGCAAGATCGCCGCAGCGATGAAGGCAAGTGGCGAGAAGCCGCGTCCGGTGACAATCATCGAGGTGCTCAAGAAGCAGGGTGTCGAGGTCTCCTCGCCGCAGGTGAGCATGGTGCTCAAGCGGATGGGCTTCCGGCCGCGGAAGCGGCGGAAGGGGGGCAAGCTGGCTGGCGGCGGCTTGGTGACCACGAAGGGCAGCGGCAAGGCCGTCCGCACGAAGGCCACCAAGATTTCCATCGAGGATCTCGTGGCAGCCAAGAAGGCGGTCAGCCGCCTGGGGGGCCTGGACCGAGCCCTGGCGGCCATTGAAGCCCTGCGGCAATTCGACACATGACGCTCCGGCCGCCGGCCCGATGAGATAGCAGGGGCAACTGGCCGGGTACCGACGGAAAAACAGTGGAATTTCCCTGAATTTCCCCATGGACCGCCGGCCGGCCGAGCCTATGCTTGTGTGGTGCTTCTAGGGCAGTGTTTCAAGCCCCCCCGTGGGGCCTCGTCGGTGAGGATTCCATGATCTGCTCGGCCGACCCAGATGTTGTTGTGATTGGTGGTGGCCCGTCGGGCGCCGCCGCTGCTGCGCTTGTGGCAGAACGCGGGCACTCGGTCACACTGCTCGAACGCGAACGGTTTCCTCGCTACCACGTCGGCGAGTCACTGATCCCCGAGACTTTCTGGGTGCTCGAGCGGCTTGGCATTCTGCCGGTGATGCAGACTGGTCGGTTTGTCGAGAAGCACAGCGTTCAGTTCGTGTCCGAGCAGGGGAAGATCTCAGAACCGTTTTACTTCGCCGATTACAAGCAGCACGAGAGCTCCCGGACCTGGCAGGTAAGCCGGCAGGAGTTCGATCAGGTGCTCCTTGACAACGCCCGGTCGAAGGGGGTGGATGTGCACGAGGGGGTCCGCGTGCTGGAGGTGATCTTCGAGGACGGCCGGGCGATGGGGGTGCGGGCGATCGACGACGCCGGCCACGAGCGCACGATCCGTTGCCGCGTGGTGGTCGATGCCGCCGGCCAGAGCACGGTGATCCAGGATCGACTGGGGCTCCGGCAGTGGGATCCCGACCTCAAGAAGGCGGCGATCTGGACCTACTGGAAGGGAGCGGCCCGCGAGACCGGCCGCGACGCCGGGGCCACGCTCGTGCTTCAGACCGAGGGCAGGACCGGCTGGTTCTGGTACATCCCGCTGGCCGACAACGTGACGAGCGTGGGTGTTGTCGCCGATCACACGCATCTCTTCCAGGGTCGTGACTCGAAGGATCCCGAGTCGATCTACACCGCAGAGGTGGCTCGTTGTCCGGGGCTCGTGCCGCGGCTCGCGGGCGCTGAGCGAATCGAACCGTTCCGGGTCGCCAAGGAATATTCCTACCGTTCGCGGCAGGTGGCCGGCGACGGCTGGGTGCTGGTGGGAGACGCGCTCGGCTTTCTTGACCCACTCTATTCGTCCGGGATTCTCCTCGCGCTCACGAGCGGAGCCCGCGCCGCGGATGCGATTTCCGCGGGGCTCGAGCGGGGCGACACGTCTGCGGCGGCTCTCGGAGCGTGGGGCCCTGGGTATCTCGCCGGCATGGACCGGATGCGGAAGCTCGTGCGGGCCTTTTACGACGGGCTCAATTTCGGCGGGCTCGTCCGCCGCCACGGTGAGGCCAAGCCACTCGTCACCGACATCCTCATCGGCGACATCTTCAAGGACGAGATCGACGCCCTCTGGCCACTGCTCGCCGAGCCCGCAGCCTCCGCTCCAGAGCCGGCCGTGACCAGCAAGTAAGGCTGCGTCGGACGGTCGCGAGGGTCGTGTCGATTGGGCTGCCGTAGGGCTGGCAAGGGCTGCCGATTCTGGGTGTATAGTTGAGTCGTAAGGGTCGCGGCGGTGCTGAACGAGTGGCGGCGTCGACGAGCGGCCGGTAGGCGTACTCTCCCGGACGGCCAGAAGCGTGAGCGACAACAGCGAGTTCATCGGTGAGTTTCTGGTCGAGTCGACCGAAAACCTCGACCAACTCGATCGCGATCTCTTGGCCCTCGAGGCCGAGCCGGGAGATCCGCAGCGGCTGGCGAGCATTTTCCGCACCGTCCATACGATCAAGGGCAACAGCGGTTTTTTCGGGTTCTCGAAACTCGGGGCCCTCACGCACTCAGGTGAGCATCTCCTCGGCCGCCTCCGCGAAGGAAAGCTCTCGCTCGACGACCGAATCACCGGCACCCTCTACTCGATGGTCGACGCCGTGCGGTCGATCCTCCGGGCCATCGAGGCAACCGGCACCGAGGGGGACCAGGATTTCCGGGAACTCTCGCGGCAACTTGCAGACGTGGCTTTCGAGGAGGGAGCCACCGCGGATAGCGGGCGGGCCAGTGAGCAGCCGCCCGCCACCGAGGCGATCCCGGCTGGGGGTGGGGCGGCGGCACCGGCACCGCCCGACGAGGGGACGCCGCCGGCAGGCGGTTCGCTCCCCCAGGCAGACGTGGCCGCAGAGGTAGCCGCCGACTCGCCGCTTGAGTCTGCCGCCCCCACCACCAGAGCCACTCCGGCGGCAAGCCAGACTGTTGAGTCGACGGTGCGGGTAGACGTCGATCTGCTGGCATCGATCCTTGACCTGGTCGGTGAGCTCGTGCTGGCCCGCAACGAACTGCGGAGCCTCGAGACCGACGACCTGGCCGTGCAGGCCGTCTCGCAACGGATCAACGCCGTCACCAACGCCCTTCAGGAAACCGCCGTCAAGACCCGAATGCAGCCGGTCGAGCATGTCTTCAGCCGCTTTCCACGCACCGTCCGCGACCTGGCGAAGGCCTGCGGCAGGGAGGTGCTCTTCACGATCGATGGGGCCGACACCGAACTCGATCGGACGCTCATCGAGAGTATTCGCGACCCGCTGGCCCACCTGATCCGTAACGCCGTAGACCACGGCATCGAACCACCTGCTCTTCGGCTCACCGCTGGCAAGCCCCGCGCCGGAAAGCTTTCGCTGCGGGCCTACAACGAGAGCGGCCGGGTCACGATCGAAGTGGCCGACGACGGGGCGGGAATCGCTGTCGAGCGGGTCCGCGAGAAGGCGGTCGCCCGGGGGCTCGTGGCCGCGGCCGCGGCCGCGGCCCTGACCGATGACCAGGTGCTGCAGTTCATCTTCGAGCCCGGATTTTCGACGGCCCAGGAGGTCACGAGCGTCTCCGGCCGCGGCGTCGGGATGGATGTTGTCCGCACCAACATCGAGGCCATCGGCGGCACGGTCGATATCCAGAGCCGCCGGGGCTTCGGCACGACCGTTCGGGTCCACGTGCCACTGACCCTGGCCATCATGCCGGCGCTCGTCGTGCACTCCGCCGGCCAGCGATTCGCGATCCCCCAGGCGGCCGTGAACGAACTGGTGCCGGTGCGACGGGCCGGCGGGGAGAGCCGGATCGAGGGCCTGGCCGACCAGCCGGTGATCCGGATCCGCGGCCGGCTCGTGCCGCTGGTGTTTCTCGACGAGTTTCTGGGCCTGCGGCCGCGGCCGGCCGGCCGTGACGAGGGCACCGTGGTGCTCGTCCGGGCCGACGACCGGGAGTTCGGGATCGTGGTGGACACGAGCACTCGGGCCGACGAGCACCCACGGGGTTGCCGGGATCTGCTCGAGTCGGCCAGCCTCTCGACGATCGTGGTCAAGCCGATCGGCGCGGTGCTCGCCGGGCTCGGGATCTACTCGGGAGCGACCGTGCTCGGTGACGGCGGCGTTGTCCTGATCCTCGACCTTCGCGGCGTCGCGCGTGTCGCCGAACTGCCCCCTTGGCAGCAGCGTGGAGCACCCGACGCCGAGCCGCCCATCGGCACCCCGCCGGGGGAGCGGTATCTCGTCTGTCGTACGCGGGCTGGTCGCCGGGTCGCCCTGCCGCTGGCTGAAATCGTCCGGCTCGAAAGGTTTCGGGCTCGCGACGTGCAGGTCGCCGGACCGCGGCGGCTCGTGCGGCGTGCCGACGGATTCACGCCCCTCGAGGATGCCGACCGGCTTTTTGACCCTGACCTGCCCCCGGATGGCATGCCGGCCGATGCCGAGGCGGTTTTGAACCTGGTCGTCGTGCGGGTGGCCGGGGGGGATGTCGGGATCGCCGTTGAGCGGATCGTAGATGTGCTCGCGGCCGAGTCACCACTTCAGGCGTCGCTCGCCGGCATCGGCAGCGCTGGCACGGCGGCGATCGGGGGCCTCGCGACCGAGGTCATCGACCTCGCCCTTACAACTCCGCACGTCTGACGGGCCGGGTCACCCCCGGCAAAGGCCATCCTCATGTCACACTCCCCCGCGACCGCCAGCCTGCCCCGCCGCTGGTGCTCCTTCCTGCTCGGCGATGCCTGCTTCGCTGTCGCTGCCGAGATCGTGGTCGAGGTGCTGCGGGGCCGCCCCCTGGCCCGCGTGCCGCTGGCGGCCCGCGGTGTCCTGGGCCTGATCCATCTCCGCGGCAGGATCGTGCCGGTGATCGATCCCGCGGTCAGCCTGGCTGTGCCCCGGGAGCAGCGCACGCCCTCGGGCCCGCATCTGGTGATCGAACTCGGCGACGACTGGTACGGTCTGCGGGTCGACGAGATGCTCGAGGTGAGCGAGATTCCGTCGGATCGGATCGAGCGGCCCCTCACCGGTGGTGAGGGGTTCTTCGGCACGTTCGCTGCCGAAACGCGGCTCGTGCACCTCCTCGATCCCGAACGCATGATTCATTCCCTGGTGCGGCAGTCAGCCCACCATTCCACAAGACCCGGAGGCATTCATGGCGGCGGTTGAACACCTGACCCAGGGCAACGTCCCGCAGCCCGGACGCGGCCGTTGGGGCTGGCAGGCTCTCCTGGACAACCGGCTTCTGCTGGCGCTCCTGGCAGTCTCGCTCATCCCCATGGCGCTCATGGGGCTCGCCAGCCAGCAGGCCTCCTCGACCGCGCTCAAGACCCAGGCATTCAAGCAACTCGAGACGGTCAACACGATCACCGGCCGGAGCGTGGAGCGATACTTTGCCACGCTTCACAACGAGCTGCGGGTGCTCTCGGAGGACCGGATGATCACCGCGGCCATTCGCGAGCTTACCGCCGGCGCGGCGGGAATCCTGGCCGCCGACGGCGTGGACGAGCAGGGGGTGGCCCGCGCCCGCAGGTCGCTCGAGAGCTTCTATACCGGCGAGTTCGCGGCAGCCTTTCGCCGGGCGACCGGCACCGATCCCGATTCGCGGGCCCTCGTGGCCGCGCTCGACGACGAGTCGATCTGGCTCCAGGATCTCTACCTCCGCGGCAACGAGAATCCGCTCGGCTCCAAGGCCCGGCTCGACGCGGCGGCCGACGGCTCGGCCTACACGCAGGCCCACGCGATCTACCATCCGATCCTCAGAAACCTCCAGGAGAAGTACGGCCTCTACGACCTATTCCTGATCGATGCCGAGAGTGGCCGGATCGTGTACAGCGTCTGTAAGGAGGTGGACTTCACCGCCTCGCTCAGGAGCGGGCCGATCGCCGGCACGAACCTAGGGCGAGCCTTCCAGGAGGCGGTGGCCAGTGGCACCCGCGACGCCGTGGCGTTCGCCGAATTCGACCGCTACCTGCCGAGCCTCATGGCTCCGGCGAGCTTCATCGCTACGCCCGTCTTCGACGGCCGCGAGCTCGTGGGCGTGGTCGCCTTCCAGATTCCGCTCGCCCGCGTGAGCAGCATCATCGGCGAGACGACCGGCATGGGCACGACCGGCGAGACGTACGCCGTGGGGGCCGACCGGCTCTTCCGCAGCGAGTCGCGGTTCACTGCCGAGTTGGGGGTCGAGTCAACGGTGCTCAATCCCAAGCTCAAGGTGGACACGCTCCCGGCCCGCTCCGCACTCGACGATGATTCAGTGGGCACGGCCCTGGGCACCGACTACCGCGGCCAGCAGGTGCTCGCCTCCTGGCGGCCAGTCACCATCCACGCCGACTCTACCGGAGGCCGGGGAGCCGTTCGCTGGGCGCTCATCTCGGAGATCGACCGCGCCGAGGTGCTTGCCCCGGTCACCAGCCTCTGGCGTTTCGGCCTCACGGTGTTCGGCCTCACCACCCTGGGCGTCCTGGCCGTCTCCACGCTCATCGCCCGGCGGATGAACCGCGCCACCGAGCGGCAGGCCCGGCTCGTGCACGGCATCATCGACAACACCCACGCCCTGGCGAGCTCGTCGGAGGAGCTCACCAGCGTCAGCCAGCAGATGAGCGCCGCCGCCGAGCAGACGACCGCCCAGGCCAATCTCGTCTCCGCAGCCGCGGAGCAGGTCAGCGGCAACGCCCGGATGGTGTCGGGTTCGATCGACAATCTCGTCACCAGCATCCACGAGATCGCCAAAAGCGCCCAGGACGCGGCGGCCGTCGCCCGCCGGGCGGTTGAGATGGCCGGCACGACCTCGACGACGATGGACGCCCTCGGCCGCTCGTCCAGCGAGATCGGTGCCGTCGTCAAGGTGATCACCTCGATCGCCGAGCAGACGAATCTGCTCGCCCTCAATGCCACGATCGAGGCCGCCCGGGCCGGTGAGGCGGGCAAGGGCTTCGCCGTCGTGGCCAACGAGGTCAAGGAGCTCGCCCGCGAAACCGCCAAGGCTACCGAGGACATCGGCGGCCGAATCGAGTCGATGCAGCACGATACGTCCCGCGCGGTCGCGGCGATCGCCGAGATCGGCACCGTGATCGGGCGGATCGATGAGCTCCAGACCCGGATCGCCGCGGCGGTCGAGGAACAGTCGGCCACCACGGGCGAGATCAGCCGCAACATCGTCGAGGCGACTACGGGTACCGGCGAGATCGCCGAGAACATCGTGCAGGTGGCCCAGGCGGCCCAGAGCACAGCCGAGGGAGCATCGAATACGCAGGTCTCCTCGCAGGAGCTCGCTCGCATGGCCCAGGCGCTCCAGCGGCTGGTGGACGAGTATCAGAAGTGACATGATGCGGCAGTGAACTCCGCGGACTTGAGCCGTGCACCCGTGGCAACCGTCGGCAGACCGGGGAGAGGATCATGCGGGCACTCGTGGTGGACGACTCGAAGCCGAGCCGGAGCATCGTGGCCCGCGTGCTCCGCGATCTGTCGTTTGAGTGCACCGAGGCGGCCAACGGAGCGGAGGCGCTCGAGCAGCTCTCCGGCGCGGAACCGCCCGACCTCGTCACGGTGAACTGGCACATGCCCGTGATGGACGGCCTCGAGCTCATCCGCCGGCTCCGTGGCAATCCCGCCACGCAGAAGCTCCCCTTGGTGATGATCTCGACGGAGCACGATCGCAGCCGGATCGCCGAGGCGCTCGCGGCCGGGGCCGACGACTACCTGGCCAAGCCCTTCACACCCGAGGCGCTCGCCCGCAAGCTCGCCGCCCTGGGAGTCTGCCGGCACCCGCCGGCGGCGGGTGCCGTTCGTCCGCTCAGGGTGCTCATCTGCGACGATTCCGCCACGATCCGCAGCGTCCTGACCACCACGCTCGCCTCCGATCCCGGCGTCCGGATCGCCGGGGCGGCCGTCAATGGCCGGGCCTGCCTTGAGATGCTGGCCACGGGTGAACTCCCCGACGTCGTGCTGCTCGACGTCGAGATGCCCGTCATGGACGGCCTCGAGGCGCTCCGGGAGATTCGTCGCCGCCACCCCCGTCTTCCGGTGGTCATGTTCTCGAGCCTCACCGAGCGGGGCTCGCGGGCAACCGTCGACGCGCTCGTGGCCGGTGCCAATGACTACGTTGCCAAGCCCGCGGGCCTCGCCCCTGATGAGGTCGCGGCCCGGATCCGTGGCGAGGTGCTCACCCGGATCAAGCAGGTGGTCAGCCGCGGCACGACCGGCCCGGTGGGGTCCGTGCCGCCGCCCGCCGCGGGCGGTAGTGGCCCGGTACGGCCCGGCGCGCTAGGCTCGGGCAGGCAGGCGGCGGTGGCCGGCGTTGTGATCGCGGTCTCGACCGGCGGGCCGGCAGCCCTGGCGGAGGTCTTACCGGCCTTCGTGTCGGCCGCACGGGTGCCGGTGCTCATCGTGCAGCACATGCCGGCCGCGTTCACCGGGCGGCTAGCGGAACGGCTCACCGCCATCTGCGGCCGCAGCGTCGTCGAGGCGACAGCCGGGATGACGGTGGCCGCCGACTCGGTCCTGCTTGCCCCAGGGGGCAAGCACCTCGAACTCGCCGGCACGTCGGCCACCCCGCGGATCCGGCTCACCGAGGATCCGCCGGAAAACTCCTGCCGCCCCGCGGCCGACGTGCTCTTCCGCTCGGCGGCCCGGCTCTGGGGTGCGGGCACGCTTGGTGTCGTCCTCACCGGGATGGGCCGCGATGGCCTGGCCGGCTCGCGGGTCGTGATCGAGGCGGGGGGCCGGGTGATCGTGCAGGACGAGTTTTCAAGCGTTGTCTGGGGGATGCCCGGCGAGGTCGCCCGGGCCGGGCTGGCCGATGCCGTGCTGCCACTCGGGCGGATCGGTGTGGAGATCGGCCTGCGGCTCCAGAGGCGATCCGGCTGATGCCGCCCGAATATGCCCTCAAGGTAGCCGCGCCGCAGTTCGCCTTCCTGCGTGAATTACTGCGAAAACGCACGGGCGTCGTGATCGACGACTCCAAGCAATACCTCGTCGTGGCCCGGATGCTGCCGATCGTGCGGCAGCGGAAGATCCCCAGCATCGAGACCCTCCTCGACCGGGTCCGGCAGGGCATCGACCCGTCATTGGAACGGGACGTTTTAAGCGCGATGATGACGCATGAGACCTCATTTTTTCGCGACAAGAGGCCCTTCGAGCTGCTTCGGCACCTGATCACGGAGCTCATCCCCAAGCGGGCCGCCGAGAAGCAGCTCGTGTTCTGGTCGGCCGCCTGCTCCACCGGCCAGGAGCCCTTGAGCATTGCGATGCTCCTCCACGAGCACTTCCGAGACCTGGTCGCCTCCTGGCGGATCCGGATCCTGGCCACCGACTTCTCTGAGCTCGTGCTCGCCAAGGCCCGCGAGGGCACCTACAGCGACCTGGAGATCAATCGCGGGCTCGATCCCGGACTCAAGCAGAAATACTTTCGGCCGCTGCAGGGCCGCTGGAGCATCTCGCAGGACTGCCGCCGGCTCGTCGAGTTTCGGCAGTTCAACCTGATCGGCACCTGGCCCCCGATGCCCGCCTGCGACATTGTCTTCCTGAGGAACGTGATGCTTTATTTCGATGCCTCGACCCGGGGAGCTCTCGTCCGCCGTGTGGCTCGCGTGATGCGGCCCGACGGCAGCCTGCTCTTGGGCGGTGCCGAGACGCTGATCGGCATCGACACCGGCTGGCAGCGGCTCTCCTCCAGCGGCTCGAGCTATTACCGCCCCCAGCGGTGAGGCCACGTTGGTTGACTCAGGCGGCTACGGTTTCCACTCGACCCCGAGGATCGTGACGTCGTCGAGCGGGCCGTTCGGGCGGCACCACTGCTCGACCGCCGTGAGCAGGGCCGTCACACTCGCCGCGAGCGGCTCCCCCCGGCCTTCGTCGATGCAGGCGGCCATCTTGTCTTCGCCGTAGGGCTCCTGGGCCGCGTCCATCGCCTCCGGCACACCGTCGGAATAAAGATAGATCCGATCGCCGGGCCGAAGGTCGAGCGTCTTCTGCTCGTACTCGACGTCGGGCACAAAGGCGATCGGAAAACCTTCGGCTCCGTGGAATTCTGGCGGGCCGCCGGCCGCCGGCACGCGGACCAGCGCCGGGTGGCCGCCGGATACGTACTCCAGCCGGCCGCTGGGCACGTGGAGCACCCCGTAGAGCATCGTGAAGTAGAGCCCAGAAAACTCGTCTGCCTGGAAGAGCCGGTTGAGTTGCGTGGCCACCTCCGCCGGACGGGCCACCAGGACCCGGCCGTCGGGTGCCTGCCGCACGAGGAGCGAGGAATCGGACACCTTCGGGGTCAGGAACCGGCTCACCGTGACTGCCATCAGCGAGGAGGGCACGCCGTGGCCGCTGACGTCGACCACAAATAGCCCCACCCGCTCGTCGTCGAGTGGAAAAATATTGAGGAAGTCGCCGGCGAGGCTCTGGCAGGGCACATACTTCCAGGCCACGTCGAGGGTGGGAATCGCGACGTCATCGGCCGGCAGGAGAGACCGCTGCACCTTGGCCGCCGCCTCGAGGTCACGGACCATGTGGGCGTTGATCCGTGAGATCTCGGCGTTGAGCGTGGTGAGTTCCGAGTTGGTCTTCTGGAGGCCATCGCGGGCCACGGAGAGTTCCTGGTTGGCGACGACGAGTTCCTGGTTCTTGGCGACGGCGTTCTCGAAGGTGGAGACGAGCAGGTTGAGCACCTGCTGGCGACCGGCCTTGACCTTGAACGCCTGCCCGGCGAGCGTGACCTCGAGCGTGGCCGCGGAGCCGGTGTCCTCGTCAGCGAGCGGCGTGGCGAGGAGCGCCTCCATCCGGCCGAGCAGATAGTCGGGCTCATAGGGCTTGGTGACGTAGTTGTCGGCCCCCGCGTCGAGGCCTCGGATGATGTCGATCGGGTCGGAGAGCGTGGAGAGCAGGATGAAGGGGATGCTCCGCAGGGCGGGGTCGGTCTTGACCGCCTTGCAGAAGTCGTAGCCGGTGGCCACCGGCATCTCGATGTCGGAGACGATTATCTCGGGCCGCCGCTCCCGGGCCATCTCGAGGGCGAGGGCGCCGTTTTCGGCCCAGCGGACGGTGTGGCCCGCGTCGGTGAGCCGCTTCTGCAGGATCTTGCCCTGCATGCGGCTGTCCTCGGCGATGAGGACGTCGACCCCGGCGTGAGCAGGCCGCACGGGGGATGCTGGGCTCTCGCCGGCCACATGGCCTCCCGTCAGGTGAACGTGGCGAGAGCCGTGGGAGCATCCTTGTGGATGCTGAAGAGCTTGTCGAGGTTCGTGAGCTTGAAGACCTGGAAGATCTCCGGGCGGATGCCGCACATCTTGAGCCGGCCCTGGCCCCCAGAGACCTTGCGGTGCAGCTGGCCGAGGAGACCGAGCATGGCACTCGACATGAACTCCACCCCGGAAAAGTCGAGCAGGACATCGGGCCCGGACGCCTTGCCGAGGAACTGGGCGAGCTCCCCGCGGATCTCGTCGAGCACGGTGTCGTCGAGGATCTTCTTGTCCTTGAAGAGCACCATGAAGACGTCGCCCTTCTTGCCGGTCTGGATTCTGCGGAACTGGTCCATGGATGGTGCCTGGGAACGGGGATGTCGGGGGCGGCCTGGCCCATGCGGCCGAGCTGGTTAAATCGTAACGTTTCATGCCAAGAGTCGCCAGCACCGCAACGCGGGCCCCAGGAAGCCCGTGAAGTCTGCCCAGGTTGCCCCGCTCTGGGCTCCGCTGGCCGACGCCTGACGGTTCTCATGATTGTGCGGGCGTCTGGCCGATGAAGAGGGTGAATGGGGTTGTGCCGGTCGTGCCGGCGGGTCGGCGCGGAATCGCGACAAGGGGAAACCGATGACCGGACGGTTGGCGGGCATTGCCTGGATCGTGCTCTTCTCTGCAGGAGAAGTCTTCGCGGAGGAACTGTCGGTGGTCCTGGGCGAGGCACCGCTCAATCTTGAATTCCACGAACCTCCACCCGCTGAATTGCTGGCCGACCACGTGGCCGGCGGCGATTCCTACCGGGCGGCGGTGCCCCTCCCCCGCGCACGCGTCGCAGGGCCAACCTGGACGAGTGAGACGGTCTTCGACGTACTCTTTCTCGAGCGGAACAACGCCACCGACAACCAGCCGATCGTGCTGGACGGTCCGCTCGGGCCGAATCCCGACAGCCCTGTCTTCACCACCCGCGGGATGGTGTTCGCGACGGCAGCAGGCCTGCGACTCTTCCACGGCCGCCGCGACTGCGACGGCGATGGCTGGGAACTTGGCTACTGGGGCGTGTTCGGCATGTTTGGCGATCATCGCGCCGACCTGCCGGGTGGTCTGGCGATCCCGGGCGACCTGGGGCTGGCCGTGCCGGGCTGGCAAACGGCTGAGTCGATCGAGGCGGGCTACTCCTCGGCCCTCAACGTCGTGGAACTCAATCTGTTTGCCTCCGATCAGTGGAACACCACCACCTGCAATCCCCGTGACCCCAGCCACCGTGTTCACCGCTCGACAACGGTCGACTGGATCGGCGGGCTCTTCTGGGCGGGTGTGGATGAGACAGCTTTTCTGCGGGTGACGGCTGACCCGTTTGAGCCGTCTACCGCCTATCGGGTCGCGACGAGTTCGAATCTCTTCGGGGCCCAGGTGGGTGTCCGCGGCCGCCGCCAGTGGGGCCTGTGGGCTCTGGAAGGCTTCTGGAAACTCGGGCTCGGTGGTTCCTGGCTGCACCAGTCGACCAGCCCCATCACCAGTTCGCTGGTGCCGGACTTCGAATACCGGCCCGGCCGGTCGGCCGCGACCACGAACACCGGATTCCTGTCGAGCATGAACGTCACCGCCGTGCGACCGATCGGCGAGTATTGGTCGCTGCGGGCCGGCTACAACCTCGCCTGGCTCAGCGGCCTGGCGCTCGCTCCGAACCAGTTCGACTTCACCGACACGCTCACCAGCGGCACGGGCATCGAAGGCGCCGGCAGCATCTTTCTTGCGGGCGCGAGCCTCGGGCTCGAGCGGCGCTGGTAAGGCCTTACCGCCGCGGCGATCCCGAGGCCCTTAGGCCGGCCCCAGGAGCGTCCGTCGGGCGACACTCCACCAGCCCGGACGGGCGAGCGAATGGTACGGCGAGTCTGCTGGCAGCACAGCCACCAGATGCTCGTGGGCCTGCTTGAGGTTGTGGTAGGGCATCGAGGGGAAGAGGTGGTGGAGGGCGTGGTAGCGGATCGAGAAGGGAAAGAAGAGGAGCGTGAGTGGGTCGCTCGTCGTAAAGTTGCAGGAGTCGAGAATGTGGGCCTCCATGTCGACCCGGCTGCCATCGCCCTCGAAGTGATGGTCGGCCAATTGCCGTAGTTGGTTGAGCAGGACGGTCGCTACGCCCAGGCCGTAGAGCAGCGGGATCCGCGTCCAGGGGTTGAGCCCGGCAAGCACGAGTACCGGGATCAGGAGGGCTCGCAGGAAGCAGGGGATCTCGACGGCCAGGATCAGCCGGCGGTCGGCCGCCGTGAGCTTCCGCTCGTAGCGGCGGTTGAGGGTCAGGGCCGAGGCCTTGCGGAGCGTCCACTCCCGGACAGCCGGATGGATGAAGGTGAGCGGCACGAGCAGGAAGCGGAGAAACACAAGCAGTGGGAAGACCAGCACGTACAGGGCATAGAGCATGACGCTCCTGGCGTTACCCCCCTTCACGACGTTGGCGACGTATTCCGGATCCTCCGGCGTGCCATAGAAGCGGCGGCTGTGATGGTCGCGATGGTGCCGGGTGAAAAACGGGCTCGGGGTGAGGGTCACTACGCCACCGAATGCGTTCCAGGCAAGCTTGAAGAGCCCCATTTCGTGCTCCCCGAGATGGCAGACCTCGTGGATGAGCGAGCCCAACCGGTAGAGCCAGAAGATGGCGATCGGAAAGGCCGCCAGTTGCGGCCAGGACCCCAGGGGCGCCGCCAGGTAGATGCCGGCCGCCAGATAGGCGGAGACGAGGCTGACGAGAAAGTCGGTCCAGTACCGCCAGGGAGAAACCCGGAAGAAGTCGGTGTCGGCCGCGCGGATCGCCCGCCGGGCCTCCCCGATCCAGCCCGGCGTGTCAGCCACGGCGACCGCCGTGGATTCTGCCAAGGGTGCGGGGGGCATGATGCCGAGGGGAGGAACCGTCATGGCAGCAAGCGTCCTGGCCACGGAGAAGCCCTAGTCCACCAGAATCCGAGCCTTCTTGCCAGTCCGGTTCCGAGGACGCGGGAAAGTGAGACCGTTGACTCCCCGTGGCCCGCGCCGCCGGGCTCACTTTCCCCGCGGCTCGAGCACGCCCTGCTGCTCGATCCACGACCGCATTGCCCGCCCCTGGGCGGTAAGCGTCGACAATCCTCGCCACTGCCGTTCTCCCACGGCGGCCTTCAGCCTCGTGGCGTCTACCTCCGACAGAACCAGCAGCACCAGTTGTCGGCGGAGATTCGCGTCGTCGCGAGCGGGCACTTCCTCGTCGATCCGCAGGGCTGGCTCCCGGCTGAGCAGGAGTGTCTCGACTGCTGCGTGCTGGGACTGGGAGAGCGCAAGCGTGTCATCGAGTTTGGCCAGGGTTTCGGCGACCAGCGCCCGCCAGTGGTACGAGCGGCGGGCAGCCTGCTCCTTTTCCAGGCAGGCCAGTTGCCGCTCGTCGAGTGTGCCACGGAGCACCGTGTCGAACAGCGATCCCTTGGCAAAGATCGTCCGCAACTGCTCGCGGCACCGCTGCACGTCCTGCTGGAAGGCATGCCACCGCTTCTGGCCTGCCGGGTCGTTCATATTGACCTGCCGGCTCGCATACCGGTCGCGGGTCGCATCGATCTGGGCGGCAAACCGGTGGGCATCCGATTCGATCGCCAGCGACAGCCGCCGCCGCTGCTGCTCGGAGAGCCCACAGGCACTCTCGATCCGCTCGAGCTTCTTCTCGCCGAGCGACCGGGCCCGGGTGTAGGCGGGTGAGGCCTGCACGCGATCGTCTCCCGCCGTAGTGGCCGCCGCTCCGCCACGAAGCACCCAGCCGTTTCCCCGTTGCTCGAACAGGTTGGTATCGAAGTTGGCCCCGAGGTCGATCATGTGGGCCTGCCGCCCGGCCTCGCCTTCGAGAGTGTCCTCGAGAACTATCGAATCGTCGCCGGCTCGCGCCGCCGGGTAGCCCAGCGTGAGGGCCAGGATCGCCAGCCCGACCAGGGAACTGCCCCGCTCGATCCAGTGCCGCTTCATTTGGTCCACCAGTCGTCCAGGTTTTGCAGGCCCTGGCCGTCAAAATTCCAATTGACCCGTGGCCCTGTGATCCGCGAGCCGGCCACCCGGCACCAAGCCTCCCAGGCGGTCTTCTGCTCGGCGGCGAGGTGCGACTCAATCGCGGCAGTCGCATAGGCCGGGGCGAGGGGATAGTTGTTGACAAAAACCCCCGACTCGCTGAGCACGGCCAACCAGCCGGGCTGCCACCGCCGCGCAAGATCAGCCTCGATCGCCTGCCGCTGGTCCGCGCTGAGATCGAGCTGGTGGTCGAGCTTGGCCACGATCCGCAGCCGGGCAGCGCGGGCCTGACGGTCGGCCCGCCAGCCGAGTTCCCGCTCGTAGGCGGCGAGCTCCCCGGGTGCCGCGCACGTTCGCAACTCGGCGACGAGCCCCGCCCGGATCGCCTTCCGGGGGTCGAACTCATCCTGGCCCAGCCGGCCCGCCAGTTGCCGCTCGGCGATGCCCCGGGCCGCCTTTGTCACGGCCGTTCGCCCGGAGGCGAGCACTCGCTTCCTTGCGGCGGAGTCAAGGCCGCCGCAAGCCTGGCGGATCATCTCAAGCTCACTCGCCAGAACGGGCTGGAGGAATCGCTGCATCTGCTCCGCTTGCTGGGCGATCTGCTTGTCCCGCTCCGGCTGCTGCTGTTCCTGCTTTTCCTCCAGTTGCTCACCCGCCAGCTGCAGCTCCGCGAGCAACTCTAGCCCGTTCTGGCGAGTGCGCTCGAGGAGCCAGCCGATGCCTTGGGCATCCCGCTCTGCGGCCCGGCGCAGCGCGGCATCGCTCTCATCCCCCTGCGCTGCCGCCGCCGCCAGACACACGGCCAAGGCGACCCCGAGGCAGGGGCGTCCTGCTCGCCACAGCGGAGTCGACGGGCCCAGCATCTCGGTCATCTCTCGTACACCGGGAGAAACTTGTAGTTTACCGCCAGCGCCAACAGTGCCAGCGTCGTATCGACCGTGCCCCCGAAGCCCCCTCCGCGGCCGGCAAAACCGGTGAAGCTGCCATCCTTGCCCTGGAGCTTCTTGAGTTCCTGCACAAGCGCGGCATTCCACTGCTCCCAGGCTTCGACGTCTCCCTGGAAGAGCGCCTGAGCCCGGTAGTAACGGGTGTAGGTGGGGTAGCCCTCCGCACCGGCCCGCGGATCGAGGCTTCGAGTCCTGAGGTAGGAAAGGGCCTTTGTGTACTGCGGCAACTGCTTCTGCCGGGCGATCGAATACACGAGCACCGCGATGCTCGTCACGGCGTCACTTCCGCCCCCCGCTCCTCCGGAGTAACCCACCTGCCCGTTGCCGCCCGTCATCGTGGTGTAGTACTTGATGGCCCGATCGATCGCCTCGTCGGGCACCTCCACGCCGGCATTGCGGGCCGCCAGGAGCCCCATCAGCACGGCCCCGCTGACGGAGGTGTCGGCGTCGCGGGCATCGGGGGAATACCGCCAGGCTCCCTGTGGGTTTCGCTTGGCGCTTGTTACCGCGCAGCGGGCGGCCAGTTCGAGCGACTGGCCCAACGACCGGCCCACGCCGGGCCCCTTCATGCCGGCCGCTTCGCTCCAGAGCGTACGGTCGTCGACCACGCCGTAGGCCTCGGCCAGGGCGAGCATCGCGAAGCCGTGCTGGTACATGCTGTCTTGACCGCGGCCGCCCCCCAGGAATCCAGTGTCGGCATCCTGGTCGATGATCATGCTTCGCAGGGCCTTGCGGATCGGCACCCGATAGGGTCCGAAATTGGGGTCCTCACCCGAAGCCAGAAGCACCATGACGGCCATCCCCGTGACGCCGGGCCCGACCTGGCCGTCGGTCCAGGCACCGCTTGAGTCCTGGGTCTTGAGCAGGTAGCGGACCCCGGCGTCGTAGATCTCGCGAACGTCGCGGGGCACCGGATCGCCGAATCGCAACAGCGGCCCCTCGGCCTGCACCGTTACCGGGGGCAGAATCACCACCGCGAGCAAGACAAGCACCACGAGCTTGCCGACTAAGACAAGCTTGCCCAGTACCGGCGTATGAAGCACAAGCCAGCGAACGTGTTGGCACCGCATCAGGCGACCTCTCATGGCTGCACCTCCTCGAGAATACCCTGGGCGACAAGCAGTGTTTCGACAGCGGCCGGATCACCTGCCTGTTCGATCAGCCTGTCGAGGTGGGCCTGCTGCCGCGGGTCAAGGAGCGGCTGCCAGTCCGCCCGGCGGCGACCCAGCAGGCTGAGCACCAGCGGGCTCTGAAACCGGACGATCCGGGAGTCGAGGGCTATGCCGGTCGTGCTCCGCCACACGTCGAGCGGCGGCACGCTGGCCAGCAGGCTCTGCTCCAAGGCGGTGAATTGCTTCTCCGACAGGCCCAACCCCGACTCATCGAGGGAGATCAGCACGGCGGCAACCATCGCCCGCCAGCGGCCAGCCCGCCTGGCGGCCAGCCACTCATCGAAGACCGCCTCCTGCTCGGGTGCGAGCACGTCCCGGCTGACCACGGCCATGAGCGACCCCGAACCGAGGGCGGTCTCGATCCGCTGGCGGCAGGCCTGAGCGTCGGTTCGGAGCGTAGCCAGGAGGTCGCGGTCGAGCCCCTGGGGCGTGGCTGCCACCATGCCACCTGTGTATTTTCCACGGACGCCCGCGATCTCACCGGCGAGCCGCTTGAGGTCGCTCTCGAGGGCCATCCGCAGGCGGTGGACCTGGTCGGGGTCAAGCCTGCAGATCCGCTCGATCGTCGTGATGTATCGCTCGCCGCGGTGCCGCACCGTGGCGAGGTCGCCCGCCGGGTCGGCCGGTTTCGGCTGCGGCTGCTGCACCAGCCTCCCGTTGGCGATCACCAGCCAATTGCCCCTCTGGACATTGCCCCTCGGCTGCGCGAAGACCTGCTGGTCGAACATCCGGCCGAGGTCGTATCCGACCGACCGCGGTTGCCCGATGACGATGACATTCTTCCCGCCGATGGTGTCGTTGCCGGCTGCGAGGGGCTCACGCTGCTCGATCACGCGGTCATCGGCGGCGGGAGCCGGCAGGGTAGCCCAGACCGCCCCGAGCAGGCTGGTCGCGGCAGCGATGCGAATGATGCTGGTCATGGCGTTACCGGACCGAGCCGCTCCCGCCAGAATGCGAAGGATTCCGCATCGAGTACCTCGGCGACCACGTCCTCGACGCCCGCCGGCAATCCCGAGCCGCTGACCCGCTGCCGCGTCGCCAGGAGCAGAACCTGATCCCAGGCCGGCTGCCAATTGTCGGCCAACGCCGCGGCAACTTCCTGCCGCTGCCGCGGATTCAGAAGCGCCTCCTGATCGACCGCCTCGGTGAGCACGGCAACCCCGGCATCCCGCCTCCGTCGGTCGCGGGCGACCAGTTCCCGGCGATACGCCGCGAGATCCGCCGGACCGGCCTGGATAGCCACCATCTGCTCCACAACAGCCTCGACGCCGCGGGTGGCCCGTGTTCCTGCTGGTGTTCCTGCTTGGACCTCGCGCTCGACGGCGGCGCGACCCGCGGCCACGATTTCGGCCCTGGCAGGAGGAGTGAGCTCGGGACATGCCCCCCTCAGAAGCGACAGCTCTCTCCGCAGATGATCCAGCGCCTGGCCGCGCCGCTGCATCTCGATGCGTTGCCGAGCCATGTTCCGCATCAGGACGTTGTGGCCGATTGGCTGGTCCGCCCCGGCCGCGCCGCCGGCGGCCGTGGGTTTTTCTGCGGCGGCGTCCCACCACGGGTCGCCGATCGCCGCGGTGGCGGTCTCGGCCAGCGGCCCAACAGGGAGGCGAGCAAGCGGCCCTTGTCGCTGGTCACGATCGAGTTGCGGTTGCTCTCGGGGCTCCGCAACCTGCCCGTTGCCCAAGACCTCGATCTGCCCGTTGCCCAAGATCTCAATCTCGCCCCCCTCGATGATCACGCGAACCTGCGCCTCGACGACGCCCGCCTGCCAGGCCGTCGCCAGGCTGACCGCCACGGCGGTCACTGTCCGGCTCGTCATCCGCCGGGTGCTGGTCATCGTCGCTCTCGTTCAAGCTGATTGAAGTAGGCATCGAGGCCGGCCCGGAACTCCTCGGGCAGGACACGCCCCGACACGCCCGTGGCCTGCTGCGACTCCCCGCCTGCCTCGGCCCGCGAGCGGTTGCCCGACCCGACAAGCGCCAGTGCCGACGTGCTCGTCGAGCCAGTGCTCCCGCCGCCGGGCGACCCCCCGCTACCCCCGCCGCCGCCGCCGCCGCCACCGCCACCCGACGAGGCGGCCTGAGCGGCGAGCAGAAGTTCGATCGCCTCGGTTTCTGCGGCGAGCGCCTTGGGCCCGGTCTCACCCGAGGAGAGGATGTCGGCAGCCTCGACCATCACCTCCTCGACCTTGTCGAACAGTTCGATCTCCTGAGCAAACGCTCGCTCTCCCTCGGGCTCTTCCAGCAGCCGGTCAACCAGCTCGACGACCCGGTCGGCGAGCACCTCCTGCCGCTCGGCAAGCCGGCCGGCCGCTCCGGTGAACTCCTCGGCCGGGACGGCATCCTTTGTCTGCTGGACCACCCGCGTCTCCTCCCGAAGATTCACCTCCTCTTCGAGGATCTTCATCGTCTCGAGCACCACTTCCGGCGGCACGCTCTCGCGGGGCTCCCCTTCGCCCCCTTCGCCGCTCCCGCCATCCTGCGGCGGCACCAGATCGTCGGCGAGCCGGTCGAAGGTGTCCGACCAGAACTCGGTCTGGGCGATCGACATCCCCACCTCGATCACGATGCCGTCGGACAGCTGCCGCAGGCTGCCGAGGACGTCGAGATCCTTCATCTCCTCGAGTACCGTGCGGAAGGCCGGCAGCTGGCGGCGGTCGAAGTAGGCCTGCAGGTCGTCCATGATCGCCGACACCCTGTCGGTCTCACGGGTGTTGAGATCCCGGACGTCTCCGATCGCCTCGGCCACACCAGCCGGCCGGCCGGCCGCGGGGCTGAACGCGTCGGCTGCCATGCCGGCCAGCCGATTGCCGATCGAGCCCTGCTCGCGGGAGGCCAGCTTGAGCCGCTTGACAAACGTGCTGCCTTCGAGCCGAGCCATCACCGCCGCCAGTTCGTCGGCCACCTTCGCGAACTGTTCGAGGAGGTCTTCCTGCCTGGCGATCGCCTCATCGAGCGCCTCATCGGCCGGCGGCTCGGCGTCGGCAGCGCCGCCAGGAGGCTTCGGCTTCGAGACGCCCGCCTGCGTCGAGGGCAGCCCGAGGCGACCCTGGCCCGCGGCCCCCGGCTTCTGCTCGTCGCCCGCGTCGGGATCCTCGGGCTGCTGCGACGACTCCTTGTCGACGACCTGCGGGATCGGCGGCGTGGGCTGGCTCGGCTCGCCCCCCTGGCCGCCGCTGGGCTGGCTCTTGTCTTCGCCCACCCGCGGCGGCGGCTCGCCCGGCTCGCCCGGCTCGCCCGGCTCGCCCGGCTCACCCGGCTCACCCTGCTCACCCTGCTCGGCGTCGCCGGGCTCTCCGGCGAGTTGCCCGGGCGTAGGTTCGCCCGCCTGGGATGACCCCTTGCCCGGCTGGCCCGGCTCACCCGGCTGCGGCTGGCCCGGCTGCGGCTGGCCTGCTTCCCCGGGCTCGCCCGGCTGGCCGGCCTGGCCGGCCGCCGTAGCGAGCTGGGCCCGCGCCGCCTGCTCGAGCAACTCGGCGACACCCGGCATCCGGTTCTCGGCGATGTCGGCGAGGGCCTGGATGTCCTCCGCAAGTTGCTCGAGCGTGGCCGCCTCGAAGTCGGGGTTCTTCATCGCCTCGCGAACGAGCTCGCCGCCGGCGTCGACAAGCCGATCGAGCCGCCGGGCATTGGCTTCCTCCGCGGCGGCCTGCGACTGGAGCCGGCCGCGGACGTCGTCGTCGAGCAGCCGCTGCGTGGGCATCTCCCGCAGCTCCTTGTTGCCGGCCAGGAGCGTCATCTCTCGGTCACGGATCTCGCTTGCCTGCTGGCGGAACTGCTGAAGCCGGGAATTGAGCACGAGCGCATGTTCGGCCCGATCGACCACATACATGACGATCGGCGTCGAATACGCCCGGCCCCGACCGGGCTTGTAATCTTCCGCGAAGGCCCGCAGCACGATCGGCTGCGGAGCGATCCCGAGCGCGTCAGGACAGAAGGTGGCGACCGCCTCGAGCGACTCTAGATCGCTGCCTCCGGCCTGGAGCAGCCGCTCTCCGCGGGTCCCGGCCGCCGGATCGGCCCCGGCCGCCGACCAGTCTTCGGCTCCCTGCCACTCGAGCCCCACTCGGCGAATCCCGAAGTCGTCGCGAACCGCCACCCGAAACCGCAGCGTGTCGGTGTTCAGGAGCATGTCACGGCTCGGCGGCACATCGATCGCAACCACGACGGGGGGCTCGTCGGCCCGCGGCTGGATCACAAGCGACAGCGGCCGTGCCCCGGCGAGTCCGTGGAGATCCCGCCACTCGAGTTCAACGGTCGCTTCCTCCGTGACCTCCCGCGGCACGAGCCTCGCGATCGCTCCGTCCGGCTCGACGGCCACGCCGTCAGCGGTCGCCGCGGCGAGCTCCCGGTCGGCCGTCGCCACGAGCACAACCCGACTGCCGGCGACGGGGACGAGCGTGCCTCCGCGGATCTCCTGCCGCACGATCCCGGTGCGTCCGAGGTAGTCCGGGAGCGTGATCTCCGCGGCGAGGCTCACGATCTCCGGCCGGGGCATGGGCTCGATCCGGGCTCGGTCGCGGGCATCTCCAGCCGCGAGGGCGAGCGTGCTGGAGACGAGTTGCGGCGGCAGCGTGAAGGCGTAGCCCTCCCCCTCGAGCGACGCGGCCAGCGGCTCCTGGCGGCCGATCCTGGCAGTCGCCCGCTCCGGCCGCCAACGGGTCTCGTCGGTCAGCCGCACTGGCAGACTGGCCGGTTCGCCACGCGGCACCACGATCGTCTCTTGAAGCCGCTCAACCCGCGTGAAAGTGAAGCGGTCGGTCTGCCGCCAAGGAGCCAGGAACCGGGCCCACGCATTGGCGGCCGCCTCGGGGACAAGCCAGGCTGCCGCGGCCGCGAGCACAACCGGAACGGCCGCCGCCAGAAGCCAGGCCCGGTGCCGCGGACTGGGCACCGCCCGCTTGAAGTCGACCGACCGTGACCGTTCAGCGACCTGGGCGATGGCCGCCTCGGCCAGCCGCCGCGAGCCGCCGACGCCCGGGCTGCCTGCTTGTCCCCTCTCCCGAGCCAGTTCAATGATGCCCAAGAGCTGGTCACCGACGCCGGGGAACGAGCGAGCGATGAGCCGGGCAAGCTGCTCGAGGCGACGATGTCTCCAGATCCAGCGATGCACCGCAACCGGCACCACCCCGCAGGCAGCTGCCGCCCCAGCGAAGATCGCTAGCCGCAGGCCGCGGGGCGTCTCCATCAGCCGGTCGAGTACGAGCACCACAAGATAGCCGACGAGCACGCCGACCACCGCGCCTGCGACCGCCTCGAGGAGCTTGATCCGCCAGACCTGACCCCGGAAGGCGTAGAGCCGGCCCTCGAGATCAGCCGGCAGGCCGATCGACCCGCCGCCGTCGGCCGCCTTATTCGCAGAGACGCTCATGGCTCTCGCTCCTTGTGACCCACTGATTCTAGTCTGGCCGCCGGTCTCGAGCCCCTCAGGCAGTGCCGGGTCCTGGCCGCCTTTGCCCCGAAAACTCCGCCGCTCATACAAGTCCCTGCCGTTTGCGGCCCACCCAGAACAATCCCAGCAGGCCGACGAGCGTGGCCGCCACCAGGGGATGACACCAGAGCTGCAGCCGGCGGACCTCCGGCGGCGAATCGGGCAGGTCGGCGAGTGCCGCCACCAGCCGGGCCACCTCCTCCGGCGGCACGACCTGGCCTCTGGTCACCTGGGCGACTTCCGCAAGCACATCCGGCCGGGCCACGCTGCCAATGCCCTCGCTGGCGGTGCCCTGCACGAAGAACGACGCCTCGAGCGTGTCGGATGTCTCGCGGCAGCGGAGCGTGACCTCATGGCGGCCCGGCTCTTCCGGCAGAAACGACGCGGCGAACACGCCCCACTCCCCTTCGCCCGCCGGCGGCAGAAACCGCACCGTCTCGACGCGGCCTGAGGGGGCCGTGATCCGGGCCGCCACCTCCCCCTGCACCAGCGGCTCACCCGAGGGCGTGGCCACCCTGGCGTCGAGCGCGAGCGACTGCCCAAGCTCGGGCTGCTCCGGGGCAAACGAGAGGCTCATTCGCTCCCCCTTGGCCATGTTGCGGCGGTAGGCCATCCAGCGGACCACCTGCCCCCAGAAGCGATAGTGGTATTTGTCTTCCACACCCTTCCGCCACCGCCAGGCGCCGTCGGTCGCCATGTAGAGCACCTTGCCGGACCCGAAGGTGCGGGTCACCAGGAGCGGAATCCGGCCGTACTCGTTGGTCGCGTCTTCGTGCACGGCGAGCACCTCGCTACCCGACTTAGCCCGCAGCGCCGGCCCATACCACTGCCCGCCGGGCAGGCTCTCCCAGACCGCGACGTTCTCGGTGCCCGAGTCGGCAAGTTTCGTGAGCAGGCTCTTGCGGCCCGCCTCAGTGAGCACCATCCGCCGGGGCCCGTCACTCGAGCTGCCCTCCGGACGGGCCGGGTCGATGACCACCGGACAGAGGTCATCAAGCGCGGTGCCCGCGAGCGACGCCTGCTCCCCGCGCCAGCCCGGCATGAACACCAGCCCGCTGGCCTGATACTCGACGAGCCCCTTGAGCAGGCGGCAGTCCTCGTCGGTGAGCTGCCCCGGCCCGACCCCGACATCCCCCAGAAACACGACGTCGTATTGCGAGAGTTCGTCGAGGCCCGAGGGAAACTTCGGGATGTAGTCCCGCGTGCCGCCGCCCCGCTTGCTGAGGCCGGGCTGAAACAGAAGGCAGGAGACCTCGACCCCCGGATCCCGCGAGAGGGCGTTGCGGAGGTAGCGATACTCCCACCGGGGCAGGCTCTCCACGACGAGCACCTTGAGCTGCTCCTGACGAACGGCGATCGGCGCGGTACGGGCGTTGTTGTCGGGCAGGATCTCCCCCTCCTGGGGCGGCACGGTGAGGCTCACCGTGTAGTCCCCCTCGACCACGGGCGTCCAGTAGATCCAGTCGGTCACCGTCGTCATCGGCGGCAGACGGACATCCTTGCGAAGCGTCTCACCGGAACTCGTCGTGAGCGTGACGGGCACGACCCGCGCGGTGGCCAGCGACGATTGGATCGTAAACGGCACGCGGACCGGCTTCGAGACCACACCGACCGTCGGGCAGTCGAGGCTCACAAGCTCGAGGTCGGGCAGTTTCGTCTGGCTCCCCACCGGCACGACAAAGACCGGCACCTGCGCCAGCCGCAGCCGCTGGGCCGCCTCGAGTGGCGGCGGCCCCTCGTTCCAGTCGCCGTCGCTGGCCAGCACTACCGCCCGCAGCCCGGCATGACGCTCGAGCATTGCGGCGAGCGGTCCGGCGAGATCGGTGCCGGTCGCCTCCGGCGACTGCGAGAACGGCTCGACCCTGACCTGGTAGCGGTCTTCGAGCGACCGCCAGAAGTCGCTCGTCGTCAACTCCGCCACCGCCTCCCGCCGCGAGCGGGCGGAGCCGGTTGGGCTCCCGGCCCCGCCAGCCACGACGTCTTGTGTCGCCATGCTCGCCGAAGCGTCAACGAGCACGGCCACCACCGGCTTCTCCTCGGGACGGAACTCTTCCACCCACTCCGGCTGGTTGAGCAGCACCGCCACGAGCCCCGCGATCACGACCCGCAGAAGTTCCACGAGGCCCGCGCCGAGCGTGAAGCCGCTTCGCCGCCACGTCACGACCGCCACTGCTGCCACCGCCACGACGAGCGCCACGGAGAGGCCGATCGTCCAGGGCGTCGTGAAAAACCGCAGGCCCTCGAAGCTGGCCGACTCGTTCATGCGGCGGCCCCCAGGGATGGCGACGCGGCCAGCGGGGCCGCCCGGCGGCGGGGCAGGCTCAGGAGGCCCTCTACCACGAGGGCCACGAGCATCGCGATCAGAAACGCCCGCCAGATCTCCTGCACGATGCTGTCGGCACTGCCGGCGCGGCCGACGATCCGCGAGAACGACAGCCCGCGAAAGAGTCCGTCGATCCGTTCGGGAGCGGCCACGCGGGCGTCATCCTCGGCGGCCGGCCGGTTGATGGCGGCCAGCCGCCCACCGATCGAGTAGACCCCGGCATGGAGCCCCGCCTCGGTGGAGAGCGGCTCAGAATCACCGGCCAGTCGCTCCCAAGTACCGGCGGCGAGCCGGGCAGTCTCGAGACCGGCGTCGAGCTGCCGGGCGCCCGAGAGCGACTCAAGCCCGCGGTCGATCGCCCGCTGCACAAGTGCGTAGAGCACAATTCCTTCGCTTGCCAAGGTCGAGTCCCGCGGCGTCGGCAGCGTGCCCACAAAGTAGATGCCCCTACCGTCGGCCACCCGGGCTACAAGCGGGCCGCCACCGGCAAGTGACGCCAGGGGAACATGGTCGCCTGAGAGGCTGCAGGTTCGCCTCACCTCAAGCTCGCCCAGCGGCAGAGCGCCCCCCGAGAGCGTGTTGGCTAGCAGGTCCTGATCGGGCCGCCACTGCTCCGGCTGCAGCGGGGCCGAGTGGCTCGTCCACTCGCCCCAAGAGTTTCCCGCGAACACCGTCGCGTCGGGAGCCTCGGGAGGGAAAAAGATCACCTGCCCGCCGCGGGCGACAAAGGCCTCGACAAGCGTTGCATCGCCGCCGGCCGGCAACGGCCCCTGCCAGATGAGTGCCGCCACCTCCTCCCAGGGAGCGGTTCCGAGCCCGCCGGCGGGCACCGCTTCGGCCCGCGCCACGACATCTTTGGCCGGAGGAATGGACGCGGCCAGTTCGAGCACGCGGCCGGCAGCCGCCTCGGCCGCCACCACAAGCGACACGCGGGGGGGCGGCTCGTCGAACACGAAGTAGAACTCGTTGTCGGCGGCGTTCGCGTCGACCGGGATCGATACCTTGCCCCAGCCCCGCGGAGGTCCGCCACGGTCGAGCGGCAGCGTGTGATTGGCGAGCACCCCTTCGCGGCCCACCAGTTCGAGGTCGACGACCGACGTCACGCCACCGATCTCGAACTTCACCGGCACCGTGACCGGCTCCGGCGAGCCGGTCCCCGTCGCCTCGGCCAGATCCTGCCGCGTAACGACGAGGCTCAGCCGCAACTCCCGCTCCTTCCCCCGCCGCTCGAGCTTCGTCTCGCTGACCCGGATCGCGAGGTTGCCGGGCTCGGGACGGGAGAACGACAGGAGTTGGAAGCGGACCTGCTGCGGCAACTTCGCGAAGGCGTCTCGCAGTCCCCCCCAGCCGCCGTCCTCAACGGCCCAGTCGTTGGTCCGCTCGTCGGAACAGATCCAGATCTCGGCGGTGCCGGCGGCGTTCTCGCGGAGATGGTCATAGGCGGCCCGCAGCAGGCCGGGGATGTCGGCGGCCGCGGCGGCAGGTCCAGCCGAGGGCAGGTCGGCCAGGGCCCGCGGATCGATTTCCGCAGGCTCACTGTCCGCAGATGCCAGAAACAGACAGCGGGACGGTGCGAGCGTGACGAGTGACTTGGCCAACTGCCCGCGGCCGGTGGCGAGCTTCGTGCCCTCCACGGCCGGGTCGCGGGCCTGCATGCTCGGGCTCCGGTCGAGGATCACGATCGCCGTGTCGGGCCGCCCACCGCCGGCGAGCGCCAGCCAGCCCCGCGACAGCGGCCGGCCCACCGCCACAATCACCGCTGCCACCGCGAGCATCCGCAGGAGCATGATCAGCCAGTGCCGCAGCTTCGAGTAGCCGCTCGAGAGCGCCTTGGCGGAGAGCAGAAACATCATCGCCCCCCACTGCACCGTCTGGAAGCGGCGCTGGTTGATCAGATGGATGATGATCGGCAGGCTCACCAGCGGCAGCGCCGCGAGCACCCAGGGCTGGAGAAACGTCATCGCAGTCCCCTCCCGGCGGCGCGTCCCACGAGAAACCGGGCCAGCACCTGCTCGTAGGGCTCGTCGGTGAGCACCCGGTGGTAGTCGATCCCCACCTCGAGCACGAGCTGTCGGATCGTGTCGAGGTAAGTGGCCACGGCGCGGTGGTAGCGGTCGGCGATCTCGATGGGATCGGCGAAGATCGACCCGCCCCCCTCGAGATCCATAAACCGCGTGGGCCGCTGGAAGGTGAAGCCCATCTCCTGCGGGTCGAGCAGGTGGAACACACCCACGTCGTGGCGGCGGAACCTGAGGTGGCCGAAGGCGCTGGCGAGTTCCGCCGGGTCGACGAACAGGTCAGAGACGATCACCACGAGTGCCCGCTGCCGGATCGTCTCGGCCAGTTCATGGAGCACGTCCGGCAGCTTGGTGGTGCCCTGCGGGCGGGCCTCTTCGATGACGTCGAAGACCTGCCGCAGGTGGGCCGCGCTGCGGCGCGGAGGGAGGGTCTGCAGGATTTCGGCGGCCGCGCAGGAGATGCCGACGGCGTCTCCCTGCTGACTGGCGAGGTAGCCGAGCGCCCCGCAGATCCGTCGGGCGTAGTCGATCTTGGCAAGCGGCTGGGGGCCCGTGGCCGGCCTGGGCGAGGCGAAGCCCATCGACCCGCTCGTGTCGAGCACGATCACGAGCCGGAGGTTTGTGTCGGCCTCGTACTCCTTGACATAGAAACGATCGGAGCGGCCGAAGGCCCGCCAGTCGAGCCGCCGCAGGTCGTCGCCGGGAACATACTTGCGGTACTCAGCAAACTCGACGCTCGAGCCGCGATGGGGGCTGGCATGCCGACCCGACACCCCCCCCACCATCGGCCTGCGGGCCAAGAGCGGCACTCCGGCCAGCCGCGCGAGCACGGCCGGTTCGAGGAAGCTGCGGGGCTGGCGGTCGGAAAACATGGGCCGGTTCTCTAGCCCGCCTGCTCGTCGATCGTTTCCTTGACGAGCCGGCCGACGATCTGCTTGGCGTCGATCCCCTCGGCCTGGGCGGCGAAGGTGGTGATCAGCCGGTGGGTGAGCACGGGGGCGGCGACCGCCTCGACGTCCTCGAGCCGGGCCATGTAGCTACCTGCAAGGGCCGCCCGGGACTTGGCGCCGAGCACGAGATACTGGACCGCCCGTGGGCCCGCGCCCCAGGCGACCAGCGGCTTGAGCCACGCGGGAGCGGTCTCCCCGCGAGGACGCGTCTTGCGAACGAGCCGCGCTGCAAATTGATAGATGTGATCGGGCACGGGCACCCGCCGCACGAGCTCCTGAAACTCGATGATCTCGGGGCCGGTGAGGACGTGATCAAGCGCGGCCGCCGGGCCCCCGGTCGTGGTCCGGGCGATTGCCACTTCCTCCTCCTCACTCGGGTAGTCGAGCTCGATGAGGAACATGAAGCGGTCGAGCTGGGCCTCGGGCAGCGGGTAGGTGCCTTCCTGCTCGACGGGGTTCTGCGTGGCCAGCACGAAGAAGGGTGGATCGAGCCGCGAGGTCTTGCCCACGACCGTCACCTTGTACTCCTGCATTGCCTCGAGCATCGCCGCCTGTGTCTTGGGCGGAGCGCGGTTGATCTCGTCGGCGAGCACGATGTTGGCGAACACCGGGCCGGGCACGAAGTGGAACTCACGGCGGCCTTCGGCCGTCTCTTGGAGGATGTCGGTGCCGGTGATATCCATCGGCATGAGGTCTGGCGTGAACTGGATGCGGCTGAACCTCAGCGACACGCACTCGGCGAGCTTGCTCACGAGCAGCGTTTTGGCGAGGCCCGGCACACCCATCAGGAGCGAGTGGCCCCGGGCGAACATGCAGATCGTGAGCCGCTCGACCGTCTCCTCCTGGCCGATGATGACGCGGGCAAGCTCCTGCTTGAGCCGGGCGTTGATCGTACGGAGGCGGTCGATCGCGGCGACGTCGTCGTCACCGAGGCGGGGCGTGGTTTCGGAGGCGGTGGCCATAAAGATCCCTGGGACGGTGCAGACAGGCACGCCCGGTAGTATGCCTCCCCGCCGGGGCCGCTGCACACAAATCCCCGGGCTCTAGGCCGCCCGACGGGCTCTTGCCACCGCCGGCGGCGGTCCGGCCGAGGTGGTCTGAATCCGGGCAAACAGCTCGTCCCGGCCGCGGCCCCCGCGGGCCAGTCGCACGAGCCCCGCTACCAGCCGGTCGCCGAAGCGGTGCCGGCGGCCGTAGATCACAAGCTGGCTGGGGTTGAGAAACAGCCTCCGATGCCCCTGGTCGCTGAGCGAACGGTGGAACGTCGCGTGCTCGAGATCGTCGCTGCCGTACGTGCCAGCCTGGAAGGCCTCCATCGTGTAGATGCCCAGGCCGCCAAAGCAGCTGGTCACCGGCACGAGCGGCGCTCCGCGGTCGAAGAGAAGTCCGCCAGCCGTCGAGGTCGATAGCGGCGTGAGGTCGGCGTCAAACCGTAGGGCCCAGGTGTCGTATTGCCGCAGGGCGTTCATCCGCAGGCCGTCTCGACGGCAGATGAGCCCGTTTGCGCCCACGAAGTCCCAGCCCGGCTGGCCGAAGCTGCTGGCGATGCCGTCGATGCTAAAGCCCCCCCGGACATCGAAGTCGACGATGATCGTAGCGTCGAACTCACCTCCGCAGTCGAGCACCGCCTCCTGGCATCGCCGCCGGTAGCGGGCCATGCGGGCAGCCCGCTCGAGGCAGCGGGTGGCGGGGTTGACAGGATCGTCGAGCACCTCGGCGGTGACGTGCACTCTGGGGTTGCCGCGGGCCCAGCGGGCCAGCAGGTGCCTGGTGTCGTCGCTTGAGTCATTCTCGTAGACGACGACCCGGTAGTCGGCGAAGCAGCGGCCCAGGTTTTCCAACCGCCGGATCGTCAGGGGCAGCACGTGCCCTACGTTGCGGGCCAGGCCGGTGATCACCACGCGGTTCTCTGCCATCCGGCTGTAGCCTCGCCGGCAGGCGGCGAAGTGGTCGTCTGCATGACGCGGCGGCGGCGGGAAGGCATGTTCGGGAAAGACCACGCCGGTAAAATCGGCGGCATCGAGCGCGGGCGGATTGGGATGCGGACGGCGGCGGTTCACGGGCGAGCCTCCTCGAGGCGTGGCCGGAGCGTGGCCCGCCCGCGGGCCGTCCGCGCCGCTAGCCGCCGCAGGACCCGCAGCGGACCGCGGAGCGGACTGCCGCGGTGCACGATCGCAGCGACCGCGGGCGAAAGCGGGCCGTTTGTCGGTGGGCGATCCAGATGCGGGGCCAGAGACCGATCCAGCGAGTGGCCACGTGCGGTCGCACGCGTGGGGTGCGGCATCCACTGCTCAGCCGCGAGGTCGAGATAGCGACGGGCCTGAAGCCGCGCGTCCCACTCCCGTTCGGCACGGTCCCGGGCCCGTCGGCCGGCAGCCACCACAAGGCCGGGCTCGGCAGCGAGCCGCTCGATCATGGTTGCGGCCGCCGCCGCGTCGTCCACGTCGACGAGCCAGCCCTCGACGCCGTCGCAGACCATTTCGGGGATGCCGCCGGTGCGGGTCGCAAGCACCGGCCGGCCGCAGGCAAGCGCCTCCATCACCGTGTTGGGTAGGTTGTCCTCACGGGTCAGTGTCAGGTGCACATCGCAGGCATGCGTCGCCTCGAGCACACCAGCCTCAGCGACGCTGCCAAGGGCGTGGCAGGCCACGCCCGGAATCTCGAGCCGGCCCGAACCGTAGGTGATCACGAACGGCCGCGGTCGGCCGGGCGAGCGGGCCGCGACCGCTGCGGTCGCGCGGGCCACGGCCGCCACGGCCACGTCGCTGCCTTTCCGCCGCTCGGCAAGCGACACGCTGCCCAGCAGGATTCCCAGGCCCTCGGCCGGCAGCCCGAGCCGGCGGCGGGCGCCAGCCCGCTCGCCCGGGCAGAACCGGGTGAGATCGAGGCCGTTGGGAATCACCCGCACCTCATGCCAGCGGGCATCGAAGATGCTCGAGCAGGCGAGTTCGTCGGCCAGCCAGCGGCTCGGCGAGACAAACCGCAGCGGGATGCCCGCCAGGCGACGCCGGGCGCGGGCGAGGCTGCGGGCGGGGAGTTCGTGGAGCGCGGGCACAAGTTGCGGGCAGGCAGCGCAGCGGGCGGTGAAGCCGCGGCAGCCGGCTGAGTAATGGCAGCCACCGGTAAAGGGACGCATGTCGTGGAGCGTCCAGGCCACGCTGTGGCCCGCCTCGACGAGTCGGCGGATCCCCGCCGCGGCCACGAAGCCTGCCACCCAGTGAACATTCACCAGGTCGGCAGCGGCCACGGCGGGATGCGTGGCCAGATCCCAAGCCGGCCAGTCGGCCGTGAACAGGGTGTTGGAGACCGGCGTGCGGCCGTCCCGGACCGCCCGGCGAACGCCTCGATCGAGCCGCCGAGTCGCGGCTCCCGGTGGGCCGCAGTCGTCCCGCACGACGACATCGACCGCGGCGCCGCTCGCCCGCAGTCCGGCCGCAAGCCGCTCCATGGCGATCGCAGCACCGCCCGCGTGGCCGGCCGCAGTTGCCACACAGGCGATCCGCGGCGGCGCCGGCTGTTTGCTTGACAGGTTGTCGCCGCTCATGGCCGAACCCCTTCGACGTAGAGCGAGTCGGGCTTCCGCGGGCGGCCGTCGGTAGTGGTGTCGAGGCAGGCGGCGGCGAAGCCCGGGATCCGCGAGGCCGCGGCATGCGTCGGGCCCAGGTCGCGAAAACCAGCGTCGAAGAGCAACCGCTCGAGCGACACGCGGTCGTACATCCAGCGGTGCAGTTCGCCGCGGTCTGCGAAGCGGGCTTTCGCGCGGGCTGCGGCAGGTTCGCTCGCGAAGATCGTCTCCGGCTCAGCCGGCTCACGGCCCACCGCCTCACGCTCGGCGGCAACGGCCGCGATGCCCGCGGTCGCCTCCTCGCCGAGGCGATCCTCGATAAAGCCTCTGGCCGGCACCGGATCGCACGACCACCAGCGACGCATGAGGCCGCCGGAGGAGTCACGGACCAGCTGGTCGA
>Ga0210003_1000583_pt1 | contig 33006 bp, 28 predicted proteins | sample LantaG_FD_182804 | JGI IMG/M metagenome (GOLD analysis project Ga0210003, IMG submission 182804) | Deep subsurface microbial communities from Baltic Sea to uncover new lineages of life (NeLLi) - Landsort_02402 metaG (SPAdes) (version 2) | ecosystem: Environmental > Aquatic > Marine > Oceanic >...
AAATCCTCGGCAAAAGCGTACGACCAGGCATAGGAACTCTGGGTGATTTCGATATTAAGCGGTATATGCGGGCGCTGGTCGATATAATCATTGCATAAATTCGGTACGTCGGATGTAAAAGTATCAGTGTAAATCGCAATGAAATCTTGTTCCGAGATAGCTTCCGGTGTGGCCGGGTTCAGGATTGAACGTTCGATTATATTACCTTTCGGCGGGTCATCGGGATGTAACTCCCGGCATAACTGCCAGCCGTCAAAACCTATAGAAACCAGCGTGTCACCGTCCACAACCGCGCCAACCCATATTGCCGCCCCGTATAGATATTCGTTATTAGAACCTGCGGGAAACTCACAAGACGGTGAAAATTGTCCGGTAAAACAATCTAAAGGGTTGAGTGCAAAACCACTGCCGAAAAAGCCGTAATTGCTGATTGATAAATGCATTTTACCCACATCATGTGTTACCACACAATATGCGGGGTATGCCGCTGACAACTCCTGTTTGTCTTTTTCCGATTTAAAATCCTGTTTGGCCCGGCCCTGGACCATTGACGAAAAAATGAGACATAAAACCACACAGAGAAGTACTATTCTTGGTAAGTACTTGTACATAATTCCCTCCCGGCTTGGGATTAATTTAGTTTATTTGTTCTCCACCCCGCATTCTCCCTCGCGCTGTTTTTTTTTATCGCAATATATATATAATAATATATTTCAATCAGTTGTCAATTAAAATCAACCCGGCTTACCGGGCTTTTATCTCCCCCTTCAAAAGCATTTTCAAGCCTTCGAGGGTGCCTTTCCACACCGCGTCTTCGCCGGCTGAGATAGCCACGATGACTTTTTCCTCGGCGCTGATTTCCAAAACGATCTCTTCCCCGTCGACATTGAAAACAGCCTCAGCCCAGTGTTTGGCCGGCAGGTTGGTGGCCTCACACTCGAAATCGGTTCGCATTTCGCCTTTTACCCGGATATCACTCATTTTCACCTCTTTTAAGATTGTCGCTCAATCTTACTTGATTAATAAACGAATTTTCTTCATCTTATATGCAATACAAAATATCACCAAAGAGCCGGATATATAAATAAAAAAAGGAATTATTTTATGAGCCAATCCGATAACATGCCCTCGCATCACGGTGTTGACAGCGACCAAAACACGACCTATCCCAACGAAACGATAAAACTTCTCCTCGAGCGCGGCAGCCTCAGAAACTTTACAGACAAAAAGGTCCCACCCGAGATAATGCAAACGATTCTCGAAGCGGGCGTCCACGCCCCCACCGGCGGCAACCTGCAACCTTATTCGATAATCAAAATCGAAAACAAGGCGACCACCGCCCGTCTGGCCAAACTGTGCGGGGAGCAGAATTTTATCGCCGAGGCTCCGGTCAATCTCCTGTTCTGCATCGACTACCACCGCCTGCGGCGATGGGCTGAAATAGAGACCGCCCCCTTCACCGCCACCGGCTCCTTCCGCCATTTCTGGATAGGTTTCCAGGACACGATAATCGCCGCCCAGAATATCTGCACCGCCGCCGACGCCCTGGGTCTGGGCTCGGTATATATTGGCACCGTCATGGACCGCTTCCGTGAAATGCGCGATATGTTTGAACTTCCTAAAGGTGTTTTCCCGGTCGTTCTACTTACCCTCGGTTACCCCAAGGCCAAACCGCCGGTAAAGAAAAAGCTGAGCGTGCCGGTAGTCGTCCACGACGAAAAATATCACGAACTCGACGACGCCGCGCTCAAAAAAGCCTTCGACGACAAATACCCCGCCTTGAAAGTCCAGATAACCCGGGAAAGGCTGGATACGATATTCGAGGTCTGCAAGAAAGTACACGACGAGGAGTACGCGCGAAAGTGTATCGAGACAATCAAGAAAAACGGTTATATCAACGCTGTCCAGCGCTATTTCGGGCTGCACTACCGGGCCGATGTAATGCCCGACGGCAACGATAAATTCCTAGAGATTATGGAGGAATCCGGCTTTGACTGGTTTAAAAAATATGAGTTTGAATGAAAGCTTTACATCCCGGATGAAAATAAATATAATTTTGTGCATCTTATGCAAAAAGCGGGAACTTTTCCCGGTCGCAGCGATTCTATAAGAAATTGTAAAACAACACCATAACGAAGGACCTATGAAAGTATCAGACCTGGTTATAAAGTGCCTTGAGACCGAAGGGGTCCAATATGTATTCGGTCTTCCCGGCGAGGAAAACGAGGACCTGCTCTTTTCGCTTAAAAATTCCAAGATTAAATTTATACCCACCCGGCATGAGCTGGGGGCGGCCTTTATGGCTGATGTTTACGGCCGTTTGACCGGTAAGGCCGGGGTATGCCTGGCCACTCTGGGGCCGGGCGCTACCAACCTGATGACCGGCATTGCCGACGCCCAGCTCGACAAAGCTCCCCTGGTGGCCATCACCGGCCAGGCCAGTTCCGACCGCGTTCACCTGGAAAGCCACCAGAATATCGACGTTGTCAACATGTTCAAGCCGATAACGAAGTGGAACACCAGCATTCACAATCCGCAGATTGTCACCGAGGTTATCCGCAAGGCGTTCAAACTGGCCGAGATGGAAAAACCCGGCGCGACCCATTTTGAACTGCCGGAAGATATCGCTAAAATGAATTGTGATTTAACGCCAATTCCCGCCAAACGACTGCGTCGGGCGGCTCCCGATTACAAGGCCGTCAGCCAGGCGGTCGAGCTTTTGAAAAAAGCCAAATTCCCCCTGATTATCGCCGGCAACGGCGCTATCCGCAAAATGGCTTCCAAACACCTGCGCCAGTTTGTGGGCTTAACCCACATCCCGGTAGTCTCGACTTTCATGGGTAAAGGCGCAATTTCCGATGAGGACGAACACTCCCTCTTCGCTGTCGGCCTGCAGGCCCGTGACTTTGTCATGTGCGCCGTCGACCGCACCGATTTGATTATCACCGTCGGGTATGATATCGCCGAATACTCCCCCGAATTCTGGAATCCCGGCAAGGACAAGAAAATCATCCATATCGATTTCCTCCCCGCCGAGGTTTACGAGTACTATCAGCCCGATGTGGAGATCGTCTCCGACGTCTCCGGGGCTTTGTGGGAGCTGAATATCGCCGTTGAAAAAGAAAAAATATCTTTTGACCCGCGATGGTTCAAAAAATTGCGCCAGGTCATAATCGACGAGTTCGATTCGTACCGGCTCAAGGACGGCGAGGCTTTCACTGTCCCCGGCACGCTGCATATCATCCGCGAATTCATGCATCCCGGCGACATCCTGATATCCGACGTCGGCTCGCATAAAATCTGGATCGGCCGCAACTACCCCGTTTACGAACCCAACTCGGTTCTGATTTCCAACGGTTTCGCCAGCATGGGCATCGCTCTGCCCGGCGGCATCGCCGCCAAACTGGCCCTGCCGGAAAAACAGGTCGTGACGGTCATGGGCGACGGCGGCTTTTTGATGAATTCGCAGGAAATCGAGACCGCGCGCCGCATCGGCGTCGGCTACACTATCATAGTCTTCAACGACAACGATTACGGCCTCATCTCCTGGAAACAACACAGCCACACCAATAATACTTTCGGCACCGGCCTGACCAATCCCGATTTCAAAAAATATGCCGAGAGTTTCGACATCAAGGCCTATGCACCGAAAAACTTGATTGAACTGCGCAGCGACCTGAAACAGGCCATCACCAGCCAGGAATTGTGCCTGGTGGAGATTTCCATCCAGCCCACGGTCAATTACGAATTGAGCAAAAAACTCGAACACGATTTATGTGAACAGATAGATTTTTAAAATAAAGTGAGGTTTTCTATGAAAGCTATAAATCCCGCCACCGACGAGCTTATCAAGGAGTATGAAGAGCATACCGAAGACGAGGTGACGCAGATAATTGGTCAGGTTCATGAGGAACAGGTCAAATGGCGCGAGACCTCGTTCGCTCACCGCAGCGGGCTGATGCACAAAGCGGCCGCTGTCCTTCGCGAGAACGTTGACAGCTACGCCCGGACGATGAGCCTGGAGATGGGCAAAACCATCACCGAGGCGCGGGCCGAGGTCGAGAAAAGCGCCTGGGTGTGTGAGTACTACGCCGATAACGCCGAGAAATTTCTCGCCGACGAGATTATCGAAACCGACGCCAGCCGGAGTTTCGTAGCGTACGAACCGATGGGCATCGTGCTGGCGGTGATGCCCTGGAATTTCCCATTCTGGCAGGTGTTCCGTTTCGCCGCCCCGGCCCTGATGGCCGGTAACGCGGGTATTTTGAAACACGCCTCCAACGTCCCCGGCAGCGCTCTGGCGATAGAGGAAGTCTTTCACGAGGCCGGGTTCCCGAAAGATATTTTCCGCACCCTGCTCATTTCCGCCCGCAAGGTGGAAAACATTATTAAGAATCCGCTGGTCAAAGCCGTTACCCTCACCGGCAGCGAGCCGGCCGGGATGCAGGTCGCCGCAACCGCCGGGCGGGAACTCAAAAAGACCGTCCTGGAACTGGGCGGCTCCGACCCGTTTATCGTCCTCGAAGACGCCGACCTTCCCGCCTGCGTCCTGACTTCGGTCAAGGCCCGCATGATTAACGCCGGCCAGAGCTGTATCGCCGCCAAGCGCTTTATCGTCGTGGAGCCGCTGGTCAAACAGTTCGAGGAACAGCAGACGCAAATTATGTCCAACCTCAAAGTCGGCGATCCGCTCGACGAAAACACCAAGGTCGGCCCGATGGCGCGCCTTGATTTGCTCGAGGAATTGCACGAACAGGTGGTCAAATCGATTGCGATGGGCGCCCGGTTGCTGTGCGGCGGGAAAAAGCTCGAGGGGCCGGGGGCGTTTTACCTGCCGACCGTTCTGGCCGACGTCAAAAAAGGCATGCCCGCCTACGATGAGGAAACGTTCGGCCCGGTCTCGGCCATCATTCCCGTCAAAGACACGGAGGAAGCTATCTTCGTAGCCAACGACTCCGAGTTCGGCCTGGGCGGCTCGGTCTGGTCGCGCGATGTCAAAAAAGCCGAGGCGGTCGCCCGAAGGATTGAAACCGGGGCAGTTTTCATTAACGGCCTGACCAAGTCCGACCCGCGCCTGCCTTTCGGCGGCGTCAAAAAGTCCGGCTATGGCCGGGAGCTGTCGCATTTTGGCATCAGGGAATTCGTGAACGTCAAATCCATCTGGATCGCCTGAGAACTAAATACCGTTCCGTCAGGTCTTGTCCGCCGAAGGTTCGCCGTGGCGAATGACCTGACGGTCAATATATCGCAAAGAAAACAAAATGAGAGTATATTAAAATGGATTTAAAAGGACAGGTAGCCCTGGTCACCGGGGCCAGCCGCGGTATCGGCGCCGCTATCGCAACGATACTGGGACAGCACGGCGCCAAAGTCGCTGTGAATTACGCCAAAAGCAAAGATAAGGCTGATAAAGTTGTTGAGACGATAAAAAGCGGCGGCGGCAAGGCCATCGCCGTCCAGGCTGATGTCCGCGACAACAACGCCGTCAAAGCCATGGTCGAGACGACCGTCAAAGAACTCGGCCCGATTGACATCCTGATTCTCAACGCCGGGGCCGACGTTCCCTGGAAAGCCTTCATGGAGCTGACCTTCGAAGAGTTCGAGAACAAAGTCATGGGGGAGCTGAAAGGCTTCTTCTTCCCCGCTCAGGCGGTAATACCGCAGATGATAGAACGTAAGAAGGGCTGTATCGTGGGTATATCCAGCGGTCTGTCGCGGCACCCGGGGTTCGGGTTCAGCGCTCACACCACCGTCAAGTCCGGTGTGGACGGCCTGATGAAATCGCTGGCGCTGGAGCTGGGGCCGCACGGTATCCGCGTCAACACGGTCGCCCCGGGGCTGACCATGACTGACGCGACCTCCCGGCTTCCCAAAGAGCGGGTCGAGGGCACCGCCAAAGCCACCCCGCTGGGGCGGGTCGGCCAGCCCGAAGATATCGCCGGGGCGGTTTTGATGCTGGTCTCCGACGAAGCCAAATTTGTGACCGGCGCCTACCTACCCGTCAGCGGCGGGATACAGATGGTATAGACTGTAAGTTTAGACACAAAAAAAGGGCGGTTCACCCGCCCTTTTTTATTACGAACTTAATATAATTAAATTATTTCAGCGTCATCTGGTGTTGTTTTTGACTTTTGCTTATTCTGCTGTTTTGACCGTCTGCTTATTTTGTTTATTAATTTATGTACTTTGCTGAATGCTTTAACAGCTTCTTCACCTTCAATTACATCTCTTTTTAGTACTTCATTTTTTAGGATTTTTTCAATTTCGTCAGTCTCAACTTTAATACCCGGTGATATTTTCCTAATATCCTTTTTTATTTCTTTTAAAACAGAATTGTTAAGTAATATCGCACCTATTACAAATCTGTTGATACTCTGTATTTTCTCGTAATAATCATCTCTGGCAGATCTCGTTATTCCTTTTTTAGAAAGTAAAAACAATTTTTCATGATCTTCACTTTTCCTAGTATTTATGTCAAGGATATTTAGAGTACACACTAACTGATGATCAATGGGCCTCTCAAATATAACTTTATAAATTTCCCAAACAATTCCGTTTGTTAATACAACCCAGTTTACTCCTTTATTAGCACCATAATCTATAGCTTGTTTCATATGATTGTCCTTAAGCGTTATTCCAATCGCTTTTACTTCAATTAAATATTGTATTTTCTCATCATATTTAATAGCAAGATCACAGAAAGTTCCTCTAATGGCGTACTCGCTAGTTATCTCCAAATATTTTTCAAAACCAAATATTTCCGATAACATATCCTGACAAATCGCTACCGTATCAGCCTCGTTCAAATCACGATCAAGGGCATTCTTTAATATCTTTTGATATTTGGGAATTGTTCTTTTGTAGCGCTCTACTATTTTTTGTGGTATTGTAGCCATCTTATAACTCCAATATTTAAATTATAAATGGTAAGTCTGTGCATAATTACTATTATAATTGCTTTTTTTTATATATGTCAAGAACTTTCCACAAAAAAACCCGCTTGAAAAGCGGGCTTTTTTTATCGGTATGTCTGGTTATCTTATTCGGGCTGGCGGATGTTGACCAGCACCTTCCCCTTGGTGACCCTGACCTCCACCTGGTCGCAGTCAACGGTCGCGTTGCGACTGCGGCTTTGGTAAAGGGTATTAAATAAAAAGGTCCGTTGGCTTTCCGGCCCGACCTTCGCTTCATCGAGCTCCTCCCCGTTCTTGCTGTAAACTATCACACACTGTGACTCACTATCGTTCAAATTTACAAACCGCATTCTGATTTCTTTATTGGGGATAACTGTCAAGCCGTAAACCCGGTCCTCGGCAATCTCCCTGCCTGGCCCGACATTTATTTTCTCCACGGATATATTAAACTCCCCCTCGTCAATGTGCACCACGACCTCGTCGGCCTCGTAAGGAGTCTCCTCGAACGTAAACCCGCCCCCCATGCCGGTTTCCGCAAAGCTGATGGAACTCATCGCGGGGTCCTTGATGGGCTTACCGTCCTTGAACGGCACAGCCGTAAAAGCCGCCGAGACCTGACCGGTATTGACGCCGCTGATTTTGAGAGCGGTTTCGGGAATAACTTTAACCCGGAACATCTCGCCGGGTTTCATCGCTATATTTTCCACAGGCACACCCAGAAGCGGGTGTGACTCGTACTGTTCGGCCCATTCCGGTATTTCAAGAGGCTGTTCGCCCGGCGGCACCATTTTGGTATAACCTTCGGGTATCGTGAAAAGGGCGTCGTCCAACTCTTCCGCCTTGATATTGGTCAGTTCGATAGAGCGCGCCTCCTGGCCTTGCATGATGATTTTCAAGGGAAAATTCAATTCCGTCGACATCCAGTAAGTCATCGCCTCCGTATCCTGAATCGTCAGGGTGGCTCTCTCGCACTCGTAATCGCCGACCTTATCCTGGCCCTTGACCTCTTTCTCGGCCATCGTCAGGGCGTATTTCAGGCTTTGAAAGGGGTCGTTCATCAGGCTCATCATATCCTGCGAGCCGATCTCCAGGTACTGCTTCTGGGAAGGTACCAGCACGCGGGTTTTCCCGGCGACCTGGTCAACCACCACGTACAGCGTCTCCCCCTGGTCGTGCTGAACCATCCGGTATTTGTCCCCCTTCACGTAAATTTTACTCATGAATACGTTACTCTGAATCTGCTCCGTCATGTCAGCCGAGAATGAAACTGATGCCGGTTGCATTTTCTCCCCTCCGCATCCGAGCCAGACGGCGATTGATAAAACAAGTAAAATCATCCCCACCCATGAAGTTTTGTGTCTCATCACAGTTCCTTTTATTAAAATGTTAAACTACTATTCATTCCAATCCAGAGGACCCTCGACAAAACGCTTTTTGAGATTGTCGAGGACGTACACCCAGGCGCGGTCGAAATAATCGTAAACTTCGCGCCAGCGGTCGTCGCTGCCCCAGCCGTGGTGCGACAGGGTCACTTTTACGTTGTTCGCGTCAACTTCCTTGAACGTGACCACGACCTGCGTAAGCACTTTCCTGAGCTGTTCGAATTTGAGGGGCGCGTTCCACTCGAACGAGAGCATTTTCATCGGCAGGTAACTCAGGACCCGGCAGCCATCCGAGCCGCGCTGTCCGGGCGGAGCCGAGGGGACAAAATAAATCTCGTACTTACCGCCCAGGGCTAGCTCGACCTCGGCCTCGCCGGAGAAAAAGGTCTTCACTCCCTTGGTCGTGGTCCAGGTCCGCCAGACCTCGTCGAGAGTAGCCGGCACGACAATTTCCCTGGTGAGTATCAACTCGGACGGCTCCCTGACATACCGCTCCGGAGAATAATTCTCCGTCAAAAGTGATACCAGCATCGGGTGCATTTCGTAAGTGTGCACCCCTTTGACAACTGAAGGCTCGTTGTCCATTATCTCTTTCGCTTCCTCTTCGAAATCGACTTTCATAATAATCATTCCGAACACCGGGTCCAGCACCGGACCGGCCAGGATGACCTTTTTGTCCCGCACCAGCTTCTGCAGGTAAACAAAATGCGCCTCCATCACCCGGCTTTCCTCCGGGGTCATGTTTTCCGGCCAGCCGTGACGGGTACCCAGAAGCTGCGCGAAATAATATTGGGGCAGCGGCATATTTTCTCCTCTTACGTCGGCTCCGAAATTTACACCGGAGAATATAACTAAAACAGACCGATAAAAACGTTTAATTTCAGATTCTTATTATGTATAATATTCATCTCACCATCGCGATAATAAACATTAATGTTTGTGCTCTTTGAAATATAATCCTCTGGAACCTTTGACCAGTTCCCGTAATTTTTCAATGTTCGCCTTGTCAACCGTCTGTTTGCACTTCATGGCGTAAACAAGCATTTCGTGAAAATAAGTCAAATGCTTTACATAGTCGTCATAAGCTTCCCCGGCGTCGGCCGCGGTCGGTTTTACGCGCTGGGTCATGAAATACCGGGTGACTATTTCCATGAACTTGTCGGCGTGGTTTTCTTTGTTGACTACCCACCGCACGAGTTGATTGTAATTCTTGTCGCCCGCCACGGAGAGCTCCGTAATCATGCTCATCGATTTCTCGATGGTCGTAATATGTTCGCTCAACATATCGTAACGCATGCTGTCGTCGTAAATCCCGCACGGAATCTCGCAATGCGAACAGGCGTCGGAAACCGGCCACATCGTCATAATAACGGTAATTATTGCCAGTGTTAAAACTGTTCTGATTTTCATCGTATTTACCTTTCCTTTGATTTTTTTACAGAATTATTTTATAAAATGATACGTAATATAGCGAAATTACTTCAAGAGGGTCAACGAATTTATTTTCTTGAGAAATAAGGGATTGACAAGCCACCTTTCATTATACGATTTTAAGGTATTATTCACACATAAACACGTTTTACAGGTTTTGATGCGAAACGAGTACGAGGTAATCATAATCGGGGCCGGACCGGCCGGGTTGATGGCGGCCGAGGAATTACGGCGACATGACCGCAGCGTGCTGGTAGTGGAAAAAAACAGCGCCATCGGCCCCAAAGTCTGCGCCGGGACGTTGAACGCCCGGATTACCGAACTGGGTTTTTCTCTCGACATCGCCGAGAAAAAGTTTTCAACAATACAGGCTTATATTAACGACAAAAGATACACCGTCTCCCTGCCGAGAGTTTTCCTGGTGAGTATCGACCGGGAAAAATTCGGTCAATATCAACTTGACCGGGTTTCAAAACTCGGGGTTGATATTGAAACCGGCACTACAATAAAAAAAATAACATCTCAAACAGTTTTAGTGAAAGAACAGGAAGTCAAATATAAACATCTTATCGGCGCCGACGGCAGCGCCTCGGTTACCCGGAAATATCTCGGTCTCAAAACGCAAAAATACGGCGTCACGTATCAATACAGAATTCCCGAGGTACTCGAAGATTTTAGAATCTATTTCGACGCTCGTAATATCGGCGCCGGTTACGGGTGGATGGTTCCCCACTCCGATTATACCCTGGTCGGCATCGGCCGGTCGATATTCGAAGCTCGGGATACGAATCTGAAAGGGCAATGCAGTAAATGGTGCGAAGAAAAGGGAATCGACCTGACTTTGGCGCGTCCGGAATCCTGGCCGATAAATTACGATTACCGGGGCTGGCAGTTCGGTAATGTCTCTCTGGTAGGCGACGCGGCCGGATTTACCTCGGGTTTGACCGGCGAAGGAATTTACAGCGCCCTGGTATCGGGTCGCGAGGCTGCCCGGAAAATAATCGATCCGGCCTACTTCTGCCCCGATATTGAAAGTCTCCTGCGCAGGAAACGAAATCAAGAACGGATATTGAACCTGATCCAGTCCCGGCGGTCGCGAACCGGTTTATATCAGCACCTCATACTGTCGTTGACGGGCAACCGGCGCTTGAGTGAAAAGATAATCGATTTTCTCTTCTGAGGTGGGCAGCTCTTACCAGCTGCCGCCGCCCCCGCCACCGCCGCCGCCGCCGGAGAAACCTCCGCCTCCCCCACCGCCGCCGGCGCCGCTGCCGCGCGGAGCTGTATACATCGCCGAACCCAGCGAGGTCGTAATCGTGTTCAACGACTGTGAAAAACTGCGAGTATTGAAATTGGTGAAACCGTGTGCCGATGAATACCAGTTCGGCGGCTCTTTGTAAATATCCTTGAAGGCATCAGCCCAGTTGTCCACTACATCGAGCGCAATCGCGTACGGCAGATACTTGTAAAAAAGGTCCTTCTCCCCCATCCGTTCCAGCCGGTCTTTGTCGGCCCGGTTCATAAACTCCTGGAAACCCAGGATATCCATCCGGGCCAGCGCCCCCACCCGGGTCTTGGCCGGCATGGCCCTGGCAAATAAGAGTACAATTATCCCCGACACCCCGAAAGAGATGATACCTTTCCACGGGGTACCCTCGGTAAAGAAAAATGAGGCGAAAACTCCCAGGAAAATAAGCAAAAATCCGACCAGAGCGTACCGTCCCTGAACCGCTTCGGGACTGGTCGGAAAGTATTTTTTATCAACCAGTTGCTTGAAGGTTGTCCTTTTCAAACCGCTGATGTTCTTGTAGAACTTCTTTTTCATTTCCGAGATCATGATGGTCTCGGCGTTATCGACGAAGATGTCGCCCAGGAGCTGTCTCTCAAGAGGGCTCAGTTTATCATCAGCTTCTTTTTCCTTGATGAGCTTGTAGTCGGTTCTATCAAAAAGGGTAATCAATCCGGCCACACTGGTCTCTTCGATTTTAATATATCCCTTTACCGCCAGCCCGATAACCGAAGCGGTGATATCGCGCTGGTCCATCTTTTCGTCCACCAGCGCTCCAACCTCTCCCGGCGAAAGGTACTTGCCGTCGAATTTGGGCGGCTCGTACATGACGGTGACGGCTTCGCGGACTTTCGGGTCGCGTCCCCTGCGATACCAGCGATGTAACATGAAAAGCAGGACAACAAAGGGCACGATATAAACCCAGTTCTCTCGCAGGTTGACCACCCACCAGAATTTCTGCCAATCCGTGGGCGCGCGCACAATACCCTTATCCCAGCCCAGGGCGACGGTGAAGCCCTCACCGGTGTTTAGATTGGTTTGACAGGTAAAGACGGTCCGGTTGCCGGAAAATTCCCAGCCACATTCTGACTCGCTCGAGCCGTAACGCCCGGTATAACACCCGGCGGTGAAATTCTGAACTTTCTTATCGGTGTCGAGCGTTATTTCCACCGAGACGGCCCTTATCGGTGCTTTCCATTCGTTACCGGTGACGTTCCAGTACAGCTCGTCATGGTCGTCAAAAAACAGCAGAGCGTTTTCCACCTTGTAAGTGATGACATAAACCTGCCTGCCCCGGACATACCGGTCGGGGTCGCCGATTCGGATATTGACAAATCCGCCGGGCTTGGAAACCTTGTACTGCCGGCTCTTACCGGTTTCATTTTTTACCGACAGGACCTCAAGCGGGGTGGTGTTGACATCCCCCAACTCGTTAACATATTTATAAGGTATCTCCCGGAAGATGCCGTGACGGTCACGGTCGAATGTCAGCTCAACCGTCTCTTTAACGATAAACGAGCCGTCTTCGTCGATTTGAATCTCCGAGTGAAAACGTTCGATGGTGAAATACTGGGCCCGAGCCGGCGTAGCTCCGGCGAGTACTAAAATCGCCCCCGTGAGCAGGAAGACGCCCCACCCGCGACCTGATAACAAACGCGTCATGGTTCCTTCCTTTCGCTTAAGATGAGAAATCCGGACGAATCGGTTTTCGCTGTTCGTCGGGCTCGTCGAGCTGGAAGAATTCCTCCTGTTTGAAATTGAACATCGAGGCAATAATATTCGAGGGGAAGGACTCAATCAGGATATTGAAATCCCGAACCACAGCGTTATAATAACGGCGGGCGGCCTCGATATTGTCTTCGATTTCCTGGAACTGTTTTTGGAACTGAAGAAAATTCTGGTTGGCCTTCAAATCCGGGTAGGCCTCGGCCACGGCGAACAGGCTCTTGAGCGTGCCCTTGAGCATGTTGTCCGATTCGGCCGCCGCGCCGGGGGTAGCCGCCTGCATGGCCTGCGAGCGCGCCTCGGTGACTTTCTCGAAAACCTCTTTTTCGTGCTTCGCGTAGCCCTTGACCGTCTCCACCAAGCCGGGTATCAGGTTGAACCGCTTTTTGAGATATACGTCGATATCCGACCAGGCCGATTTAACGGTGTTTCTCAAACGCACCAGCTTGTTATACATGCCGGCGATTATGGCGCCAATTATAATAATGACTGCCAGTATGATTACAATAGTCAATTTGGTTTCCTCCCGATTTAAAATTTACGGAAGGTTAGGGAGGTTGATAGGTTTTGTCAAGTTTAGATTATGGCTTATCGAAATGATTGAAAAAGAGAACGGCGGGAGCCTTCACCCCCGCCGTCCATGGGAGAAACAAGTTAACGTGTCAGTAGTTGTTTAATTTTCCTGTTAACGGTTTCCGCGGCCATGTCGTAATTTGCCATCACCGCCACCGTGTAGCCGGAATCGAGATACAGCTCCAGGCGAGAGTTAATCCCCGGAGCCCCGCCGCTGTGGCCGATTATGCGCTGACCGTTAGCGGTCTCATCGCCGAACAGGTAGGCGTATTTCATGTCCGGCCCCATATCCACCTTGCCGGTGGTCACCAGCTCGGTATATTCCTTGTTCAGGAGTTTGTGGCTTTTCAGAGCCCGGGCGAAATTGAAAAGGTCTTCCACCGTGGAATACCCGCCCCCGGCCGGACCGCCCTTGACAACATGCATAAAGAGGTTGTTGTACCATTGTCCGTCAGGGTCCGGCTCTCCGTTATAATTCATTTTAGTATAACCGATAGCCAGGTTGGGCACAGGGCGGTCCACCTCGAAACAGCCGGAGTTTACCATCCCCGCCGGTTTGTAAATATACTCTTTCACATAATCGTAATAGCTCATTCCGGAAAGCTTTTCGATAATCAGACCCAGGATTATCGGGCCGCTGTTGCTGTAGCGAAACCTTTCGCCCGGTTCGAACTCCAGCGGTTTATCAGCAATTAAATCCGCTATCTGCTGAACCGTTTTTATCTCCCACCATTTGGCCGCGAATATCTCTTCCCAATAATCACCCATCCCCGACGTATGCGTCAGCAAATGGTGGATCGTGACTTTCTCGGCTACCTCTTTGTTCGGGTAATCCGGAAGATGCTTGATTATCGGGTCGTCGAACGAGAGCTTCCCCTGCTGGGCCAGCTGGGCGATCGCCACCCCGGTGAACATCTTGTTCATCGAACCCAGGTTGAACTTGGTGTCGATTTTATTGGGCACATCATACCTTTTGCAGGCCGTACCGTAAGCCTTTTTGAACAGCACCCGGTCGTCCCTGGCTACCAGCACCGTCCCTGAGAATTTATCCTCCGAGGTCAGTTTGTTGAGGTAATCTTCAAGATATGCGACCATTTCATCGTCGGACATCTTTCCTTCAGGAAGATCATATTCCGGACTTTCCCCTGGCCTGATATTGAGCCCGGCCACACGGTAAGGTTCGAGGGAATCGGTTTCTATCATTAAAAGCACATATTCGAACGGGGCACCGGAGCGCCGTGCCTTGCAGAGCAGGGAGATTTTGTCGTGGGAGGATTCTTCCAGACGCACGATATCCATTCCGCCCAGGTCGGCGTAAAGAGTTTTGAACATGCCCATGCGCTGCTCAACAATACTGCTGTCGGCTTCTCTTTGCCAGAAATCGCCGGTGGAGAAAGCGCGCCATGTGGCCTCGTCGCCGGAGTTAAACACCTTTAGGTACTCGGCCATTCGCCCGGCGGGAGGCGTATCCGGTAATTCTACCCCGAATGCGCCGTTCATGAAAACCGCGCTTAAAAACAACAATGCCAGAAAACAAATCGGTTTCATGTGTTTCATTACCAAACTCCTGTATCTAAACAAGCGAATTTATTTGTCTTTCATGTGGCTGTCGGAAGTACGGTTGTCGTACAACCCGACAAACTTAACAATCCGGCCGTTCTCATCCCTTTCAAAAAATGGCCGGAAATATTCCAGTTCGTCGATTTGGAATTTATCTTTGGCCATCGGAATGAGCTTGAACACTGGGCCTTCTTCCCGCTGATAATACAGGGCACCGTTTTCAAGTGTTATTTTCCGGGGACCGTACACACCGACATACTCCCGCAGGGCGTTTTCGTCCAAAGGATAGGGATTGAATTTTGATTCCAGGTTTTCAATCGTCCAGGCTACCCTATTCTTGATGACCTCATCGTCGTATTTATCCTTCAGCTTTTTGAGAGCTTCAAGGTAAGCGACATCGAGGGCCTCGTCTCTCGAAGTTTTAATATGCGGCTCGATCCCGGTGCCTTCCCAGTTGGTGCCGGTGATGGGATTGATCGCCCGGCCGAACGGCAAAGACATACCGACTTTGAGATTGGGGAAAACCCGTCTTTCCACCGGATGAGCGCCGCCCCCGGTGGTTTCGCCCACGATAGTGGCGCGCTCCATGCTTTTCAGGTTATAGGTGAATTCCTCGGCGGCGGAAAAGGTATAGGAACTGGTAAGAATATAAATATCAGCGTCAGCCATCCGAGGCCCCTGAACATACGCCTGAGTCCAGAACTGCATGGTCGTGTCTTCCTTGCGAATATAAAAGCTGTTCAAATGTTTCGGCTCATTGAAGAAATAACTCGATATCAACTGAATCATGCTGGGCGAACCGCCGCCGTTTTCCCGCAAATCGATTATTATTGCACCGCAATTAGCCAGAAAATTCATGGCCGCGATAGCCGTTGCGCCCGCCCAGGTAGCTTCGTTAAAACCGTCTAATTTAAGGTAACCCACATTACCGGGCATTATTTCGATTTTCCTGAAAGCGAAGTTATTATAGGATTGTTGCTTGATTATCCGTTGCCGTTCTTCATCAGTAAGCGTATCGTTGTGGCGGCTGCTTAATAATTCTTCAGGCGCTACCCTTACTCCGAGGTGGCGGTCATGACTTATCGAGCGCAGATCCTCTGTCAATTTCTCGGCGAACGCCCCCAGCGTGGTCAGCTCCTTGTAGGCCTTGTCCTTGTACTGTTTGCGGATATGCTTTTCCATCTGTTTGGCCACCTCCGGGAAAACATAAACCTCGTTCAACGCCTGGGATACACTGTCTATAATCTCCGCCTGCATTTTGGAATCAACCGGAATATTGCCTTCATCGGGAAAATTTCCACCTTGCCCAACAGCCGGGCTTACCATAAGTAACAATACAAACAGCGTTGACAGCACCAAGCCAAAGCGGCCAAACAGCAGGCCCCGCGATAAATCCGAGTCGTAACTTTTCTCGATTTGCATTTTACTTTGCTCCTTTTTCACTTCCTATTTTTATTAATTTTTAATTTCATGTAAATGGTCAGACGCTTGAATTTCTGAATATAAAAAGAGGGTATGTCAATTTCGACAAAACCAAGTTTTCGATATAGATTTGTCGCCGCTTCGAGTTTCACACTGGTGGCGACAAAAACCTCCCGAGCGCCGAGTTCGGCGGCTTTATCGATAGCGGCCCGGGCCAGTCGCGCTCCGATATGCTGACCGCGGTGTTTTTCCGTCACGGCCATTTTGGCGATTTCATAAGTCCGCTCATCGTGCTTTATCAGGGCTGTCGTGCCGACAATCTCCCCTTCATATTCCGCGAAAAATATTTCCCCCCCCGGCTTGATGATATAACGCCTCGGATCGGAAAGGATTTTCTCGTCATCCTTTTCAACCTCGAAATGTTTCATCAGCCATTCATAGTTCAGTTTCCTGAAATATTTTTTGAAAGCCGGCCGGTATTCATGAAGCCGCACCCGGTCGTCGGTATAACCCGGCAGCCGAACGGCTACTCGCTGATACATATTCATTTTTTCGAGCATTTTTTCGATTTTAGTGACGGCGTCCAAGAAATCATAACCGGACTCTTGAAGTAATTCGTCGGCGCATTTTTGGATAATTTCCCAGAGTGGAGCCAGCGTTTCAACCGTTTGAAACCCCTTTTTACTCAGTGACAGCAACCGTCGCCGCTCGTCGTTTTTATCCTTGCGGGACAGCAACAACCCGTGACGGGTCATCTGGGCGGCCGTCTGGTTGACGGCCGGATGGGTTAACCCCACCGCCTCGGCAATCTCCGTCACCGACATCGGGGATTTTTGTTTGAGAAGGTACGCCACCGGAAACCAGCGCGGATGAAAAATCACCTTCTGCTCCTTGTAAAGCCGATCCACACCCTGCATCAGGGCGTCGCTCAACTGCCTCAGGCGGCTGGCCAGCGCGAGTGTACCGAGTTGTTTAATTAAGTCCATACTACGACTTTTCTAATTAAGAAATTTATTTTTTATTTATTCTTACAAATTTTACGTAAGCGCTTACATAATTGTTCCGAAAATTTTACTTTCCGTCAGCAGTACCGTGCTTCTCTTAAAGTTTGCCTTTGTTTATTTCTTCTATGTGGCTACGCCCCTATTACTTATGCACCATACAAAAAAGCCGCCGAATATTATCGGCGGCTTTTCCAAAAAATGCTTAGTGCTCTTTTTTATCTTCAGGGTAAAGGACCACTTCGATATAATTCCCGGTGTCGAAGTATTTCCCGGCCGCCCGTCGAACCTTCTCAACCGTAAGCCCGTTGACCTGGTTTTCAAAATCCAGAAGGTTCATCGGGTCCTCGTGCTGTTCGTACACCCGGCTCAGGCTCTGCAGCCAGAAATTGTTTTCCTTAAGATTGGTCTCCCTTTCCCGCCGCTGCATTTCCTTGACTTTTTCAATATAGGTTTCTTCCAGACCGAATGTTTTGAGGCTGTCAATCTGGGTCATAATCACTCCCGTCAGTTCATCGACCCTTTCGGGGTCACAACCGAAACTTATATCGATACGGTAGGCGTGAGCCGGGGCGTAATAATATCGCGCACTCACCCCGATACCGTAAGTGCCGCTCAGATCCTCACGGATAACTTCGCGCAGCTTGATACTGAAAGCGCTGGTCATGGCCGAAAGTTCGTAACGGCTCTGGCGGCTCCAGTCAAACTCGCCCGGAAAGACCAGGTAAACCCGGCTCTTGGGTTCCATCCCTTTGTAAACCTCTTTGGTGACAACACCCTCGGGTGGGCGCACGCCCACATCGCGCCAGCTTTCCTCGCGCCGTAAAGACGGCAGACCGCCCAGATAAGTTTTAATCATCGGTTTGATCTTGTCGATATCGATATTCCCGACAAATATGAAGGTGAAATCGCTCGCGTCGGCATAGCGCTCTTTGTAAATCTCAAAGGAGCGGTCCAGGTCTATCTTGTCCAGGAGTTCGAGCGACCAGGGTTTGGAACGGGGGTGGTCCTGTGATAAAATAATCTGGAGGGTGTCGTAAAAAACCGCCTCCGGATTGGCGTTGCGATTCTCGATATAGGCTTTCATGCGGTCGCGGTAGGCGAGAAAAGTTGTGCTGTCTTTGCGGGGCGCCGTGAAATATAGATAAATCAATTGCAACATGGTTTCGAAATCGTCGGGCGCTGAGCGGCCGCGCATGTCCTCGCTGAGACCGCTGATTCCCGGTGACACGCTGACCATTTTACCGGCCATTTTTTTCTCCAGCTCAATCTGGTTGAAATCGGCCAGGCCACCTTCTTGAATTACATTCGCGGCGGTCACGGCCGGGATATAGTCGCTGTCGCTGACCAGGGAATTCCCACCCGGGCTGAAAGCGGTCATCAGGATTTCATCGTTTTTAAAATCGGTGGGTTTCAGGATTACCTCTACCCCGTTGGCCAACAGCCAGTGTGTTATGCCGAGCTCGTCGATATGATATTCGGCCACGATTTCCCCGGCTTCAGGTACGGTCTTGACCAGCGGCTCATCCGACACCACTTCCTCGTATGGTGTGATTTCCGTCTGCTCGACCGCCGCGAACACGGCTGTCAACTGCTCTTCGGTCGGCATCGTAACCTCCGGTTTTTCCGGACCGCTAACCGATACCACCCGGTTTTCCTCGGTGATCAATTCGCCCGCCAGCTTGTTGACCTCCTCAAGGGTGATATCCGGCAGATAACGCAGGTACAATTCGTATTCATAAGCGATACCGGGAATCGGTTCCGAACTCAGAAAATTGCGCACATATTCGCCGGCCAGGTTCCGGGAACGGGTCTTATCCCGCTCGTTGTACAACTGCTCGATCCAGCGCAGGGTCTCTTTTTTCTGCCGCTCGAGTTCCGAAGCCGTGAAACCGAACCGCTTAACCCGCTCGGCCTCGACCAGTAAAGTCTGCAGTCCCCGTTCGACACCGTTGTCCTCGACCGAGGCGCTCAGGGTATACATATCCTTAGAACGCAAAAAACTCCCTTTCCGGGAATTACCATAGAGAAAAGGCGGGTCGGGCTGTACCGTCAACTCATACAGCCGTTGGTTGAGCATATTGTTGTACAGGTTGACTATCATGTCGTCGCGATAGTCGGCCACGGTTCTGGATATTTTTAAAGGATGCTTGTAATTTACGCTGACGTTGGTGCGGGTGGCTTCCTTGTCGGTGGCGATGGCGAACAGGGTCTCCTTGTGGTCCGGGACGGGAAAGATTTCCCGCTCGCGGGGATTCTCCACTTTCGGCAGCCGCGAGAAATATTTCTTTATCAGGCTCTCCATCCATTCCCGGTCAAAATCTCCCACCGCCGTCACGGCTATCAAATCTGGCCGATACCAGTCGCGGTAAAACTTTCTCAATGTTTCGTAACTGCAATTTTCGATAACTTCCGGTTTACCGATCGGCATCCGCTCGGCGTATTTGGAACCTTTCAAAAGGATGGGGAACTGCTTATCTCTTATGCGGGCCCCGGCCCCGCGGTAAAGCCGCCATTCCTCGACAATCACCCCTCGTTCCTTGTCGATCTCCTCGTCCTCAAAACTGACTTGATGCGCCCAGTCTTCCAGCACCTGGAAAGCGGTTTCGACCAGTTCGGCGCTGTCGGTCGGTACCTGGAGCATGTAAACCGTTTCATCGAACGAAGTATAGGCGTTCAAATCCGGCCCGAACCGCATGCCGATGGATTCGAGGTAATCGACCAGCTCTTGTTTTTCGAAATTTTTGGTGCCGTTGAAAGCCATATGTTCGTTGAAATGCGCCAGCCCCTGCTGGTTATCGTCCTCGAGGACCGAACCGGCGTTAACCGCCAGGCGTAATTCCACCCGCTTCTCAGGTTTCTGGTTGGTTTTAATGTAATAGGTCAGACCGTTATCGAGCCGACCGTAGGTTATATCGGGATCCCTGTGAATGACATAGTCCAGGTCGGTTGAAAAACCTGTTTTTACCGGCTCGGCGCTATCCTGGCCTACAGCCGGTAAACAGAAAATGAGAAGGATCCCAATCCAGAGACAACATCTTTTCATAGTAAATCCTCCGTGATTTTTGATATGAATTTAATAAATTTTTCGATAATTTAACATGACCGGAATAAATTAATCCGAAACAGCGGTAAGCGCAATGAAAATTTATTACGGATAAAACTCTTCGTGACGGCTTATCTCACCCGCAGCCCGGCTATTTTGACAGCCCCGCGATGATAGCCGTCCGGAAAGAGTTGCTCCATTTCCTCGATTTCAATCTTATTGGCCTCACAGGTTTCAAAAACTGTGGGCACCCGGTTATGAGCCTTGTAAAAATCGCGCAGGAAATGAATAATCTGCCAGTGCCGGTGGGTCAGTTTCTCCGGTACTTTCATTTCGTACGCCTTATAGACGGCGAACTGATTGTCCCATTCGTAGGGGTTGACCAGAAAACCGCGCACATCGACAGTATATGTCTTGTCGGGGAAATCGGAATCGGCCTCTTCTTCGACCCCTTCCATGAGGGAATGCTGAATATAACCTTCGCGGTAGGTTATCCCCGCCAGGCGGCAGGCGCCGCGTAGGTACCCGGTCGGGAAAAGATTTTTAAACTCGCTTAAGTGCAGGTCGTTCATTTTACAGGTTTGGTAAACCAGCGGGCATCGCCCCAGTTCCTTGTAAGAGTCGCGGATGAAATTTATGACTTTCCAGTGGTTGTCGCTGAGACCGTTTTCAATCTTCAGGCTCGGCGCCAGCGATTCAACAAAATTCCTGTCCCACTGGTTGAAATCGACCAGGAAACCGTTGTCGTCAACCTGATAGATCTTGTTTTTAAAGGTGACTTCATTCATGATTATACTCCATCCTGATTAATGTCAACAAGCCCCTCTAATCGTATCTATTCCTCTTGCTTCTCTTTTTCCTTGATCAGTTCAAGCAGCCGCTGCCGCCGGGTTTCAAGCCGCTCCACCTGAGTTTTAAATTCTTCCTGTTTAGCGATATCCAATTCAGTTTTTATCTGTTCCTTGAGAATCTCCATCTCCTTGCCCAGGGCTTCGTGTCGTTCCCGAAGTTTTTCCAGTGATTCCGCCTCCTCGGCTTTATCAAAAACCACCTTCTCCGGAACTGGTTTGACCGTAACTTTCTCTAGCTTATCAAGCCCGGACTCTTTGGGGATAAACACCCGGTCATCTTTTAAGGGACGGGTGTTCATGAAGGTCGGGGACACAATCTCCACCCCGCCCTCGTGAAGCTTATCGAGCATCATCTCCCTCAACCGGGAGCGCGCCGAAATAACCTGTTTCACCTCCTCGAGAAGACCCGCGACCCGGTAGGTCACAGCAAAATCGCCCAGTTCCATAACCAGCACGAACGGCTCGGTCAATTGCGCGGCCCGGGCGGCTTCCAGAAGCAATTTCTCAATCCGGAGCCGGGATACATCGTAACCCAACGATACCTCGGCGGAAATTATCGTCCCCGAGGAACGGATTACCTTGACCGGGTTGGTGACCAGGTAGAGATTGGGCATGGTGGTTAAATCCCGGTCCTCGGTTTGAATTTCGACATGAAAAAGCCCCTGCTCGGAGACCCGGCCGAAATACTCGCCCACCCGGATAAAATCGCCCGGCCGAAAACTCCGTACCGCCCGCAACATAAAGCCGGCCATGATATTACCCAGGAAGGTCGTCGCCGACAGGGCAATCGCCGCCATCAATAGAATTCCAATCAGGCTCAGAAGCTGGCCGCGAAGGGTATCATTAATAGGCAGGACTATTATCACTATCAGTAATCCGATGAAAGATAATACCAGGGTGGTCATCTGGCGGCGGAATTTATGCCCCGGACTACCGGTGAAACGCTTTTCGAGTACAAGACGAACCGCGAATATAAAGATAACCGTCCCGACAACAGCTACGACCGTCGGGATAATCGGTCTGATATTATTGAATAAGTTTTCCAGTATTTCCATTAATTGCCTCTCGAATCCATAAAGAATTTAAGCTCGCCGGTTTTATAAGTCAATTAGTTTAATTAAGTTCTTTTGCAATATACCGAATAAATATTAAAGGTTAAATTATTATTTGTACCTGAGAGGGATGACAGGATAGGGGCGGCTTTGGTCGCCCTTTTTTTATTATCTGCATATTTCACTTTTTCAATATAACTTTCATGTTGCCTGAAATATAATTATTTCATATTATCAAAATGAATATGGCTGACCAAAAAATAAAAATACACCCCGTTACGCCGGAACGGTGGAAAGATTTTACCCAACTTTTCGGCAAACGTGGCGCCTGCGGCGGCTGCTGGTGCATGCACTGGCGGTTAACCCGCGCCGAGTTCGAAAAGCGCAAGGGCGACAAAAACCGCCGCGCCATGAAACGCCTTATCGATTCCGGCCATATCCCGGGGCTTCTGGCTTTCGCCGATAATAAACCGATCGGCTGGTGCTCGGTCAGCCCCCGCGAGGTTTTCTCAGCCCTGGCACGCTCCCGCGTTCTCAAACCGGTCGACGACCAACCCGTCTGGTCGATCGTCTGCTTCTTTATAGCCAAAGAATACCGGCACCGGGGTCTCTCGGTCGCCCTGCTCAAAGCGGCTATCGAATACGTTAAAAAGAACGGAGGGAAAATCGTCGAGGGCTATCCTATCGACCCGAAGAAAAAGGACTATGTCGATGCTTTCGCCTTCACCGGTTTGCTGTCGGCCTTCAAAAAAGCGGGGTTTACCGAAGTCGCCCGCCAGAGCCAGACACGCCCGATTATGCGATATTATATTTAACTCTAGAATACTATATCAAAAGGAATTTTACATGTCTGATAAATTAAAAGCCGTCGACGTTTTTGCAATACCCGACAATGTCTTCAAGCTCATCAGCAAGGACTGGATGCTTATCACCGCCGGGCATATCGACGATTTCAACACCATGACCGCCAGCTGGGGGAGTTTCGGCGAGCTGTGGAACAAAAAGGTCTGCTTCTGTTTCGTCCGCCCGGTGCGCTATACTTACAAATTCACCGAACGGGAAGATAATTTCACCCTGTCGTTTTTCGAGGAAAAATTCCGCAAAGTGCTCAACCTGTGTGGCACCAAATCCGGGCGTGATATCGACAAGATGAAAGGTATCGGCCTGACGCCCGTCAAAAGCGAGCACGGCTCGGTTTACTTTTCCGAAGCCCGGCTGGTCCTGGAATGCAAAAAGATTTATATCCATGATTTGGACCCGGCCAATTTCCTTGACCCGGCAATCGAAAAAGAATACCCCGACAAGGATTACCATCGCATGTATATCGGCGAAGTTTTAAACTGCCTGATGAAGTAAGTTCTTCAACATCTAAATTAAAACCCACAAACGCAAAAAGGCTGTTTCGTATAAAGAAACAGCCTTTTTTTTAAAATAACTTTTATTTAGTAGGGACACAGCTTCAAAGCGCGGTGTGATAAATACAAATGGTCGATTAAATAAGTGATGTCGGTAATATCCGGCTCTCCCCCGCTGACATCGACATCGGCCTCCTCCGAACAACACAAGCTGTTATGGGACAGGTACAGAAAATCGATCAGGCGCGTTATGTCGGAAATATCCGGCGCCTCATCTACCGAGCAATCGACATTACCGGTGTAACCCACACAGCAGTTCTGGCAGGCGTCGCCTACTAAATTATGGTCGCTATCCTCCTGGTCGGGATTATAGACGAACCGGCAGTTGTCATCGCAGTCAACGGTGCCTTCGGAACACGGGTTGTCGCCGATAATCCCGCTTTCATCACCGTCATCGAGAATTCCGTCGTCATCGTCATCATTGTCGCAGGCATCTCCGTCAGAGTCGCCATCGGCGTTTTCCTGCATCGGGTTGGCTGCTGTCGGGCAGTTATCGCAAACATCCCCCCTGCCGTCACTGTCGCCATCGAGCTGGTCGGAGTTGGAGTCATCGGGACAGTTGTCGCATATATCGCCGTGCCCGTCGAGGTCGCCGTCACCCTGCCCGGCGTTGGCGATTTCGGGGCAGTTGTCACAGTTGTCCGGCAGGCCGTCGCTGTCGTAATCGGCCAGGTCGTCGTATCCCGGACAGATATCGCAGGCATCCCCCACACCGTCTCCGTCGGCATCCTCCTGGAGCGGGTTGTTCGTCCCCGGACAGTTGTCGGTCCAGTCGCAGACACTGTCGTCGTCCTCATCGGGACAGCAATTTATCGAGTGCGTCTCGCCGTGCACCCAGAACAGCGGGTAGCCGGGGTCGTTGCCCCAGAAATCGTAGAACTCCCGCCATTCGTCGGCCACGTACACCCAGTTGTCACAGGTATCTGGGTGTGGATTGGTATCGAAACAGATTCCCGGCAGTACCCCTGTGTTGGTTTCGGAATACTCGATACCGACAAAAAAACTCCCCTCCACACAGCACGGTTCTGGAAACGTATACGTCCCAACATTCGGCAGGCACCAGGTGGCCGAATCGCATACCAATTGGTAACGGCACAGCTCGCTTATAGGGCCGTTGCACGGCCAGTGGCTGGTGTCGAGGTCATAGACGACAATATCAACTGTTACCGGCCACATAGATTGGTACTGCCCGTAAAGCGTAAACGAAAAGCCAGTGATTTCGAAAGGATAAGTCGGGTCGCCGCATACTGAGGGGTCGATTAATGTGACCGTCCGCTCTCCCGGCAGGTATTCCAGGGAATAACCGTAGGCCATGTTGTTGTGTTTTTGAATTGTGCAGGCACCCGACAAACTTTTCAACTCTGGTTCCACGACCTTCATTTTCTCCGGCAAGGTCCGGAGATTTTTTTCGTTACCGGCGAATACGCTCGAAAAAAATAGAATCGAGATAAGCGTAATTATTATATTATAACGTCTTTTCATAGTATAGCCCTCCAGCAAGTATTTATTTATAATATAGAATCATCAACGAATTGTGTCAAGAAAATGCTAAAAATGAACACTTATAAAGCCCAGGCTTTTTTAACTGTTGACTTTTCAGGTAGATAATTCTATTCTATTATATAGAATTAATAATCTACGATTCAACAACGACACTCAAAACAATTATTTTTCTGGAGGTTATATGTATCAATCTTCACGAGTCATAAATCTCACGGTCGTTGTATTGCTGGCGATGATAATTTTTACCGCACCGCTTGCCGGCCAGTCGCTCTGGCTCAGACATGATCACAAACCGGCATTTTCCCTCGAGTTTTATAAAATCGAGTATGAATATTATCATTTTAACAATTATGATACCGAACTGCTGAATATGAACGTTTACCTGTCAGCCTATATACCCGCCTCATCGGATGTAGGCGTGGTGTTTGAAATTCCCTTTACTAATTTTTCGTTATCGGAAAACAGCTATATTTGGGATTCCCGTGTATATAAACAAAGTTCCGTCGGCAATCCCTATGTAGGCATAGAATATGAAAATCCCAAAAGTAATTTCATCGGTACTCTTGGAATCAGGTTTCCCCTGTCCAACGATAACAAACCTGAAGCCCTTAGCCAGGGGATGACAATCGATCCCGATCGTATCGAAGCCTTTGCCGTTAAAAGATTTAATATTTATGCCAGCGCTATCTATAATTACCGCTCACCTAAAGGTTTCACCGTACGTACCGGCCTGGGACCAATGGTGTCGATTCCCACTGAGACAAAAGAGACTTGGTTCGGCTCGGGTCCGGATACGGAGTTGTATTTACGATATTTTTCACAATTGTGGATGGAAGCCGGTGATTTGACGATGGCCGCAGGATTAACCGGTTTGATGTGGTTGACTTCCGACGACTCGAATATCGGCGAAATGACTTTCCACCATATAAACCTGGCCGGCTTTTATCAAATCGGCATCTTCCGACCGGGTCTGTTTTTCATTGCCCCTCTCGATAATGATTATACGTATATCAAAGATTATACTTACGGATTAAGTTTAACCTTCGAATTTGAAAAATCATTCAGGTAAATCCCGGAAATTGATAATTGATAGTAATAAAAAAACCGTCTCTGTCAATTCAAAGACGGTTTTTTTATTTGATGAATAAGTTCAAATATTGTTGTCGTTGAGAAACTTAATTAACGCGGCGGTGGCGGCTATACCGGCAGCGGCGTTGGGGTGCGAGTCGGTCTCGACGCGGCGGAATTCCTTCTTGAGATAATTCTGCTCATCGGCGAGAACGTTGAAAAAGTCAAACACGTAAAAATTGTTCAAGCCCGTTTCTTCTCTATACTGAGGGACAAACTCCAGTTTCAACCACTCGTTGAACTTCCGCGCCCGGACGGTTTTGTCCGGCGTGGTCTCGGCCGGCACCAGCGGCGGGGCGGTGACATAGACAAACTTTTTATTTGGATAGCTCTTGAACGTCTCTTTCAGGTTCTCGAACACCGCCTTGTAATTGGCGATAGTGCGCGTTTTGTCCAGCGGGTCGCCGGGGCCTTCCCCCTCATCGACAATGTTGCTGTTGGGATAACAGGACTTGAACATGATTATGTCATTTTCCGTACCGTCGGTATAGTAACTGTTGGGATGTTTGTCGAATTTAAATATCTTGTCCAGATCGTTCCTGAACTTGGGCAGCCAGTGACAGACATCGGTCTCCTGGCCGATTGCATCGCCGTAGGTGGCGTCATGGACGCTGAAACCGTTGGCCATCAGGGCCGCTTTGAGATTGCCCTCGGTCAGCCAGATCTGCCCCACCGAATGATGTAAAAATATCAGCTTTTTGGACAGATGCTTGTTTAGAGCCTCTACCATATTTTGATTGACCTTAAGCGCTTTGTCCGCCTTATAAAACTTATAGGCGATAAACAGACCGACAGCGTTGCCAACCAATGACAGAACCAAAAGTATAATTAACCAGCGCATATATTTTCCCTTCATTTATAAATTTTAAATTTGCTGCTTTCGCTTAGCTCATGTACGCCCTGAAAATAAGCAGGCTGAAATAAAAATCAATTATAATTTTATACTATATAAACCACCCGGAGACTCGGGGGTTCCCCTAAAAAGCCCTATAAAGTCGCAATATTTTCAGATTAAAAAAAGGCGAATCCCAAAAGAAGATCCGCCTTAAATACCCTATGAAATAATACTAGATGCCGCTGAACGGGATATCCTTGAAATAAAGGCTCGGCCGGCGAGTCGAGGAATAGATATAGGGGTCATTACCGACCTCGACCAACTGGTTCCATAATTCCTTCTGATTGCCGGCGACATTCATTTCGTTGACCGGCTTGACAATCTTGCCGTCCTCGACATAAAGTCCGACAATCCCGACCGAGAAATCACCGGTGGTGCTGTTGGAGTTACCGCCGATGAAGTCCGTTACCAGGATTCCTTTTTTCATGTCTTTGGCCATTTCTTCCAGTGACCGGGTGCCGTAATCGAACACCACGTTGGAGGTTGACCCGGTGGTGGGCTCTACTCCCAGCTTGCGGGCGTAATAATTATTAATCAGGAAATATTTCAGCACCCCTTTATCGATTATAACCCTCTTTTTGGCGGCCATGCCTTCGCCGTCATATAATTTAGAACCCAGCCCGCCGACAATGAAAGGGTCGTCGATAATAGTCAACTTTTCAGAAGCGATTTTCTTGTCAAGCATACCGTCCAGAAAAGTTCGTTTCTGCTGCAGGGCCGAGCCGGTCATAGCGCCTTGAAGGTAATACAGCAAACGGGAAGCCGCCCGGTTTTCGATGAGCATATCATACACTCCGGAAGGCATTTTGGTCTGGCCAACTTTGGCCAGCGCCCGCCGGACCGCTTCTTTCCCTATAAATTCCAGGTCGTTGATGTCTTTGAGAAACCGCACGCTTCTATAACAGTAATCCTGCGGCCGGCCGCTCTCCCCGTCGCGCACCGTAACCTCCGCCCCGGCGTAATAAGAGGTCTTTTCCACCGCCCCCTCAAAACCGTTGCTGTGAACCTTGACCCCCTCCGAAAGGGTATCGCCGACAGCCGCCGTGCAGGAAATCACCTGGTCGCTTTGAGCCATTACCACCTGCTCGATTTCCTCAGCCATCTTGACCCGGTTTTCGGATTTTAAGGATTCGTATTTATCGTCCCGAAGTTGCAGTTCGATGTCCTTTTGACCCTTGTAATATTTCGGGTCCGGCAGCGCCCGGTATTGGTCCTCGGTCAGGTATTTTGTCATAGCCACCGCTTCTTCGATAAATTTGCCCAGCGATTCTTTTTTGAGGTCGTTCGTGAAGTGTGCTGAATACTTGTTCCGGGCGTAAATATCCAATGACAGGTAATTGCTCTTTGATTCTTTTAGCTTTTCCAGCTTTTTTTCGCGATACTCTATTTCGATATCGCGGCTGCCGCCGATATCGACCGCCACCTCGTCGGCGTCGGCCTGTTTGGCCCTGGTTATCACCCAACCGGCTAATTCGGTTCTCTCTTTATTATTCATAATTTAATCCTCAATATTTTTCTCGTTTTCAGAGTCAACCCGCTCATCAGGCGTTGACGCCGCCTACCGTTATCGATGATACCTTGACGGTCGGATGCCCGAACGAGGCCGCTACGCCCTGGCCGTTCTTGCCGCAGGTGCCGCCGCCCTCGGAGAATTTCAGGTCGTCGGCCACCATCACGATTTTCGTCAACACATCCGGACCGTTGCCGATAATGTTGACGTCTTTGATAGGCGTGGTCAACTTGCCGTTCTCGATCAGGTAACCGGATTTGACGTAGAACGTAAAATCGCCGGCCCCGATAAAGACCTCCCCGTTGGTGAAGTTCTCGGCGTACAGACCTTTTTTGACCGACCGGATTATCTCTTCCCGTTTATGCGGGCCGGGCAGCATATAGGTATTTCTCATGCGCGGCATCGGCTCGTATCGGAAAGATTGTCTCCGGCCGCTGCCGGTCGGCTTGACCTTGTAGAATCTTGAGCTGATTATGTCATGCAAATAACTGACCAGGTTACCGTCCTTGACCATGTAGGTCATCTCCGTGTCGTTACCCTCGTCATCGACATTGATAGAGCCGCGGTTGTGCAGCACGGTGCCGTCATCGACAATATTGACGAAATTTTCCGCCACCGGTTTGCCGATTTTATCGGAGTAAATGGAAATTCCCTTGCGGTTGAAATCCGCCTCCATACCGTGACCGATGGCCTCGTGCAGAAGCATGCCCGACTCCCCCGGGGAAAGGACCACTTCCATCTCGCCGCCTTCCGGTTTGATGGCCCTGAACATCTCCACCGTACGCCGCACGGTCTCTTCGGCCAGGCGGTCGATTTTTTCCTGGGTGTAAAACTCGATGCCGTCGCGGGAGGACAGCGTAAAATCATTGCTTTCCCGCTTGCCGTCCTGTTCGGCGATGCAGCTTACGCTCATGGTGGTCGTGGGCCGGTAATCGCAGGCGACTCGGCCGTCCGAATTAACGATCATGATATACGAAGCGCCGTCGGCAAAAAATATGGTGTTTTTTATTATGCGGTTGTCCTTCGCGAATACCTTGTCGTTTATATCCTGAAGGAATGGTATAATGCGGTCGATACCGACATCCTCCCAGAGAGTTTCGACCGGGTAGTAATTGGGTGTTTTGTGCAGCTTGATTTCCTGCGGCGGTATTTTCTTGCCGCCGCGGGCTATATTGGCCGCTGTGCCCGCCGCCAGTTTCATCGCCTGGGGCGTGATTTCCTCCGTGAACGAATAGCCGACCTGGTCGCCCTTCAACACCCGGATACCCACCCCAAAATCAACATTGGTATAGGCGCGGTTGACCGCCTTATCCTCTAGGCCGACATATCTGACGAAGGAATGCTGAAAATAGACATCGCAATAGTCGCCGCCGTGAGCCAGGGCGGACCCCATTACATCTTTTATAATGGCTTCGTTAACTCCGAAATGCTCGTAATAGTCCGACAACTTGGTACTCCCTTCTGGCGGCAGTGTGAAAACCGCGAACGGATTGCCCTTGAAAATCATGGGGACGCCGGCCAAAGCCAGGCCCTGGGCGCTGGTTTTTATAAACTTTCTTCTTGTCCATTCCGACATTATAACACCTCCGGAAAGAATATATATATTGTTTTTTTATTGCTGATTGGGAAAATATGGTGACAGGTCATAACAGACATAAAAATATGAAGGAATAACTTAGCTTCTACATATATATAATTACGCATCAATATAACAATTTGTTTCACATTCGAGCATAAAATAGTTAATATCGAATGTTTAATTACAGAGTGGGTGACCCGCCACACAGCATAATGTGTTACTTTAATAATGCCCCCTAATACTATTATACACAATATATTATATCATTACTATCGTGTGAGTAAATGTATCATCTTTCCATGGGCGGAATATTTCTTTAAAAGCTCCCCGCGCTCGGCGGGCTCGAAATCCGAGATGTCAAACCCGGGCGCAACGGTGGTACTCAACAACGCGAACCGCCCGCCCTCATACAGCATCGCTCCCTGCCACACCCCGCGGGGCACGACCTGCTGTACCTGCTGGCCGTTCTCGATATCCGGGCCGAGCGTGACAATTTCCGACCGGCCGTCGGGATACAGAAGCAGCATTGTTACCGGGTCCCCCAGGTAGAAATGAAATATCTCATCGCTTTTCAGTCGGTGTAGTTTCGACACGGTGTCGGGAGTAAGCAGGTAATATATGGCGGTGCTGATATGTTTGTCGGAGTTGTACCGCTCCGGCAAATGCCCGGCCTCGATTATTTCTTCCGAGCGGTAAGTTTCACTATAATACCCTCCCTCAAACGGCAGGGGCTTAAGCTTGAGAAGTTCGATTAATCTTTTCGCGTCCATCTAATCTTTACCGTCCATTCTCAATTAAATCACATTTCGACTCCGCTCAATGTGATTTATGAGATTGCCACGCTCCGTCACCAAAGCGACTTCGCTCGCAACGACGTTTTCAAGTTCCGTTGGGTCTTGCCCCACCGCAGGTGGAGTGTGACCCGACGGTCGGATATTCTATCCCTCGGCCGCCGAGCGGCCCGCCAGCCAGCCGGTCGAGAAGGCCGCCTGAAGGTTGTACCCGCCGGTGTCGCCGTCGATATCGATAACCTCCCCGGCCAAATACAGCCCCTTCACTATCCGCGATGCCATCGTGCGCGGGTCGATTTCTTTGACGCTCACGCCCCCGGCGGTGACGATGGCTTCCGCGAAAGACCGGTGGCTTTTAACCTCGAAAACAAAATCCTTCAGCCACAACCGCAGCCACTTGCGCTCCCCGGCCGTGATATGGTGCGCCTCCTTCTCCGGCGGGATGCCAGTCAAATCGATACAAACCGGAATCAGCTTCTGCGGCAGCAACTCTTTCAGGACAGTATTAAACTTTCGCTTACCGAAGGTCTTGAAATCCCGCACCAGCCGCTCGTCGAGTTTTTTGTCGTCGAGAGCCGGTTTCAAATCGATATGCGCCGTGACTTTCTGATTCTCCCGCAGGGCGTCAACCACCAGCCTGCTCAAAGTCAATATAATCGGCCCCGACAGACCGTAATGGGTGAAGAGCATCTCCCCGAAAGCCTCAGCCTTTTTCTTGCCGTCGAAACGCACGGTGACTTTTACATTACGAAGGCTCAGCCCCTGAAGGCGTTTAGCCGTACCGCCCGAGGTCACCAGCGGCACCAGCGCCGGACGGATGGGAATCACCGTATGCCCCACGCTCTCGGCCAGCAGGTAGCCGTCGCCTGAAGAGCCGGTGCCGGGATACGACGCTCCCCCGGCGGCGAGAATCACCCGGCTGGCCTTATATTCTTTCCCACCGGCAACCACGCCGACTATCCGTTCGTTTTTGACCTGAAGTTTTTCCACCGGGACGTTTCTTAAAATTTTCACTCCACTGTCGTAAGTCCATTTTATGAGGGCCTCAGTCACGGCGATAGCGTCGTTGTTTTCCGGGAATACCCTTCCCCCGCTCTCGGTGTTGGTTTTAACGCCCAGGTTGTTGAAGAAATCGATGAGTTCCGATGAAAAAAAACGCGCGAAAGCCTGGCGCAAAAAGCGGCCGTTTTTGCCGAAATGCGCGATAAACTCCTCGACCGGGGCGATATTCGTCAAATTACAGCGACCCTTGCCGGTGATGCGGAGTTTGCGGCCCGGTGTGTCCTTCTTTTCCAGAAGCAGCGTCTCGGCCCCGGCTTTCGCCGCTTGTCCGGCAGCCAACAGCCCGGCCGCCCCGCCGCCGACAACTATGACTTTGCGCGCTTTCACAACCTCCAAAATACGCTTTTCAAACGGGATGACAAGGGTAATGTATATTTTTAAAATGAAACCCATTCCCTTGACCCGGCGCTGGATAAGATTATATTTCGACAGTTTCGAAAATCTTCAAAATAAAGGATTCTCATCATGTTCACCCAGACCAAATGGATTGACCGTAAATTCGAGTTTAACTATCCCGTAGGCGTTTTCCCGTGTCTTCTGACCCGGCTTCGCGGCACCCCCGACCGCCTGGAAGCTATCGCCGCCCGGCTCGACCCCGGCTTCCTGACCCGGCCCGTTGACCTCGGCTGGACGATTCAGGAAAACGTGGGGCATTTGACCGACGTCGAGGCGCTCTTTATCGGTCGGCTCGAGGATTTCCGGCAGGGGCTGGGTACTCTCCGCCCGGCCGAGCACGACGATTTCCACATTACCCGGATATACGAATTGATAGAGAAGTTTAAGGGTTAACTTTGTAGGTCGAAATGTCGTCAAAGATCCTGAGCGAAGAGAAGGAAAGACTTTCGACAAAACTCTTTCTGTAGGTCGAAACCCTTGTG
>Ga0210003_1000584_pt1 | contig 32892 bp, 23 predicted proteins | sample LantaG_FD_182804 | JGI IMG/M metagenome (GOLD analysis project Ga0210003, IMG submission 182804) | Deep subsurface microbial communities from Baltic Sea to uncover new lineages of life (NeLLi) - Landsort_02402 metaG (SPAdes) (version 2) | ecosystem: Environmental > Aquatic > Marine > Oceanic >...
TCTCTCTCTCTCTCTCTCTCTCTCTCTCTCTCTCTCTCTCTCTCTCTCTCTCTCTCTCTCTCTCTCTCTCTCTCTCTCTCTCTCTCTCTCTCTCTCTCTCTGAAGAAGCTGCTCCTGCTCTCTATCTTGTTTTTTCACACACAAAGAAAAGGGATAGGGGGACGGAAATAAACACAAAAAAAGAACGAAAAACATTTTTTTTTCAGTCCAAGTAGATGGCTTTGACGTCGCTCGCCGCAAACGACAGCGAGCAACCCGGGCACTTGCGCGCCCTCGTGTCGAGCCTCGACCGCACGCACTCGCCGCAGAAGACGTGCATGCACTTGACGATGCAGGTATCTTTCTGTCGAGAAACGCAAACGGAGCAGAGCCTCGCGCGGCGGAGCTCGTCGACCTCGGCCTCGAGGTCGGAAGCGTTTTTGCCTCCGCCGGCCGCTGCCGCGGCTGCATTCTGCGCCGAGCGGAGCGCCTCGTTCCTCTGGCGCAGGCTCGCGGCCTCGGCCTCGGCGCGCTGCCTCTTGGCGACCTCGCGCTCCGCGGCGGCCCTAGCCTCCTCGGTCCTGCGGAGCGCGGCCGCGACCTCCAGCCGCGCCTGCTCGGCGCGCTGCTCGGCGCCTCGCGTCGACCCGTCGCGCGCGCGGACCGAGCCCTCGAGCAGCTCGACCCTCGCGCGCAGGCCGCTGGCGCGCTCGGCCTCGGCGCCCAGCTCGGCAACGCGACGCTGCAGCTTCGCCTCGAGCTCCTCGAGGCGACGTCGCACGAGCAACCCTTCGGCGGCGGAGGCCTCGGCGGCGCGCCTGGCGGCGGCGGCGGCGGTCTCCGCGGCGGTCGCCCGCGCCTGCGCGTCTCCCCGGGCGGCCTCGGCCGCCGCGGCGGCGTCGTCGCGCTCGGTCAGCGCCTGCAGCAGCCTGGTGTTCTGCGACTGCATGTCCTCGTAGGCCTGGCCCGTGGCCTCGATCTCGGCCACGTAGGCGTCGACGTCCTGTTCCAAAGCGAGGGCCTTCCTCTGCGCCGCGGCGGCGTCGGCCTCGAGGCGGGCGCAGCGGGCTGCCGAGGCGTCGGCGTCTTTCCTTGCGGCGGCGACCTCGCTGCGTGCCGCGGCGAGCTCTGCGGTGAGTTTGGCGACCTGTTCCGCCTGCCCCCCTGGGGAACGCGCCTTGGCCAGGGCTGCTTCCAGAGAGGCCACCTTGGCCTTGAGCGGAGCGAGGGAAGAAGTGGTGTTGTTGTCCTTCGAATTCGAAGAAGAAGCATCGGTCGTCGTTGCAGCTGCTCGGAGCACCTCGACGAAAGCGGAGAGCTCCGCCGCTCGGTCCACGAGCGCCGCCTCTCGCTGCCTCGCCCCGGCAGCGGAGGCGTCGGCCGCCTCGAGCCTCGAGCGGAGCCTCTTGACGAGCGCGCGAGCCTCCGCGAGGTCGGCGGCGGAAACGGCGACAGCACCTCCTTTCTGGCTCCCACCGCTCCCACCGCCCCCTCCTCCTGTTCCGCCGTTCTCGTTCTTGCGCTTCCTCTCCCTCTTGGCCGACTCCTGCAGGCCCTGCGCCTCGGCCTGCAGTGTCGTGATCATCACCTTCAGCTCCGAAACCGTCCTCGAGTCGCCGAAGCGGGCGCGGACCTCGCGCGCGTCCCGCTGCGCCGCCTCGGCGGCCCAGTGCGCGCTCGCGGCCGCGGCGTCGGCGTCGCGCGCCCGCCGCTCGGCGACCTCTTTCAGCTGCTGCAGGTGCGCGAGGCGCTCGCGGTCGGCGTGCGCGCCCGACTGCTCGCGCCTGGCTTTCGAGAGCTCGCGCGCGGAGGCCTCCGCGTGAGCGAGGGCGCGGTCGGCGTCTTGGCGGGCCTCGGCGGCGGCGGCGGCGGCGGCCTCCTGGCCGTCGGAGGAGGCGGCCGCCGAGGCGGAAGCGGCCTGGGCAGCGTTGTCGACTCCCGCTCGCATCTCGGCCAGCTCCTTGGCCAGCCGGTCGGCGCGCTCGGCGGCGTCGTCGGCCTCCCTGGTGCGCTGCGACAGCGACCTCTGGGCGTCGGCGAGCGCCGCGAGCGTGTCTTTCTCCCTGGCTTCGGCCGCCGCCGCGGCGCGCTCGGCGGCGGCGAGCGCCGCGGCGGCGGCCTCCTCGGCGGCGACGGCGGCGTCGTTAGCAGCGGGAGGTTGCGGCGGCGCAGCGGACGGCTCCCTGGACTTGGCCATTGGCGTCGGCGCGGCGCTGCTCGGGACTCCGGCGCCTCCTGCTTCTGCCGCCCTTGCCGAGGCCTCGGCCGCGCGCCGCCTCGCCGCGGCGACGGCCTCATCGCGGTCGGCGAGCGCGTTCCTCGCGTCTTGCAGCGCGCGCTCCGTGGCCTTTGTCCTGTCCTCCGCTGCCTTCCTGGCGGCGACGGCGGCGCGGGCGGCGGCCCTGGCGCCGTCCGCGGCGGCCAGGGCCGCGGCGATCTCCTCGGAAGCAGGCGAAATAGCGGAAGAAGCTTTGTCGACCGCCTCGAGCGCCGCGGCCAGGGCTCGCCTCGTCGCCGCGGCCCTCGCCGCCAGCCTTCGCTCCACCGCGCCGGCGTCCTCTGCCTCCGCTTCGAGGGCCTCGGCGGCGATCTTGGCGTCCTCCGGGGCGGCGGAGCGGAGCAGGTGGGTCAGGAAGGGGTCGGCGGGAAGCGGAGGCGGCGCGTCGTTGGCGTCGTCGTCGTTGGCCGAAGCGGCAGCGTGCGGCGGCGTCGGCGGCAGCGTCGTCGTCGTCGGTCGGTCGCCTCCGTCCTCCTCCTCGTCCTTCTTCTCGCCGCCGCCATCACCCTTGCTGGCTAGCCCTCGAGCGCGCGAGGCGGTCCAAGCGACGTCGGCGTCGAGCTGGTCCCAGAGCCGCGCCACGGCCGCCACGGCGGCGCTGCGGCCCTCGGCGGCCGATGCGGCGGCGTCGACGATCTTCTCGAGCTCGGCGATGCGCTCGCGCTGCGCCGCCAGCTGCGCCGCGAGCTTTGCGTGGGCCGACATGAAGATGGCGATGATGGAGAGGAGGAAGGAGAAGAGCGCTCAGTCTTGCGTGGGTGAGTGCGCGCGAGAGAGAGCCACAGAAGAGAGAGCGCCGATGGCTCTTTCTCCTTTTTTCGACGGCTCTTTCGCAAGTTTCTGAGCAGCAGCAGCAGGTGCTCGCTCGCTCGACCCTCATTTTTCCCGACGAAACGTTCTTTTCGTTTTTTCTTCTCTCTCCTTTCGCGCTTTCTAAACACTCCCACAACAGATGGCTTCCCCGCTCGACCACCTGGGCCGTGCCCTGGCGGGAGCCCTGAGCAACCTCGCCGCCGTGGGCGACGAGGCGAGGCGCCGGGTGGACGGCGCGCGCGACGCCGTCGCCGGTGCTATCGCAAACGCGGTCGAGCAATCGACGACGGCGGCGACGCAGCGTCGTCATCGTGCATCATCGCGCCGGCCGCTGGGCGTGGCCGTAAGTTTTCTTGTTTCGCTCTTTTCAATCTGGAGATGGGGGGATGATGGTCACGTCTCGATCCTGGGCGTGACAAAGCAACAGGAGAACGCTTTTCTCGAGGCCCATTCTTCGCGCAGAGATTTCGGCATCAAAAGATTTCGGCCGCCGATCGATCCCCGCTCCATTGTCGTCGACCTCCTCTCTCTCTCCCTTTCTTCTCTCTCTCACGGCCCCCGCTTCCTTCCAAACTCCTGTTTATCAAACAGTCCATCACCATGCACCAGCAGCCGGAGCAGGAGTTCGTCCCGGTCTCCGCGGCGGACATCAGGAACGCTCGGTGGGGCCCGGCGCTCTCGGACCTGGCCGACGCCTCGGCCTCGGCCTCGGCCTCCTCGACCACCGCCGAGTTCAAGCGCGCCGCCAACCCCCCTCCTGGCCCCCCGGACCTGCTGCTGCGCCTCTCCTCGGTGCCCGTATACGCCGTCGTCAACAAGAAGGACGAGTTCTTCCTCGTGACCGGAGGGGAGCGGGCCAAGGACGGCTCCGTCGTCGAGAAGGAGCTCGGGCTGCTGTTCATGTCCGAGGCGGGAGCCCGCGCGCTGGCAGAAAAGGTCATCAAGGAAGGGGGCAAGGGCGACGGGAAGGGCGGGAAAGGGAAAAAGATCGCCAGGGGGAACGTGGTCGTGGCCCGTACCACCCTCGACAGGGTTTACTCCCTGGCCGCCGCCGCCGTGCGCCCCGCCGGCTCCGAAAACGTCATCTTCAGGTTCGTGCCCTCGGCAAAAGAAGTCTCCCGCGCCGTGGCGCTGGTGCGAGAGGGCGTCGCTTCGACGAGCGGCAACTCTTCCTCTTCGGAAGCCGCCGTCCCTGGCTTCGCCGGTGTCCCCATCTTCCAGGCGGCAGGCCTCTCTGTTTCTTCCGATGCACGACGCTACACGCCCCTGTTTTTGGACTCGGGGGACCTCGACGAGGCCGTGCGGGGAGCCGCCGTCGCCCGCGACGCCGCCGCTGCCGCGGCAGAGGTCGAGGAGGCTTCGCTCGCGCTCCGCGCCGCGCGCGAGAGGCTGGACTCTGTCCCGGACAAGGACCAGAAGCGGCGCAGGCAGGCCGAGGAGGCCCTGGAGGCAGCCTCCACGCGCGCCGCCGCGGCGGGCGAGCGCGGCGTCGTCGAGGGCGCCGGGGGGCCCGCGCCTCCCGTCGAGGTCGGGTGCCTCGAGGCCGTGCTCGCCGAGATGGCGGGGGAGAGGTCCGAGGGCGGCCCTTGGAGCCAGGCGATGATAGTCCCCCCGGGGGCGCTGGCGGCGAGGGCCGCGGCTGCCGCCAGGGCGGCCAAGGCGGCGGCGGCGGGGAAGAAGAAGTGAAAGAGAGAGAGAGAGAGAGATGGAGGAGAGGTGGAGAGAGAGAGAGAAAGGGAGATATTTTTTCTTCTTCGTTTTTTGGAACCGGTTTTTCATTTTTTTGTTTTGTTGTTGCAGATGATGAAAAGAAAAAAACACAAACACATCAAAGAAAATGGGACAAGGGCGCGCAATCTCTCTCTTTCTCTTTCTCTGGAACAAACTGAAAGTACAAGTGAAGGGGGCAGTGCGATGTTTTTTGTTTTTTAATTTTTTTCTCTTTTTTGTTTTTTTGCGAAGAAGAAGCTTTCGAAGAAAGTTTTTTTTTTGCTTTCTTCAAAACGTCATATCCCCGGCCGCGGTCTGGAACAGCACCTCCCTTCCCCCGAGCCTCAGGACCCCCGACCGCAGCACGCACTTCCACCTGTTTTTGGTGCGCGTCACCTTGTCGAATTGCGTGAGAAGGGTGTCACCTTTGTAGTCGCTGCCGTCGCCCCTCCTCTGCTTCTTCTTTTTGGTCTTTTTCGTCCCCTGCTTCACAGCGCCGTTGCCGTTGCCGTTGCCCTCTTCTTCTTCTTCTTCTTCAGAATCGTCGTCGTCATCGTCATCTTCTTCGGAAGAGGTCTCGACGTCGCCGAAATCCTCGGGGCCCTCGTTTTTGTCCTTGTCCTTGTCCTTTTCTGCGGGCTCATCGGCAGCTTTCGCTGTCGCTGTCGCTGCCGTTGCAGCTGCTTCCTTCCCCTTCCCCTTCTCCTTCTCCTTGTCGTCCCCCAGCACGACCTTCGACCTCTTCGACGGGCCGGCCTCATCTCCATCGGAAGAGGAAGCGGAGGGCGCGGGGAGGCCTCCGGCTTTGTCCGTCACCGGTAAGGGAAGAGGGGCGACGGGCAGGGGGGTGACGACGGGAAGAGGCGCGACGAGCGGCAGCGGCGCCACGACAGGAGGAGGGGCTGCTCCTCCTCCTGCCGCTCCTCCTGCCGCACCTCCGGCTCCGCCGACGACGGGCAGCGGGATCGACGTCAGAGACTGCAGGGGCGCGCCCAGACCGAGAGCGGCCGTCGAAGGGCCGGGGCCGAGGCGCCCCGCCTCTGCCGCGGCGGCGACGGCGGCCGCTGCCGGGGATTTCGCGGCAGAAGGAGGAGCAGAGGCAGAGGCGGGGGGAGCTTCGTCCAGCGCCCCCGAAGCCTGCAGCTTGGCCTCCCACGTGTCGCGCAGCTCGTCGAGGACGGATCTGAGCAGGTTTTAAAAGAAGAAGAAGCAAAAGAAGAAGAAAAAGAAGAAGAAAACGGTGAGCAAGAGCGAGAGGTCGAACAAAAAAAGAAAAAGAAAACAAAACGGCTCGAACGCTTGGATCGCCGAATCGACGAAATCGATCCGAACAAAAAAACAACCACTCACTCGTCCACGCCCTCGCCCACAAACTCCGAGCGGACCCTCCCGACGACGTCCTCGATGACCGAGCGGTAGAGCTCCGCGATGGAGTAGGCCGGGACGAGGTTGGACATCGCGTTTTTGGAAGGAGAAGAAAAGGAGGGAGAGAGAGAGAGACTGCTGTTCGACGGAGCCTTTCTCGATCAAATCTGGAGCGCTTGCCTTCCCTGCTCGCTCTCTGCCTCTGTGCTGAGCTAGCGCTCCCGATGCCACTCGCGAGGGGCTCGCGGTGATCCCTTCGGTCTGTGTGAGCAAGGGAAAGAAGAGAGACGGGCAGGAAGGTGGAGAAAAAGAGGAACGAAAAACAGAAGAAAAACAAAAACGAGCAACAGCCTCTCGTCGTTCTTCTTCGCTCGCCGGAGAGCGAAGTGAGAGAGGATGAACGAAGGGGAAAAAAATTGATTTTTTTTTTGTAACTTTTACAAGCTGTACCAACCACCACCACCTCCTCCCTCCTACGAAGCCCTCGACGCGGCCTCGAGCTTGGCCCTCACCCTCGCGGCGTACTTTTCCACGACCGTGGTCGCAGGAGGAGGAGAAGGGCAAGACTGCGACGGAGAATTCGACCTCTCTTCAAACTCCCTCCTCCACCTCGCGACGCGCCGGTCGAGCGAGTCGAGCGCCGCTCCGAGCCTTTCGGAGGCCTCGCACCGCCGCAGGGTGCTCGCCGGGTCGAACAGCGGCCTGTGGGCCACCATTGTCCCCAACGAGAAGAGGGCGACGGCCAGCGGGGAGCCTCCGTCCCTGGGCTCGAAGGCCGAAGGAGGAGAGGAGAAGGGTCCGTCTCCGTCTCCGTCTCCGCCTCCGTCTCCGTCTCCGTCTCCGCCTCCGTCTCCGCCTCCGTCTCCGTCTCCTCCTCCTCCTCCTCCTCCTCCCTCTCCTCCCTCCCTCGCTTCCTCCTCCGCCACCTCGATCAGCGCCTGCGGGGCCCCCGCGTCCGCCAGCGCCCGCGCCAGCAGCGGCGAGTTGCGCGCCAGGTTGCCCAGAGCCCCGGCGGCGTTGGCAGCTGCCTTCCCGTCGTTGACGGTGATGGCAGTTTTCCCTGCTTTCCTCTTTTTCTCCTTCCGCCCCCCCTGCCGCAGCAGGGCGACCAGAGGGGCAATCCCGGCCTCCAGCTCCGGGTAGAGCGCCGCGGAGTGGAAGGCCGCGTTCCCCAGGGCGAAGGCGGCGAACTTCTTCACGGAGTAGAGAGCGGCGGCAGTGGCGGCAGCGGAGGAGGAAGAAGACGGAGAAGAAGAAAAGGAAGAGAACTTTTCGTCTCCTTCCTCCTCTTCCTCTTCCTTCAGGGCGGAGATCAGAGCCGCGACGAGCCCTGCAGCCCTCATCTCGCCGTAGTGGTCCCCGCTGTGCCTGGCCAGGTTCCCCGCGAGGGAGGCGGCCCTTCCCCTGACTCCAGGGTCGGGGTGGGACAGCAGCCTCACGAGGTGGAAGGGCGTCGTCGAGTCTCTGCTGCCGTCGTCGTTCTTCGTCGTTCTTCTTTCTCCTCCTCGTCCTTCTTCGCTCCCGCCGCCGCCGGTCGCGAGCGCCGCCGCCGCCTCCGGGGAAGCCCTCGCGAGCTGCGACAGCGCCAGCAGGCCGGCGACGAGCGCCGAGGGCGGGCAGGCCGGGTCCAGGGCGGCGGCCACGGCTTCCCTGGAGGTGCCGCCGGCGGCGACGAAGCCGCGGCCGGCGGTCGGGGACGAGAGCACCAGGCGCGCGGCGAGGCCAGCGGCCTCGGCCCGGGCGCAGGCAGGGGCGCGGGGGATCGCGGACGCCAGCGCGGCCGGCGCTCCACGGGAAACCAGCAAGGAAGTCAGCGCGGTAACAGAGGAAGAAGCAGCAGCAGGAGAAGAATTGGTCTCTTCGGGACCGGCAGCGGCAGCGGCAGCGGCAGCGGCAGCGGGGGCAAAAGGCGCGTGGAGCGCGGCGGCGGCGTCGGAGACCGCCGCGGCGACGGCGACGGCAGCCGCTTTGCCTCCTCCTCCGCCGCCGCCAAAGAGACCCTCCGGCCTCGAAGACAAGGCGTCCAGGTGCTTCTTCCCCAGCCAGGAGACGAGCGTCGGCACCGCTGGCAGGATCCCGGAGGCCCCCAGCACGGAGGGGCGCCCGAGCCTCCGCAGCGCGGCGCAGGCGGCGCGGCAGCCCGCGGGCGAGAGGTCGGGCGGCAGCGAGAGGGGGAGTTGTTCTCTTCCTCCTCCTCTTCCGAGAGCCCAGACGAGTGCCTGCCCCGCCTCGACCGCGGCCTCCCTGTGCTCGGAATGCTGCTGCTGCTGCTGCTGCTGCTGCTGCGGAGAATGAACCGCCAGAGAGAGCGGCGCAAGCGCCTCGGCGACGACCGCGGCGGCGCCGTCCGCGGCCCCGACCCTTCCGGGAAAGCCGTCGACCGAAGAGAGAGCCCTCGACGACAACGGCGGCGGCGATTCCTTTCCGTCTTCCGTTTCGGGCCGCAAGAGCCGCACTACAGCTCTCAGCACCTCGTTGGGGAAGGCCGCCTCCACGAGGGCCGGGGGCCAGTCGGGCGTGGAGGTCTTCGAGGAAGCAGCTTGTTCGCTTTCGCTATGACCTTCTTCGACTGCCGACAACGAAGATGAAGAAGTAGGAGAGCCCTTTTCTCCACTCGCGACCCGGCACGCCAGCGCCGCCAGCGACGACGCAGCGGCGGCAGCGGCGGCCTTAGTGGACGCGTCGGCGCTGGTGGAGGTCAGCAGCGCCGCGGCGCGCCTCGCGAGCGAGACGCGGCAGGAGGCCGGGGCGAGGGCCTCGACCGCCGCCGCGAGGAGGAGCGAAGGTTCGGAAAAAGGGTCGGCGGCGTTCTCCTCCTCCTCCTCCTCCTCCTCCTCCTCCTCCTCCTCCTTCTTCTCCGTGGCCTTTTCCTTCTTCAGCTCTCGGCAGACAGCGTCTGCCGTCGCGGAGAGGGCGAGAAGGAGAGCGGGAGCCCTTCTCGCGGCGTCTCTCTCGGCGGCGCGGAGCAGGGAGAGGCCCGAGCCGGAGGCCGCGAGCGCGAGAGCGAAAGAAGACGAAGAAGAAGAGGTCGAGTCTTCCTCTTGTTCTTTGGCGTTCGAACGACTCCGAGCGACGCACACCAACAAGCGCGCCGCCGCCCTGCCCCCGGGAGCAGAGCCCGCCGCGGCAGCCACCAGGCCTTTCACCAGGGCGAAAGGGTCTTCATTCGATCCGCTTTGCGTGTTGCGACAGAGAGCGCTCCCCACGCGTGCCGCGATAGCGTTCTGGGCGTCGACGAGCGGGGAGAGGTCCCTGGCGACCGGCCCGGCAGAAGAGGGGCGCTGCCGTCGGCGCTCTCGCTGCTCCTGTCCTCCTTCTCCTCCGTCCCCCTCTCCGGTTTCCTCGCCTCCGACGACGCTCAGCGCCGCCAGCACGGCGGGCATCGGGGGCTCGTCGGGGGCAGCCGTGGGCGGGAGGAACGTCGCGGCGGCCAGGGCCCGCAGGGCCTCGAGGGCCGCGGCGGCGGAAGAGGGAGAGGGCGAAGGGGAAGGCTCGGAGTCGCCTGTCGGACCGAGGAGCAGCAGCAGCCCCGGCGCGGCCGCGGCGACAAGCCTCTCCGAGACCCCTCCCCCTCCTCCTCCTCCTCCTCCGCCGCCGCCAACGACCTTCGCCGCCCTCGTCATCAGCGGGGCCAGGGCCGCGGAGGCCGCGGCGCGCTCCTGCGGGGACGCGTCCGCGGCCAGCGCCGCCTGCGCGCGGCGACAGGCGTCGGCGAGGCCCCTGGAGGCGGCCGCGGAGGAGGAAGAGGAAGGGGAAGAAGAAGCGGAAGAGGCTTCGGCTTCGGCTTCGGAAAAAGAAGAGAGCAGCAGCAGCGAGTAAGCCTCTGTCGAGCCGGGCAGGCACACGAAGCGCTTCCCCACGGCCGCGGCTGCTGCCGCCGCGGCGGCCTCCGCTGCCCGCAGGGCGTCTGCTGCCGCCGCGGCGGAGACAAGAGGAGGAGGAGGAGTCGAGGACGAAGACGAAGACGAAGACGAAGAGAGTTCGGCGGTGAAAACCTCCTTGGCCGCGGCCGCGGCGGCAGAGGCGAGCTTCGCGGCCCTGCCGTCAAAGATCGCGTCCGGCGGGGCCAGGGCCACAAGGCAGGCAGCTGATCGCAGGGCTGTCGCGAAAGAGGAGGAGGAGGAGGACGAAGAAGAAGGGTGACTCGCTTCTCCCCCCCCTTCGCTCTTCCTCCAAGAAGAGAGCCCGCGGAGGACGAGGGCGAGGCTGCTTTCGCTCTCGCCTTTGCTTCTGCCTTCTCCACCAAGGTTCAGCCCCCAGGCCGCGGCGGCCCCCTCCGGCGTCGCTGCCTCGGCGGCGGCGGCCTCCAGTCTCGAAGAAGAAGAAGAAGGCGGGGTCGAGGGCGCTTCGGAAGGCCGACGAGGAGGAAGAGGATCCGGCGCCGAAGCGGCAGTCGACGTGCTCGTCGTCACCGTCGTCGTCGTCGTCGTCGTCGTCGAGGCTGTTTCGGCCGCCGCCCTTGCCGCTGCGGCTGCTGCCGCTCTCGCGTTCGCAGCAGCTGCCGTCGCCAGAGGAGAGGCCGCCGCGGTCGTTTTCGGAGGAGGCCGCATTTGATAGTGCTGCTGCTGCTGCTGCAAGTGCTGCCCCGCTGCTGCTGCTGCCGCTGCTGCTCCTGCCGTCGCCGTCAGGTTTGTCGTTGTCGTCGTCGCCGGCGAACTAACCCCTCCACCGTTGTTGTTGTTGTTGTTCTTCTTCACCAGCAGCGACGGCTTCGCAGCCGCCAGCAGCGGCCTGTCGAGGTCGATCAGGTCGCGCACGGGAGGAATCGAAGCAGCCGGGATCGAAGGCGCCCTGATCGAAGTGGTTCTCCTTTCTTCCTCTTCTTCTTCTCCTTCACCTCCTCCGCGCTCGCCTCTCCACCCTCTCCTCGAGGCCTCGGCCTCGGCCTCCTCGGCAGCCTCCCTCTCCCTCCTCCTCCTCTCCGCCTTGGTCTCCCTCACGAAAGGGTGGTCCAGAAGCTCGGGCCAGCCCAGCCTCTTCGCCGGATCTTTCGTGAGAAGGCCAGCCAGGAGGGACCTGAGTTCGGGCGAGGCACTCGCGGGGAGCGGGGGCACGGGCTCGCCGACGATCTTGCGGACCAGCGCGTAGATCGAGCTGGTGTAAAAGGGAGGTTTCCCCGTGTAGAGCTCGTAGAGCACTGCCCCCAGGGACCAAAGGTCAGCCCTGTGGTCGTATGGCCTCTCTTGGACGAGCTCCGGCGCCATGTACAGAGGCGTTCCTTTAATCGAGGTCAGGACCGCGGTGCCTGCCCCCATCGCCCGAGCAAACCCGAAATCGCAGAGCTTGACCTGGCCTTTGCCCCCCAGGAGCACGTTCTGGGGCTTCATGTCCCGGTGGATGACGCGGTGCGAGTGGAGGTAGTGGAGGGCGGAGACGAGCTGGCGGGCGACGCGGGAGAGCTCGAGCTCGGCCGCGGAGTTGTTGTTCTGGTTTGAGTTCGAGGTCGAGGGCCGCGTTTTCGTCGACGCTTCCTTCTCTTCTCCTCCTCCTTCCCCTTCCTCGACCCCACCACCCACCCCTCCGTCGTCCTCCAGCAGCTCGAACAGCTCCCCGTGCGCAAACTCCGTGACCACGCAGAAGTCGGCCCGCGTCTCGAACGCGTCGAGCATCGCGACGATGCCCGGGTGGCGAAGCCTTCGAAGGATGTCGACCTCGGAGCGCAAACCTGCGAGATCTCTGGGAGACTTGCCGGCCTTGGCGATGCGCTTGATGGCGACGAGCGTGCCCGTGTACTTCCGGCGGGCCTTGTAGACCTTTTGGTGGAGGAGGGAGGAGTTGGGGTTGGAGTGGGGGAGGTGGGAAGAGGTGGTCGGGGTTTTTGAGAGAGGTTGAGGTTGAAGGAGAAGAAAAAAGAACGATGGCGCGAGAGCGTCGAAATGCAAAGAGCAACAAAGGAGAGAAAAAACTCGTTTCTTTTCGGTGGTTGCGGGCATCGAAATCCCAATTTGAGAGTCTGGGAGGGTTTTCACGAGAGTGCTCTCTGGACCACGAGATAGGGAGAGCCCGTGAACGGCGCGAGAGAAGCGGGAGAGGAGCAAATGGGTTGCGGTCTGTCGAACGAGCGACGATGCATCGAAAAAAAAAAAAACAGACCTTGCCAAACGACCCCTCGCCGACGAGGTCGATGACGTGGTAGTTCTCCATTCCGGCGACGAGGGCGATGAGCAGGTGACGACGATGAAGACGGCGCAGGAACGAGAGAGAGAGCGAAGCGCGTGCCCTCTCCTCGACGTGGGGAGAGAAGACGCGGGCGAAACGCTTCTTTTCTCTCTTCCCCTTTTTCTTTTGAGTCGAGGTTTTTGAGCGGAGCTCGCCGAGAAACTTCGGCCGGCAAGAGCTTCTGATTTTTTTTTTCCCGTCGCCCCACCTTTCTCGTCGACCTCTCACAACTCTCTTCCTTCAGCCTCTTCAAACTCCACCCCTTCCTCCCCAACCTCTCCAAAAACCTTCCAACAATGGCCGCCGCCCTCGCTTCCCGCGCTATCATGCGCCCCGTCGTGGTGAGTTTGTAGAGAGCGGACAGAGCGCGCGAGGCGGTCGCGCGGGGGTCCGGGATGGCGATAAGATAAAGCTTGATTTCAATTGCCTTTCAAGAGCCCCCCTCCCCTTCTTCTTCCAAGGCCCCCATCGAGCCCTGCTCCCGCGGGGCACCCTTGCGCTGTTTTTCCCGTCCCCACATCCGCGTCGAGCGCTTGGACACGTCGAGGACTGCTCTCTGGGGACAAAGGGGCACGGTTTCGAGGCGCGCGAGAGCCTGCAGCGCGGGGCGTTTGGGGGATGACAGCAAAAGAACGAAAAACGCTCGACCGCCGCTCTTGCCGTCGGAGCGAAAAAGAGGGAGAAGAAGCGAAACGCAACCCCCCTCTTTTTGGCACGCGTAACAGCCTCAATTGCCCTCTGTCTTGCACGCTGCATTATCAGAGACTCTGTCCTGCGGCGTCGAGTCGGGATGGGGAGGGCGAGATGGCCTCGGCGGGGGCGTGTGGCGGCGTGTGGCGAACCAGAGGCATGGGCGCCGATCAAGCGCTTCTTCCCCTATCTTTTTCTTTCTGCTTCCTCTTTTCGCTCGACCTCTTCCTCTCTCACCCTTCTCTCACCTTTAACGGCTTTTCTCTATCTCTCTCTTCCTCTCTGTCTCTCTTCACCCCTCCTCCAAAACCCACCACCCAGTCCCGCAACACCGCCGCCCGCGCCGGTGTCGAGTTCTACGGCCCCGACCGCGCCCTGTGAGTACTTTTTTCAGGGTTTTGGTCGCGCTTGATCCCTTTCCCCTTTTTTGTCGCGCGACCGAGCGCTTTTCCACTTTTTTTGTCGTTTCCCTTATCGGGTTTTTTATCTTTGTTTCTTTTCTCTTTTTCTTTTTCTTTCTTGTTCGTCCTCTCTTTCCCTTCCTTCTTCGCCGCATCTTATCCCGCGGGGATCAAAATGCTCTCGCTGCTGGCCTTCAAAGGCCCTGTTCTTGTTCTTGCGCACCTTTAAAAAAAAGGAAAAAACCCAACTCTTTTTGCTGACCCGGGAACCTCTCTCGCTCCCAAAAAAAAAATGAAACTTTCACAAAGCTTCCTGGGCCCCTTCACCGACCCGCCCTCGTACCTCACCGGCGAGTACCCCGGCGACTACGGCTGGGACACCGCCGGCCTCTCGGCCGACCCGGAGACCTTCGCCCGCCTCCGCGAGTGCGAGGTCATCCACGCCCGCTGGGCCATGCTTGGCGCGCTCGGCTGCGTCACGCCCGAGCTGCTCGCCAACAACGGCGTCCCGCTCCAGGAGTCCATCTGGTTCAAGAACCAGGCGCTGATCCTGCAGGACGGCGGGCTCGACTACCTGGGCAACCCGTCGCTGATCCACGCGCAGTCGATCATCGCCACCGTGGCCGTGCAGGTCGCGCTCATGGGCCAGGCCGAGGCGTTCCGCGCCGCCGGCGAGGCTCCGGGCGTCGAGGGCCTCGACTCGCTCTACCCGGGAGGCCCCTTCGACCCCCTGGGCCTGGCCGACGACCCCGACACCTTCGCCGAGCTCAAGGTCAAGGAGCTGAAGAACGGCCGCCTCGCCATGTTCTCCATGTTCGGCTTCTTCGTTCAGGCCATCGTCACCGGCAAGGGGCCGATCGAGAACCTCAACGACCACCTCGCCAACCCGTTGGTCAACAACGGCTTCGCGTCGGCCGGCAAGTTCGCCCCCTAGATTTGTTTTCTTTTCTTTGCTTCTGCCTTTATAAAGAAAACAACCCTCTGGTGCACGCGGGTTTCGAGTTTTTCTCTTTTGGCCTGGATGGGTGGCCTTTTGAGAACGGAGCTCGCGCGGTGATTCTTCAAAAACAACAAAACAAAACAAAAAACGCGGCCCCCCAAAGATGATGCTTTTTTGTTCCCCCCCCCCTTTTCCCCCCCGTTACGACCCCCCGCGAGCAGAAAACAATACCCCCCTCCTGATCAAAAGGGATGAAGGGAAAAGTGAATGAGAGACGATGAGAGAGAGAGTTAGAGAGAGGGAGAGAATGAGTGAGATGAGCTTCTGCTGCGCTTTTGAAAAGAGGTGCGCGCTCTTTTTCCTTTTTCTCTTTTTCTCTTTTTTTCTTTATCTTTCTTCAAACTCGCCCACACCCCCCTCCCTCGCGGTTAGACACCCCACCCACACACACAAAAAAAAGAGAGAGAAGAGAGAGAGTGAGAGAAGAAGCTTAGTGTTTTCCCCCGGAGAATCGAGGTGTAAAAAACTGAAATGCTTCGGGGGAGATGAACGGCCTTGTTTCCCGCTCGACCCCTTTTTCCGCTCTTCGAAAAAAAAAATGGAAAGTTTTCGCCGTCTCTCTTTTCGCCGTCTCTCCGTTATCTTTGTCTCCCCTTTCTTTTCCAAAAGCGACAGCGCTGCTTGAAGTTTACACACTCGCAGAAGAAGAAAGCAGAAGGAAGAAAGACTTGTGGCAATTTGAGTCTGGAAAAAAAAGAAGAAAAAAGGCCTGATAAAAGAATTTTGAAGAAGAAGAAGAAGAAGAAGAAGAAGAAGAAGAAGAAGAAGAAGAAGAAGAAGAAGAAGAAGAAGAAGAAGAAGAAGAAGAAGAAGAAGAAGAAGAAGAAGAAGAAGAAGAAGAAAAAAGTTCTCGATGTTTTTTTCTCTCTCTCTACCTTCCACCACCACCACCACCGCTGCTCCCGCTCGACCTGCGGCCCCAGCTCGTCCTGAGCGGGAACAGCGCAGCAGGAGGCCGGCGCAGAGGAGCAGCAGCAGCAGCAGCAAGCATCGAGACATCGACGACGCCGCTGTCGCTCGCGAGGCGCCTCTTCCCGGGCGACGACGACGAGCCCCCCTCTGCGTTTGTCTCGGCGGCGTTGCACGAGGAGCTCAGCGGGGCGTCCTCGGAGGAATGCAGGAGCCTCTGCGGGGAAGCGGAAGGGGAGGAGGAGGTCTTGATGGGTTCATCTTGCTCCTCCTCCTGCTGCCCTTCTGCTGCGCCTCCGCTCTGCGAAAAGACAGGGAGCTTTCTCATTCCAACAACGGCACAACCACCAGCTCCAGCTCCCTTCACAACCCCCAGGAGCTTCCTCTCCCTCTCCGCCTCGGCATCCTCGGCAGCAGCTTCGGCCCCCGCCTCGGCCTCGGCCTCCATCTCCTGCAGCATCGCCTCGGCGTCCCTTCCCGCCGCGAGCCGGTCCAGCGCCGCGTCCCTGCCCTCGGCCGCCGACGCGACCTCGACCGCCAGCCAGAGCGCCGCGGCCAGGCCCCACGCCGCGTGCGCCAGCTGCGCCCCGGCGACGTAGGGGGCTGCCCATGCGGGCGCCGTCGCCACCAGCACTCCCAGCATCACCGCGGCCTCGGCGGCCACCAGCAGCGTATAGGCCCAAAAGGGGACCAGGGCCCGCGCGGGCCTGACGTCGGCGCACGACCTGCGTCCCAGCATCCGAGCCCTCCACCAGAAGTGGCCGCGGTGGTCCGTGGCGTCGGAGACGTAGAAGGAAGGGGGCCAGGCGAGGCAGGCCGCCAGCAGGCAGGCGTCCGTGGTCCGCGGTAACGGGGGGCGGGGGAGTAAAGTGGTGTCCGTCTCGGCAGAGGTGCGGACAAAGTCGAGTTCGTTGTCGTCGGATTCGACGTCAACTTGTTCTTCTCTTTCTCTTCCTCCTTCGAGCGTCGTCGCAGCGGCTTGCACTGCGGCATCGGCCCTGTCAAAGGCAGAAGCGTGTTTGTTCTCTGCGTCGTCCTTGGGCGAGGGCGAAGGGGAAAGCCTCTGTTCCTCTTGCTGCTGCTGCTCCCTCTGCCTCTTCTTCGCCTGCCTTTTCTTCCTCGCCTCCCTCTCCCGGGAGAGCCTGAGCAGCCACCGCCTCCACCACCCGGGGGCCCTCGCCGGAGCAAAGACTTTATCCCAGGGTCTCGGCCCCAGCATAGCAGAGGAGTGAGAAGGAGCCAGCGTTGAGCCGGCGCCGTTGCCGCCATTACCAACAGCCAAAGCGCAGTCGTCGCCCTTTGGCCTCCGCGGCTGCAGCCGCAGCAGCAAGAGCGTCGCCGCGGCGTGGAAGCCCAAGACGGCGAAGAGCCACGCGCCGCAGACGCCCGCAAACACCGCCAGCAGCGCCACGCGCGCGCCCGCCTCCGCTGCCCGGTAGACCGTCAAGGCGGCAAGCTGCGCCGCGTGCAGCCCGTCGCCCGCCGCGAGCCTTCGGTCGTTCATCTCCAGGGCCAGGTGGCACATCGCCGCCGAGGCAACGGCCCCCGCCACCGACACCAGCCTGAGAGCAGCCCTTCCCCCTCCCGGAGCACAGGGCGTTCCCGGTGCCGCGCACCGCACCTGCGCCCACGCGTTCAGGCACGCGACACCCAGCGTCAGAAAGACCGTGTCCGCCAGGCGCATGCCGCGGAGCTCCATGGCGACGGCGCGCTGCCTGACCTCCGAGGCCCTGAGAGCGCGCGCGGCGGCAAAGGCAGTGCCGAGCTGCAAGGCGGCGGCGACGGTTCCGGCCCGGCGGACCCAGGCTCGGCGCGCAGCCCAGGAGCCAGAGGTGTCTGTCTCGCTGTTGATAGCAGCGCCTCCGGTGGTCGAGGGGGCCCTGGTGGCGGCGGCGGCGGCGGCAGCTCCCTTGGGGTGGTGCAAAATGGAACCGGGAGACTTTTCCCTCTGGTGCGGCGGCGGAGAAGGCGAGTTGTTTTTCGTCGTCATCGCAAGGCCTCCTGCATTCCCCCTGCTGCTCTGCTTCGCCCGCGCAGCCCTGGCCGCCCTCTCGGCAAAGGCCCCCGGGTAATAGTGCGTCAGCCAGTACCCCGTCACGGCGGCCGACGACAGGGCCACGAACGCCGCCAGGCTCCCGAAGCTGACCCAGCTGCCGTCCTTGGCGAAACGAACCAGCTGCGCGGCGGCCGACGCTTTCGAGGAGACGTCGAGCGCCACGCCCGCCCAGAGGATGGCCCGGTGCGTCTTGGGCAGCTCCGTGCCCAGAGACTGGATGCGGGCCTCGATCTCGCGGGTGAGGGTGGGCAAGGGGGCGGCGAGGGCGGCGCGCAGAGGGGTGCGAGGGGCCGGGAGGAAGTGCGTCGTCGCCGTCACGTGGAAGGCTGCGGCGGCCCCTCCGACGCCGCCGGCGCCTCTTGTCGGCGGCGAGGGCGAGCGGCGGCGCTGCTGCTGCTGCTGGTGGTGGGTCCCGAGCTTTGAGGGGCTCGTCGCTCCTTCTGTTGTTCCAGTATCGTCCCCTCCGAACGCGGCGAAGCGCGGGGGCTGGTGGTGGCTGTTGGCGTAGGAGACCGCGGAGAGGTGGTGGAGGTGCTGCTGTTGTTGTTGTTGCCCTTGCTGCTGCTGCTGTCGAGGCCTCTGGTTGACGTTGCTGTTGTTCCCCCCGACGGCGAGCCTCCTGAGGGCGTGGTCCGTCGACAGGAAGACCGCCGCGGTCCCCCTCGGGGGGTGATTGGCATGCGAAGGGGCAGGAGCTTTGGCCTCCTTCGACTCCTCCTCTTTTTCCTCTTCTTCTTCTTCGCCCCTCTTCTTCTTCTCCTCCTCGAGCATCCAAGGAGGCAGCGGCCTGCTGCCCCCCAGCTGCCTTCCCGGGCGACGAGTCACCACGTCGCCGTCGACCATGCGGATCAGAGAGGGCGTCGAGGCCGGGGGCGGGGAAAAACCGACGGGAGCGTCGTTGCTGCTGTTGCTGTTGCCAACAGCACTGCTCCTTTGGCCTCCTCCGGCAGCAAAGCTCGCAGGCGCGGGAGAGGCGAGGAGGCAGACGCCGTCGTCCTCTCCTCCAGCTTTGGAAGTCGAAGGAACGACGTCCACAGTCGGGGGAGCGATCGTCAGGGCCACGCCCGCGCGCGAGGCGAGCAGCCGGCGCTGCGAGGTGGAGCGTGCAGGGTTGGCGAGGTCTCCGTCTTCTTGGCCGGCCGCGGCGGCGGCGGCGTTTTTAGCGCAGCGCCGGCGACGAGCCGAAGCGCCATCGTCGTCGGCGGCATTGTCGTCACATGCGCCGCTCTCCGAGGCCGACCTCTGCGCGTGCGGGTACCATTTCGCGCCCTCGGAGGCCTGACGGTTGCGCTCGTGGTGATGCGAGGCTGCTGCGGCAGGAGCAGCTGCTGCGTCTGCTGCGGCGTCTGCCGAGCGCGAAACGGTTTCGCCCGGGCGAATGGGCATGGCTCGCGTCGCCGAGAGGAAGAGAGAGAGAAAGAGACAGAGAGAGAGCCCTTTCCCTCACGAGCTGGCTCGCTCTTGCTTCGAGATGGATGCTCAACTGTCTCAAGTCGACGTCGGGCAGGCCTCTGACGGAAGAAAGGCGCAATGCAGAGGAGGGAAAGTGGTGGGAGACGCGGAGCCGAATTGGGAGATTTTGTGTGGAACGAAGTTTTTTGTTTTTTTGTTTCCGCGCTCGGTCATTGCTCTTCACAATTCGGTCGAGAGAGAGAGAGAGGGAGAAAGCTTTCGTTTCTCTTCTCTCTCTCTTCCCGCTCTCTCGCCTGTTCCTTTTTTCGAGAAACGGCACCCCCGGAGAGATGGATGTCGACGACGAATTTGTCGCTGCAGGAGCGGCGGGAGCAAACGACGGGGCCAGGGAGCAGCAGCAGCAGACGACGGGAGCGATGATGCCACCGCCATCGATGTCGATCGCGTCCGGAGCGAGAGCGCCGACCTCGACTGCTGCTGCTGCTGCTGCTGCTCTTGCTGCTGCTGCTGCCGGCGGCTCGGACGACGCAGCAAACGCAAACCCACCCGAGAGCGAGGAGGAGCACCCCTTCCTGGCCTCGCTCCGCAGGCAGGTCGCCGCGGCCGAGGCCTCCTCCCGTGCGGCGGCCGAGGGCGACGCCCGCAGGCGCGAGGCCGCAGCGCGGGGCAGGGCGCTGCTGCGCGAGCTCGCGGCGCGGACGGTCAACGGCGGCGGCGGCGGCGGCGGCGGACAGGATGATTTGATCGTGGTCGAGGTGCTGAGCGTCCGCGAGTCCGGTGCTTCTTGTTCTTCGAGGCGGCGGCAGCAGCAGCAGCAGCAGCAGCAGCAGATGCAGCAAGTGCCGCGGCGGCGGGAGAAGAGGCAGGCAAGGTGGCGCCTCGAGGCCAAGGTCTCGTGCTCTTCTGCTTCTTCTTCTGCTACTGCGACCTCTGTCGTTGACCTGTCGAGGGCGCGCCTGCTCGTGGCGCCGGCGGGGGCAGGGAGCGAAGGCGGGGAACTCTCGGCAGCGGCGGCGACGACGACGGCGACGAGGGTCAGGAGTTGTCGCGTCGAAGGCGAAAACGCAGGGCGCGCCTCTTCTTCTTCTTCTACTTCCGTGCTGCTCTCCGCGACTGTTCTCTTGGCGAACGAGGCTCGCGCAGTAGGAGCAGCAGCCCCCGGTGCTCCCGTCCCGTCTCTGTGGGTCTGGGTGACGGCGCCGCTGCTGGGGAAAGGAGGAGAAGGAGAAGGAGCAGCAACAGCAGGAGCAATCGGAGTTGCCGTCGTCGCGGCAGGGAGCTTCGAGCTGCGGAGGAGGAGCGATGATCCTGCTGCGGCAGCTGCTGGAGGGGACGGCCGCTCCGAGCTCTCGTCGGAGAGCTGCTCTGAAGAAGAAGAAGAAGAAGAAGAAGAAGAAGAAGAAGAAGAAGAAGAAGAAGAAGAAGAAGAAGAAGAAGAAGAAGAAGAAGAAGAAGACGAAGACGAAGAAGAAAAACTCAAACTCTCGCTCGAAGGAGGCGGCAACGGCAAAACCAGCCTGACCTCTTCCGCCAAGCGCCTCGCCGCGGCTGCTGCGGCGCTGGCAGGCGAGGTCGACGCCGCGACGCTGGCGATGGAGCGGGCGCTGCTGCTGGCGAAAGGGTCGAGGCGCGGGGGAGGAGATAAGAATCGAAATGAAAACGGAAACGAAGAAGACGAAGAAGAAGAACTAGAGGAAATCGCAGCGACCAAGGCTTGGCACGCGGCCCGCGACGCCGCGGCGCTGACCGACGCCGCCGTCGAGGAAGCTCTGAGATGAAACTGACCTGGCGAATGCTTTTTTGATTTGTAACACTAGAAAGAAAAGGAAAAGAAGAAAAACACATTTTAAATTTTTTTTTTTACACTCGAAGAGACCTCTCATCACCCCAGCTGCAGCGCCTTGAGCGCCGCCTTCGCCGCCAACTGCGCCCTCGCCTTCCTCAAAAATTCTGCTGCCAGCCTCAGCCTCTCGGCCGTGCATGTGGTTTCCAGCGCCGCGGCCCTCGCCTCTGCCAAGTCCCTCAAACTCTCGGGGCCCGCAGAATGCGGGACCTGCTGTAAGGCCGCGAAGCCGAGCCTCGCCCCTCGCTCGGCCGCGGCGGCCAGAGGGGAAAGAGGCGCGGTGGTGGTAGGACCAGGAGAAGAAGACGACGACGAACAGAGAGACAGAGGCGTGAGTCCGGGGACGTCGCCTGCCCAGTTGAGCGCGCTCTGCAGGCTGGCGATGGTCCCTGTCGGATCCGCCAACAGCGGCTCGTCTTCGCCTTCGTCGTCTTCCTCTTCTTCGTCGTCGTCGCTGAAGCCTCTGCCGCCAGCACCGCTGATCCGGATCCCGCCGTTGTTCCGAGAACTCCTCCCCTTTCCCTTCCTGCTCCCTTCGCTTCCCGTGGCGTTGGGCCGCGGGAGCTTGTAGGAGAGGTTGACCACATCCCACAGCAGCGCCTCGACCTCCTGCGCGCCCCTCGCGAGCACCGCCGCGACGAGGGCTTCTTCTTCGTCCTCGTCCTCCTCGGCAAACTGTTCTCCCTCGTTCTCTTCCTCCCCTACTTCGCAGTTCTCCCCGCTGGCTCCACAAACAGCCTCGGCGGTAGGGACAGCGTCGGGTGCCTCCTCGACCCTGACTCGCAGGTAAGGGGCGTCGTCCTCGAGCGAGAGCAGCGCGAGTCTGGCCTCCCCCCGGATCGTCACCAGCGCCCCGGGGGCCCGCGAGGACGCCGGGGGCCGACGTACGTCGACTATGCGGGCGAGCGTGGCGAGGCGGAGGACGTAAGAGCCCACGACGAGCGGCGGCGGCGGCGCGCTTGAGTTGCTCGAACTCGAACTCGAACCATCAGACTGGAAGCGCGTGTACTCCTCGGTGACGTCGTAATAGCTCTTCGACGCCCTCAGCGACGACACGGGCTCGGCGACCACGTGCGCGAAGCACCCGTCCCTGCGTGCCAGCGCCTCGTCGAGCAAAGCAAGGTACCGGGCTTCGAACAGATGCAGCCGCTTGGTCTGGCCAGGGACGAGCACGTCAGACGCCGGGAACGGTAGCGAAGGCAAGGTGGTGGGGAGGCGGGCCCTGATGGTCGGAGCCGGGGGCGTCGGGGTCTTGGAGGCCGCGGCGCGGCTGCTCGGGTTGAGCGGGCGGACGGCGCGGGTCGAGGGAGGGGGAGGAGGAGAGGAAGAGGAAGAAGAAGCAAACGGTGACGACGACGACGACGACGACGACGACGACGATGCCGAGTTCTTCGACGAAACGATGTCGCTCGATTCGTCGCTGTCTTCCGAAGGTAAAGAGGGCTTTGACGCCGCTCTCGTGAGAACGACTCGGTGCTGGTCTACGCGGGGCCTACGCGGGCCAAGAGGAGATCGCAAGGGAGGCGCCGCGCAGCGAGGCTGCGGCCTCGATGCGGCGGTGGCCACGCCGGCAGAGGCGAGCATTTTTTTTTTGGAAAAAAAGCAGATCGAAAAGAGGTTTTGAGGGCCTCGAGGCTTTTTTGATTTTCTTTCCTCTTCTCTCAGCCGCCGAGAGGAAGCAGCAGCTTCTTGCGGCCGTGGAGAGAGAGGTGAAAAGCTGCGGAGATGGAGGTGGAACAACGAGAGCAAGGGTTGATTGTTTTTTCTTGAGCAAAAGTGAGAGGCTACGAGCGAAAGATGGAAAAAACGAAGGGAAAAAAAAACTCGACCTCGAGAATCGACCTTAGCTGGCAACACTCTCTTCTCTTTCTCTTTTTCGAAATTCCAATCCGTTTTCCGTCAGGGAGGGTCTCATTTCTTCCTTTTTACCTTCCTTTTTACCTTCCTTTTTCCCTCCCGATTGCCTTTTTCGTCTGTTAATCATCGAACACGCGGAGAATCGGGACCAGAAAGAAGACAGCTTCAACGCCAACGCGACTAGGAAAAACCGATTGCATCGAGCGACGCGCGGCGTCCCTCCTCAATCGCTAGTAAAAAAAAGCAAATCTCCCCCCGCTCGCGCGCTCTCACCTCTGCTGCTCGTAGGGCATCAATTCGACTCGCCTGATAAAGCAAACAGACACTCATGTCTGAATTCCTCAGGAAGAGCAACAGAAGCAGCCGCTTGAGGGGCGAGGCGAGGAGAGATGCTGTTTCGTCGGCGGCGCGCCTCGATGCTGCTGCCGCCAACTTCTCAGGCGTCTCTCCTCGGCGTCGGAGAAGAAGAATCATCCTCAACCGCATCTCCCCCGTCTGCCTCCTCCTCGCGTCGCTCGTGCTCTGCTCCCTCGTCGCTCTGTCCCGGGCGCAGATGAGCTCGACCTGGCTGGGCACCAAGGACCTGGGGACCGTGATGGAGGGGAAGCCCCCCGCGGCTCCAGCTCCGCCTCCGCCTCCTCCGCCTCCTCCTCCGATGACGACTGTCGCTTCCTCGTCGGCCGCGCCGAGGGACTCGCGAACCGCGATCCTCCCCGCCGCTGGAGCCCCTACTACCACTCTCGCCCTCATCCCCGTGGGCGACGGGAGCTTCGCCGCGGTGCCCGTGGCGCTAGCGAGCCCCGCTTTTTCGCAGCCGGTCACCCCGAACAGCGAATATGGCTTCGGCTTTGGCGCCGCTTCGGCCCTCTCTTCTTCGCCCGCGACGCCGGCGGTCCCTCCCACTCCTCCTCCTTCTCCTCCCACCGCCATCTCCTCCGCGGCCCCGCCGCGAACGCTCGTGGGAGTCTCCCGCGCCGACGACGAGGCCCCGGACCCCATCAACGTCCCGGTGCTCAGGCCTCCCGGGGTGGCCTCCCGCGCGGGGAGGCAGGCGCCGAGCGTCGGCGGCGGGGGCAGGGGGATGCCCGGAGGCTTTGCCGCCCCGAGGGAGGCGGAGCCCGGAGTCGTCATCAGCTCGGTCGCTCCGCCTCCGGCGACATTTGCTCCGAGGACTGCCCCTGCGCCCGTTTTCACTGGCGTCGAGCCCGTCGCCTCGGCTTCCGCTTCGGCTTCCGCCGCGGCTTCCTCCACGGCGCCAGCCTTTTCGACCTCTAGCTCGACGATGGCCGCCTCATCAGCGACAATCGCGGCACCCGCCGCCGCCGCCGCCGTCTCTCCTCTGTCCCCGATCCCTACCGCCCCGGGACTCGCAGACACGCTCTCCCAAGGCTCCCTCGCGGCCATGGCCTCCAACAAGCCCCCGAGGGCCGCCGTGCAGCCCCCGCCCGGGGTGCTGGTCGGAGGGATGGTGATCGGCGACGACGGCCGGCCGTACCTCCCCGCAGACTTGGAGGAGGCGGCCGCAGCCAGCGGGGCGCTGCGCGGGGCGGGGATCCCGGCGACCGGGGACACGGCGGGTGTCACTGAAGGGTTTGCTGCCCCTGCGGATGCGATGGTGGCGACGACGGCGAGGGCTTCTCTGGCCGTGAGGCCCTTTGCGGTGCCCAACACCGACGGGGCAGCGTCCATTGCTGCTCCTGCTGCTGCTGCTGCTGCTGACGACGCGTCTCCCGCTCCTGTTCCTGATCCTTCCAAAGCCGCCGCCACGACTGCTTCGGCAGCAGCCCCTGCCCCAGCCCCTGCGAGCTCGACCTCGAGCTCGAGCTCAAACTCTTCCTCCTCCTCCTCGAAAGGCTTCGACTGCGTCGCCGCGGCGCTCAAGCTGATCGCGCCGACCAACGGCAAGGCGCTGTGCCCGACGGGGGACCTGCGGGAGTCGCAGGCGTCCCTCATCGCGAGGGCGCGCTGCTCGATGCTGGTGGACCAGGTGCTGGCGAGGCCGGCGCCCTCGGGGCAGTGGTGAGAGGAGCTTTTTTTTTTTTTAAGTTTTTTTTTCTTTTCGGGTCGAAATTCGATCAACTCCACCACCTTCTCTTTACTTTCTCTTTTCCCAAAACCCCTCCACCAAACAAACAAAACAACAGCTGCTCGGCCCTGCGCGACTTCACCAAGAACGGCTGCTCCTGCAACGCCGACGTGGCGGCCGAGGCGACCAAGCTGGGGTTCTCTTCGACGATGCTGTTCGCGACGGCGCGCGTCGCGCAGGTCGCCTGCGGGCGCGGGACCGTCTTCAACTCGTGCGACCAGAGCTTTGGGTGCTGATTTTGTTGTGCGTTTGTGCGTGTGGCGTCGCAGAGGCTATGGCGGCGCGTGCGCGCGCGTTTCAATAATTGAAAAACAGAAAACATTGAGACTGATAAACAAAAATTGCCTTCTCTTCCTTTTTCTTCTCCCAAATTTCCGTCCTTTCCCCATCTTTTGCATTGCCTTAGATCAGAGAAATACACGCACTTTCCGTCCCTCCACCCCTAGGTAGTTTTTTTCATTTCAAAAGAATTGCGCTGTGTAAAGTATGAAACAACAAAAAACAAAACGTCAAAATTCGAGCCTCCGAGGAACAAACCTCTTGGCCGCCTCTCTCAACCTCGCCCCCGTCGGCCTCAGCGGGTCAGATGCCCTCACGCGTCTCTGCCTCTCGATCGCGGCCTCGACCTCCGACCTCACCCTCGCATAGGTCTCCTCCGGGCTCGTCTCTGCGATCATCGCGGCGGCATCGATGGGCTCGCAGAACTCGAAGTATAGCCTCTCGGGCCTCGGTAAGGGGATGGGGAAAGCGGGGACGAGCCCCCGCGTGAAGGGCAGGGCGGCGAGCGGGAGCAGGGCCTCCTCGGCCTCGAGGCCCAGAGAGTTGAAGGCGGCGCGCGCGAGCGGGCCCAGCACCGGGTTGGACAGCTGCTCCTTCTGGTCGAGGATCAGGTCATAAGCTTCCTCGGCCCCGACCGCGGCGAACGGGACGATTTTGCACCCAGGAAAACGCGCCGCCAGTCGCACGAAGTCGGCCTCTTTCTTCCACAGCAGCTGATAGTCTTGTCCCTTTCCTTTATTCACCTCGGCGGCCCCGCCGGGAAAGAGCAGCACCGCCTCTCCCTCGGCAAGCAGCCGGAACGCCGACCGGGGGCTCGCCGCGACGGCGCCAAACCTCTTGAAGATGGGCCCCAGAGGCGATCCCGAGTCGAAGTGGTTCTTGTGGGCCAGCCCCCTGGCCTTGATCCCCCTGGAGTAGAGCTCGGCGAGCACGAAGACGAGGTCGTAGATGCCGAAGCGGGAGTGGTTGCTGACGAACAGGATCGGGGAGCCCTTGCTTCGGGAAGGCTTTTTTGACCTTTCCGTCAACGACGAAGACGCCGTCGACGACAAAAAAGTAGAACTAGAGCTGGAAACGGAAGTCGCAGCCGTCAGCGACTCGAGGAACTCGCCTCCGGTGACGAGCGGGGAGACGAGCTCCCGCAGGAGGCGCAGGGATTCGACGGCACCGTCGAACTCCGGGTCGGAGAGGGACCAAGGCGGTTGCACGGAAGAAGAAGAAAGAGAAAGAGAAGAAGAAGATGATGAGCTCTCCTCGCCCTTTTCTTCTTTCCCCTCTTCTTCCACCACCGCCACCGCCGCCGCCGCAGCAGCCCCTGCCCCTGCCCCGAAGCCGGCTCTCTCCAGCTCCGCCGCCAGGTCCAGCCTCGCCTCCAGCAGCGCCGCGTGCCCGCTGTCCGGCAGCAGCAGCCTGGAAGAATTTGGCAGGATTCTCGAGAGCCTCCCTGCCTCTGACACGGAAGGGAGCAGGGCGTCGCGGGCCGACGCGACCAAGAGGGTCCTCGTCGTGACTCGCTGCAGCGCCGCCTCGCCCGGGTCGGCTCTCGAAAGAAGCTCAAGCCTCTTGGCGACGCCGTTGGTCGTGGTCCGGGTGAGGGTGCCGCCTCCCAGAGACATCATCTTCGCCGCGGCGAGGAGGGCGCTTTCGCTTTCGCTTCCGTTTTCGCTCTCGTTTTCGCTTCCGCGGTCGCCGTCGTCGGTGCTGCCTCGCGCGTCGAGCAGCAGGGGAGTCAGCACCGCCGCCGCGCCCCTGTAGACGGGCACGGGGAGGAACCTGGCGATGCCCGTCGCGGCGGCGATGCCAACGAGCGCGGAAGACAGGGACCTGTTTGGCCCGCTCGAAGAAGAAGAAGAATTTGAAGAAAAGCTGAGCGCCGTCGCCGAGTTGACGAGCACGAGCGATTTGAAGCGCCGCGGGTCCCGAGAGGCGAGCCGGAGCGCCAGCGAGGCCCCGAAGGACTCCGCGAGGATCACGGGGCGACGCAAATCGCCTTCGTCATCTTCTTCTCCTTCTTGGAACGCGGCACTGAAGGCGGCGTCGGCAGCGGCGACGAGCGGCCCCCACGGGTCTTCTTCCGTTTCGGGTCTTCCGTCTCCTTTGCTTTTCCTCTTGCTTCTTCTCTCGTCGCCTCCTCCTCCTCCTTCTTCGCCAAAGTCAAACGCCGAAGACCACACCTCGAAGCCGGCCTCCGACAGCAGCCGCGCCTGCCTCCCGAGGGAGACGCCCGTGCCGTCGGCGCCAGGGATGTGTACCAGCAGCGGCGGCGTGGCAGAACTGGGGTGGCGTCGCGGTGGCGTCGCTCCTGGCGGGCGGAAGAGCTTGAAGGAGGCCGACGAGGAAGAGGAAGAGGCCGAGGCCGAGGTCGAGGTCGAAGAAGCGGCCACGGCGACGACGGCGACGACGAGTCGACGATCCCAATCCCATCGCGAGCTTCCCGCCGCACGACGAGGCGCAAAACTGCCCGCTTTCCTATTCGAGAGAGATCGCATCAATTTCTTCTATATTTTAGAATGATTCTATTGATATCAAAAGGCTTTCAGCCTTGAAAGACCGCGGGATGATTGAACGCCTTTTCCGGCGTCGAAAAAAAATGATTTCGGGCTAGTTTTTCATTTTTTTCCTCCCCGTTTCTTTCAATTCTTCTTTCGAAAAAAAAGGCACCCCCTGCCATGCGTCTCCTCTCCTCCTCGGCAGCGCGCGCCGCTGCCCCGGACACGCCTCCGGAAAGCTCGGCGGCAACAGCTCGAGCGCGCAGAGCGAGGCGCAACCTCCCAAAGCTCGCCAGGGCTCCGGCAGTCGCGTCGCCGCCGATGCCAGCATCGCCGCCGATGCTGCCGCCGACGACCTTTGTCGAGAAGAAGAAAAGCGACGACGCCGACGAGTTTGACGACCCGGACTTTTTCGCCGTCGACCCGGAGGTCATCCCGCTCGATCCCGGGTCCGCCGCGGCCGTCGCGGCAGCCGCAGACGCGTCCGGGTCCGTCGTCGTCATATCCTCCTCTTCGACCACCAAGAAAACGGCACAGCAGACAGCAAAGGGAGCCGACGCGAGGAGCCGCGCCGCCGCGCTCGACGCGAGATTGTCCTCGATGCCCCGGCGCGACGTCGACAGCAGGACCGATTTGCTGATGGCCCTCGCGACCTCGGGGACGAGCTTCGACCAGGTCCTCGAACAAGGGATAGCCCAGGGCCTGATCGACGAGCTGACGCTGCGGCTGCTGGAGCGGAGGCTCTCCGCTGCGAGGGCCTCTGTCGGGGAGGTCGGCAACAGTGGAACAAACCCAGAAGAAGAGCTCGCCGCGGTGCGAGGGTTGGCGGTAATTTGGTCGAGGCTGAGGAGCGAGGTCGAGAGGCAGCGGGCCCCGCCGGCAGAGAGGGCAATCGACGACGCATTGCGGGAGCTGGCTGCTGCCGCCGGTAGTGGTGGTGTTGGAGGCGGACCGTCATCGTCGGGGAGGGAAAGGGCGGAAAAGGTCTTGAGGCGGGCGGCGGGCCTCTCGGGCTTTCGGAGCAGCGGCGGCGGCGGCGGCGGGAGCGGAGGCGGGATCGATATCCTCGCCTTCGCCGCCGCCAGCGAGCTCGATCCAGAAGAGGTAGAAGACATTGATCCTTCATTTTCTGCCTCTGCCAATCGCCAGATCGTGCCTGCGGCTGTGATCTCGGCGACCTGCAGCTCCCTGATCAGAGCGGCGCAGCGGCAGGTCGACGAGGTCGAGCGGGCCCTGAGGGCAGCCAAGGAGATGCGGAGGAAGAGCAGCAGTAGCAGCAGCTCTTCTTCTTCTGCTGCTTCTCATCCGTCCTTTGGGAGGGCAGAGCGCCTCGCTGCGGACAGGAGGGATCTGGTCGCGGCGCTGCGGGAGGTGCTGGACATCGTCAACGGGCTGTGACGACGAGGAGGTGTAAGAGACTGTACAATTTGAAAGGCGACGAACGTTTTTATTTTACTAGACTCTCCCTCTCTCTCTTTCACTCTTTCACTCTCCCTCTCTGGCGGGCTCGCCGATTCTTCCTTCCCTTCTCTGCCCACTTCACAGATGAGCGCATCGAGCTCTTTTCTCGCGGTGAAGCAGCCAATTGCGATGCGGAGGACGCTACTCCAGCGACGGCGGCTCACCGATGCAACCGCTCGATCTCGACGTCAAAGATCGACGACGACCATCATCATCGATGATGCCTCATCGACCTCTTCTTTCGCGCCCCGCTGCCTCATCGCCACGGCATCTGCAGCGTATCTACTTCCCCGTAGAACTAGAAAATTGAACAGCGTTCCCATATTATCAAAATTGTCTTTCGCTTTGCTCCCAGTCCGACGGAAACGCAAAACTCCGATCGATGCTCTCCCGGCGATCGCCGCCACTGCTTCTTCCTCAACAACCTCGACCTTTCTCACCTCCTTCATCGCAGGAACCGACTCCTGGCGCGTCTGGTCCGGGCTCCTGGCAGCAGCGGCCTTCGGCTCCTGGGCAGAGAAAAACACCGCCTGGGGCAAGGAGCTCTCGGGTCCCTTGGTCTCGACGCTGGGAGGCCTGGCCTTGGCGAGCGCGGGCATCATCCCGGCCGGCGCCGTGAGCGAGTACGGTTCGGTCAACTCGCGCCTGCTTCCCTTGGCGGTGCCGCTGCTGCTGTTCACCGCCGACCTGCGGAGGACAGTAAAAGACGCGGGGAGGCTGCTGGTACCCTTCCTGATCGGGGCGGCGGCGACGGCGGCGGCGACGGTGCTCGCGTTCGCCCTCGTCCCCCTGACGGCGCTCGAGGGGATGAGCTCAGTCGTTGCCGGTTCTTCTTCCGCCTCCTCCTCCGCCACCACTTCCACCCTGGTGGGCTGGCGCGTCGCGGCGGCCCTGGCGGCCCGCCACATCGGTGGGGCGGTCAACTACGTTGGCGTCTGCGAGGCGCTCTCCGTGCCGGCGTCGGCGGCGGCGGCCGCGCTCGCCGCCGACAACCTGGTCTGCGTCGCGTACTTCGCCGCCGTGTTCCGGCTCGCCAGAGGCGTCCCTCGCGAGCCCGGAGACGAGGTCGAAGAGCAGCCCTCTTCATCGTCTTCCAACGATCCCAGCAGCGGCAGTAGCAGCAAAGAGCCCAGCAGCAAAGAACCTTTCTCCGTCACCGACGCCCTGCTCGCGCTCTCGGTCTCGGCGCTCGTCTGCTCGCTCGGCGGCGGGCTCGCCTCGTCCCTCTTCGGCCTCGACCCGGGCTCCTCCGTGATCCCCGCGGCGACGGCCCTGGCGGTGGCGCTCGCCACGGCCTTCCCGAGCTTCACTCGGCCCTTAGCGCCGGCGGCGGACGCCGTCGCGGCGGCGCTGCTGCAGGTCTTCTTCGCCGCCGTCGGCGCCGCGGGCTCCGTCGCCGCCGTCCTGGGCTCTGCTCCTTCCCTGTTCGCCTTCTGCGGCATCCAGATCTTCGGGCACCTGGGGATCGTCCTGCTGGTGGGGAGGGTGGTCCCCAATTTGTTGACGAGGGTAATGAAGCGCGGCGGCGGCAGTGGCGAAGGAGGCGAACAACAGAAAGATGATTCCAACGGCTTTGCCCTCCGGGACCTGCTGCTCGCCTCCAACGCCAACGTCGGGGGCCCCACCACCGCGGCCGGGATGGCCGCCGCGAAGGGATGGAGGTCGTCGGTGGTTCCCTGCGTGCTGGTGGGGACGCTGGGCTACGCCACGGCGACGTTTGTGGCGCTGCTGCTCGGGCAGGGGGTGCTGAAAGGGATGCAGTGAATTTTTTTGGTTCGGTGTTTTCTTTTTTTTAAGCTCTCTCTTTTTATACACACTAGAATTTTACACTCGCCGCTCTCTTTTTCTCGTTCTCTCTCGGCTTAGGGCACGGCCTGCGAGTCGCTCGGCGGCACCTTTGCTGGCTAACTCGCGTCCTCCATCTCCTCGTCGCCGCTTGACTCTCCGTCTTCGTCGTCGTCGTCGTCGCCGTCGTCGTCGTCGCTTTCGTCCTCGTTCTCGCTCCCGGCGAGCCCGACACCGAACCCGCCGCCGCGCCTCGGCCGCAGCACCAGCTCCACCAGCGCGGAGTGCGCCGGCGAGGGCCTCCAGCCTCCGTCGACGGCCTCCCCGGCAGCAGATACTGGATCCAAAGGAGAAAGAGAAGAGGAAGAAGGGGAAGTCTTGCTCTCTTTCTTTTGCTTCTTCTTGGTCTTCTTCGATCTCCCGACGACGGCAGCCGCGACCGAGGGAGCAGCGACCGCCCCGACGACGCGCCCCCCCGCTCCACCTCTCCCGAACCCGCCGCCACCACCGAACCCGCCGCCGCCGCCCCTCTCGATCGCGATCTCCTCGCCGTTGGCCGGCATGTGCACCGGGACCCCTTGAGAAGATTCCAGTTTGGCCTTGAGGAAGCTCATCTTGGAGCTCTCGCCGTGGACCAGCACCACCGCGCCGGGGGCCACGGCCGTCACGGCGTCGGCGATCCCCTTGGCGTCGGCGTGCGCCGAGAACGACAGGTAGGCCACCTGGCACTGCACGTCGACCGAGGTGCCGCGCTTGTCGATCTCGACGAGGCGCTTGGGGCGGCGGTTGGGGGGCAAGGACGGGTTGTTGATTCTGTTTTTTTTTGAAAGATTTTTTCCCCGAAAAGTGAGCTTGTTTTCTTTCTATGTTTCTTTCTTCTCTCTCTTCCTCTTCCTCTCTTTCTCCTTCCCTTTTCTAAACAAACTCTTACCCTCCACCACCTCCCATCGTCGCAGGCGCCGCAGCCGCCATCAGCTTCGCCCCCACGGTGCCCGAGACACAATAGCCAGGCAAGATAATCAAATTCCTGGGGTCCGGGGCCCAGCTCCTGAAGACCTCGAGAGATTGGCCCCCGTGGAGCATCCCTGGCGTGGCGAAGAGCACGCAGGGCCCCGGCATGTCCGCGTCCCCGCGGCGGAAGGGACGCATCCTGGAGAACTCAAAAGGACGGTCTTCGCTGGTGGAATTGCTGTTGCTGTCGTTCGGGCCGCTTCCCCCTCCTCCTCCTCCTCCTCCAGCAGCGGAGCCGGCGGCGCCAGCGGCCCTCGCCCTGACGCGCTCCGCGGCCCAGCCCGTCAGCAAGCGGTAGTAGGCGTTGGCCCTGGGGACCTGAGATTGTTTTTTTTTGAGATTGATGGGGAAAAGAGAAAGAGAGAGAGGGAAAGAAAAGAGAGTGAGCTTTTTTATTGGAGTTTTTCTTGTCGTCGAGGTCGAAGAAAAAGTAAAAAAGTAAAAAAAAAAAAAACATCCAAACGCGCACCATCCCCGCCGAGTAGAACACGGGCACGCTCTGCCACAGTCCCAGCGCAGACCAGTGGTCCTCGATCAGGCACATCAGCTCCTGCGCCCTCCCCAGCGCGAAGACCGGGACCAGGACTTTGCCGGCCCTCGGCGCGCTCACGGCGCTCACGACGGCGTCGAGGAACTCGCGCTCCCTCTGTTTTTTTGGACCCCGCACCGTCGTCGCGTAGGTCGACTCGGTGATGAAGACGTCGGGGCGGGTGCGAAGAGGGCGAGCAGGACCTAAATGACGGTCCGGTGTCATGTTGTAGTCCCCGGAGTAGAGCACGCTCGCGCCGTCGACGGCCAGCAAGGAACCGCTCTTGTCTCCAAACAGGAAACCTCTGTCGCGGCTGCCTCCGGTCGCCGCCCTGACCTCGAACATGGCCGCGCCGAGCACGTGCCCGGCGTAGAAGGCGCGGAGGGTCAGTTTGCCGCCGGCGATGGGGACGGTGGCGTGGAGCGGGACGGCGACGGCGGCGCGGGAGGCGGCGTCGATGTCTGCTCGCGAAAACGAGATTTCGCCGTTGTTGTTGTTGCTGTTGCTGTTTTCTCCTTCTTTTCCTCCTCCGCCTCCTCCTCCACCGCGGCTCGTCACCACCTTGTGAAAGTCCTCGAGCATCAGGGGCAGCATGGCTTTGGTCGGGTAGGTCATGTAGATGGGCCCGTCGTACCTGCTTCGGACTTGGACCTGCGGCGGCGGCGGCGGCGCCGCCGCCGCCGCCGCGCTCGCAAGACCCCCGCCGCCGCCTCCTCCGCCTCCGCCTCCGCCTCCGACGAGCACGGGCAGCGCCCCGCAGTGGTCCAGATGGAAGTGAG
>Ga0210003_1000585_pt1 | contig 32825 bp, 32 predicted proteins | sample LantaG_FD_182804 | JGI IMG/M metagenome (GOLD analysis project Ga0210003, IMG submission 182804) | Deep subsurface microbial communities from Baltic Sea to uncover new lineages of life (NeLLi) - Landsort_02402 metaG (SPAdes) (version 2) | ecosystem: Environmental > Aquatic > Marine > Oceanic >...
ACAAGCGCACGTACGAGTACCTTTATTCTTCCGGAAGCGAGCATATTTTGATGGATACTACAAACTACGACCAAATCACCCTCGATGACGATGCCTTCGGCGACGGCCCAAAATATCTCAAGCCAAATACTCAACTTCAGGTCAGTATGTACCAGGGCAGGCCCCTTATAGTTGCTCTGCCCAACACGGTTGATTTGGAGGTTACCGACACGCCGCCGGAGATTAGGGGAGCCACGGCAACAAATCAGCCAAAGCCCGCAACGCTCGAAACCGGACTCGTTGTCCAGGTGCCGTCCTTTATCAAAGTCGGCGACATTATCCGCGTCGATACTCGCACCGGCGAGTACGTAACACGAGTCAAAGAATAATGAGTTCATAGCTGATAGTTATGAGTTCGTAGACCAAAAACTACGAATTATGAACTATGAAGTGAGACAAAGCTATGCCGTTTGAAAAAGTAAACAAAATCCTGTTAAAGGTTTTCGGCTCTCGCAACGAGCGGTTAATAAAGGCCTACTCCGTAATCGCCCAGCAGGCGCTCCCTTTCGAAGAGCAAATAAAAAAGTTGGACGACGATGCACTAAAAGCAAAAACAGCCGAATTCAAGGCCTCAATAACAGCAGGAACCAGCCCCGAGGATACCCTGCCTGAAGCCTTCGCAGTTGTGCGCGAAGCTGCAAGACGAAATGTCGATATGCGGCATTTTGACGTCCAGCTTATCGGAGGCAATGTCCTATACGAAGGCAAAATCGCTGAAATGGTGACCGGCGAGGGCAAAACGCTGGTGGCAACACTGGCAGCATACCTTGTTTATCTAACCGGAAGAAAAGTGCATATAGTCACCGTAAACGATTACTTAGCCAAGCGTGATGCAGAATGGATGGGCCCGGTTTATGGCGCTTTGGGCCTGACCGTCGGCGCAATCCAGGCCGATATGGATACGGCCGGTGACGAGCGGAAAAGTCAGTATGCCTGTGACATAACCTACGGCACAAACAACGAGTTCGGCTTCGACTATCTTCGCGACAATATGAAAATATCACTTGACCAAATGGTCCAGAGCCAGCGGCAGTATGCCATAATCGACGAAGTTGATTCAATCTTAGTCGATGAAGCAAGAACTCCCCTGATTATATCAGGCCCGGCCTTTGATGACGTCAGCAGATACAAGGAAGCAGACCAGGTCGCAAGAAAGCTGATTGGTCTCCACAGCAGCTACGACCGCATCAAAAAACAAATTGACTCCGCCCAGCGAACCATAGCCAACGCCCAGGGCGAGCTGGCTGAAGCAAAAAGGGACAAAGACAACAAAAGAATCGAAGAGGCACAAAAGGTAATCGACCAAACTCAGGCCGAACTCGAAGACGCACAAGCCAAACTGACAACCGCTACACAGTTTTACGAAGTCGAATACGACAGAAAAGCGGCTCACCTGACCCACGAAGGAGTGGGCGCCGCCCAGGAAATAGCCGGCGTCGGCTCTTTCTTCACCGGCTCAAATATGGAATGGCCCCATCTTCTGGAGCAGAGCCTGCGAGCGCATGTGACTTTCGAAAAAGAAAAAGATTATGTCGTTATGGACGGCAAGGTCATTATCGTTGACGAGTTTACCGGCCGATTAATGCACGGACGACAGTGGTCGGACGGCTTGCACCAGGCAGTCGAGGCAAAAGAAGTCGTGCCTGTAAAAGAAGAAACTCAAACACTGGCTACCATCACACTGCAGAATTTCTTCAAGCTCTACGACCAGATAGCCGGTATGACCGGTACCGCCGCGACCGAGGCCGAAGAGTTTATGAATATCTACAAGCTTGAGGTCGTTGTAATACCGACAAATGAACCCTGCATCCGAGAAGACCGTGACGACGTAATCTATAAATCGATGCGTGAAAAGTTTAATGCGATAGTGGAAGAGATAAACGACATTAGCACCTCCGGCCGCCCCATCCTCGTGGGCACGGTCAGCGTGGAAAAAAACGAAGCGCTTTCCGCAGCACTTATGAAAAAATTCGGCCTCGAACATGAACTGCTCAACGCCAAGCATCACGAAAGAGAAGCCGTTATCGTCGCCAAAGCCGGCCAGCAGCACAAAGGACGTGACGGCCGAATGCGCGGTAACGTAACAATCGCAACAAATATGGCGGGCCGAGGCACGGATATTAAACTCGGGCCCGGCGTAGCCGAAATCGGCGGCCTGCACGTCCTTGGGACCGAACGTCACGAGGCAAGAAGAATCGACAATCAGCTCCGCGGACGCTGCGGCAGACAGGGTGACGCCGGCTCCGGCCAGTTCTTCCTCAGCTTCGACGATGACCTGATGAGCATCTTCGCCCCCGAGTGGACAGTCAAGGCACTGTCCTGGATAGGCTGGGAAGAAGGACAGCCCATCGTACACAAGCGAATAAGTAAAGGCATCGAAAGGGCGCAAAAGAAAGTCGAACAGCGAAACTTCGAGATACGAAAAAGTCTGCTCGAATACGATGAGGTGATGGACTACCAGCGGAACATTTTCTACGGACGGCGCCGCAGGATTCTGGCCGGAAAAGGCCTAAAAGATATTATCGAGGAGATGATTGATGCTGTTATCACAAAAAATTGCGACACCATTCTTGGCAAGAACTACCCGTTTAAGTGCATTATCGAGTGGGCCAGAACTAACTTCGGCGTTGATTTGAAAGAGTCCGACATTGCCGACGTTAAAGCAGACGAAATTGAGAGACTAATCAAGGAACGCAGTAAAGACAATGTCGCCAATGAGATATCGCTTTCTATGGGTGAATATTTGGAAGACTACGATGACCCGCAAAGCTGGGACATAGCGGGCCTGTGCAAGTGGGCGATGAGTGCCTTTCGGGTTAGCTTGAGCCCCGCCAAAATAAAGCATCAATCGCCGGAGGAGATTGAAGAGCAACTGATTTCAGCCGCCGGCGACCAGATTGACAAGAAAGATTATTCACAATTAGCCGAGTTCTTGAAAGAGGATTTCTCGGTCCGCACATTCGCCGAATGGGCACGGGCAAAATTCGACATAAAGCTGGACCTCGAACAGATAAAGAACCTAAATACCTCCGAAATCCGTCAGCAGCTTCTCGAAAAAACCACAGCCAAATACAAACAAAGGGAGATTGAGTATCCTGTTGAATTTGCAATGAATATGGTCTATGGGCCGCAGGGCCCCAACGTATACGCATTCGAGTCGCTCGCCGACTGGGCGAACAAAAAATATAACGCCAGTTTTTCAATCGAGCAGATACAGAACGCCAAACCCAGGGCACTCCATAAACAACTGCTCGAATTAAGTGAAAGCTTTAACAATGGCCAATTGGACCAGGAGCTCGATAGTAAAATTGCTCAGCTTAACACCGCCGAATTGGCGAACTGGGCCAACGAAAGATTCGACGCTTCTTTGAACGAAAACGAGCTGCAAGAAGAAGCGGAACGAAGAGAAAAGCTCTCCCGAATTGCAAGAGAGTTCCTGCGCGCCGAACTCAGCGACCTGGAAAAATATGTCCTTATCCAAATTTACGACAGCACCTGGAAAGACCACTTATATTCGATGGACAAACTAAAAGACAGCATTTGGATGCGTTCTTTTGCTGAAAAAGACCCCAAGACCGAATACAAGCGTGAAGGCTTCCGAACGTTTAATGAGATGCTCGAAACCATCGAGGACCGCGTCACAGATGTCATCTTCAAGGTGCGCTTAGAAGCTGGCGCCAGGGCCAGAAGCGTTTGGAACGTAAGCCAAACCGCTCACGACGAGGTCGGCCAATTCACAATGGCCGAGCAGCAGCGGGCCGCCGCCCAGGCGCCGCAAGGCGAGGTGAAAGTAAAACAAATCCGGCTCGAACAACCCAAGGTTGGCCGAAACGACCCCTGCCCGTGCGGCAGCGGAAAAAAATACAAAAAATGCTGCGGAGCAAACGCTTAACCACCCTCAACTCACACTTCTCGAAGCACAATAAGAAGGCCGAGCCAAAACAGACCCGGCCTTTATGAGGACTTTCGAGAAAAGCGACAATAGCTTCAGTTTAGTTTGGGCGAAGTTGCATATTACATCCCTTGATGATCTGAGGCGCTTCGGGAATACCAATTCCGGGCGAACCTCGAATCATCAGTTCGCCTATCTTGTAGCCGTCGGCATCTATTTCCAATGTCACTTGGTCCCAGAACGGGGGTAAATTGCCCAAAGTATATCGCCCGTCCTGATCTGTTATTGCAAGGGCTCGCCAATCCTTTTTACTATCGCTGCCAAAACTTTTGATAAAGACTTGATTTGTTCCCAAATGCATTTCCATTTCCTTGACCCAAACTGTTGCATTAGCTATGGGTTTACCGGAACGGTCCGTTATATGACCGGTGAGAACACCCGCTGGAGTCATTACCATAACGATGTCTCGCAATTTGACATGTTCGCCCTTGTCATTGTCGTGGTCCCCATCATCAAACATCTCGCCGGGGCTGCCAAGGATAGCTTTACGTAACTCTTGCTCATCATTGATAACCAATTTCACTCCATCACTTTCTTCAACAAGAGGATAATGTGATTTTCTTTGCTCCTCCCGCCTCTTTTCCCACTTTTGCTTTGTGTATTTTTCTTGTTGAACCTTCCCCCAGTACCACTTTTGAGGGTGTTTGATAATTGTCCATGCCACGTTATACGGGTCATCCATTTTGTATGCTCGTAAAAACATTGGGAAATGATCGGAACGCACCGAAGGCCAACCATCCCAAGGGATTTTCTTAGCATAAAACTCTCCGTTGTCATCGGTTTTGCTTTGGTCTTTCATTGTTTGCATTGGAAGACTTGGGTAGACCCCTGCACCCGAGACAGGATTGCCCTGCCGGTCTACGACCCGCCCAAATAGGACTTTGGGGCGAATGGTTCGTGAAAGCAGTTTGTATCCTTGAGGTATTTCGGCTCGGAAAGTCGCATCAGGTATGGGTTCATAATCAAGAACGAGTTCAAACTTCTCTGTTCTCTCCAAGTCCGACCAGATGGGGCTCTCTGGTTCCGGAAAACTGCTCATTATCATGGAAACCATTTCTTTTATGACGACGCCTGCCATGCGTCGGGGTAGATTCGTCTCGGCATCAATCCATGCCTTACCCTTATGCCTTGAAGTGGCAAAGCTGTACACTATTACTCTACGAGTGCTTTCTTGAGGTAACCTGGTCCAGCCTTGAGGTTGCTCACCTGCACCTTCTAAAAAATGTCCCAGAAGATATGCGCAGGAATAATCGTATGCCTTAGGGGCCAGATAGAATCCAAGGTAGGGTCTAATTGATTCGAGCAATTCAGCGGTTTTGTCTTTGTTGTTGAGACTTAACTCATAACTTCCATCATCGATGACAACCTTTTCGCGTGACTGCCACCTAAAAAGGGGGCCGCTTTTATGCCAAATCTCCTTCTTTTCTATGATGGTGCCATTGTGCGAAGATCTTGTTTCCTCTATATGAACGTTGGTAGCTTGACTGAATGCTTTGACAACTTCCCCCAAAGCTATACTTGTCCCATCAATTGATCCGCCAAAGTGGTTTACACCTATCATTACTGCGATAATTATCGCGGCGGCGACGGCCAATTTTGTTATTCTGCTTTTCATAATTATTCTCCGTACGTCTTGAATATTAATCGTCGGCTCGGCGCCGGCTTTCTCTACGTCTTCAGCGGCTGTAAGAATGGCATCTTTAGCTGATTCGCACAACTGCTCGTCAGCGGACAGGTCCTGCGTTTGCCTGGCGCATTCAAGGATTCTTCCCAGCCGCTTTACCTCGGCGCTACACTCTTTGCACACAACCAGATGGCGCGTTATCTCTGAGGCTTGTCTTTCCGAGAGTTGGCCAAGCACAAAGGGTATCAATAGCTCTGTAATTTCTTTGTGACTTTTCATAATTTCACCTCGTTTATTCATATAAGGTGGGCAAGCTCATTTCTAAGTCGTTTGAGTGCCCGCTGCAGATGGGTCTTTACCGTTTCGCGTGAGCAGCCCAAAATTTCAGCAATATGCCGCTCGGTCAGCCCTTCGATGCGTGACAAAACGAACACATCTGCTTGACGCCTGGGCAGTTTACTAAGGTGTTTGAGCAGTTCCTGCCGGAGTTCACGATCTCTCATGGGCCCGAGGGGATCTTCTCTTGCCACAGCACAGTCAGCCTGATGCTCGAGCGGTACTTCAAGTCTCCGGCGTTTGACAAACTCCATCGCTTTGCGCACAGTAGTACGGTACAAGTACGCGGCCCAGTTGGTTTTCCCGTTGAATTTGTGCCACCGCTGCAATATTGCTAAGAATACTTCCTGGTGAATGTCATGTGCACATTGGGTGTTGCCAACAATTCGAAGTGCCGTATTCAAAACCGGTGTGCTGTGACGATTAACCAATGTCTTGAAGGATATCTTTTCCACTTGTTGCGGTCTCCTAAAGCTACGGCTTACGAGCACGTCCGAGTACTACTTTTATCCACTATAATAGAGGGCCAAAAACGAATTTTGGCTACAAGGCATTAAAAAAAAATGCAAGATTCCTGCTTTTTTCGCCGAACGAGCGAACTGAGGATGTTAAAATGGGCATTTACACGGCTTTCTGGCTCGGCTCGCTCGTGCGTAGGGCGAAATGCGCAAAAAAGAAAACATCGAGCAACATCAAGCTACCCGATGTTTTCCGGAGGGGAGAAAAATTCTTTTATAGCTTTTTCTGTTATCGGCAAGATTCTGCCGACACCTTTAACCCTAAAGCCGTACTCTAACTCTTATTATAATCAATTACGCTCGAAGTTGCCAAAGGTTCTGCATTTCCACCGATATTTCTCTCGCAGGCCCCACTAATAAAGACTCATCGGCTCACCGGCACGACTACCACGGCGATAAATCGTAATCCCTTTACAGCCAAGCTGATACGCCAATTTGTAGGCCTTGTCAACAGCCGCGACTGTGGCTTTTTCGCCAAAATTCACCGTCTTGCTGACCGCCGCGTCACAGTGCTCCTGAAACCCAGCCTGCATCCGGATATGCCATTCCGGCCTGATATCGTAGGCACATCTAAAGACCCTGCGTATTTTAGCTGGAAGCCCAGGAATTTTTTGAATACTGCCGGCCCTGGCAATCTGTTTTTCCAGCTTCCTGCTGTAAAAACCGCCCTCTTCTGCAACTCGCTTGAAAACCGGATTTATCTGCAGCGCCTTCAGTCCGACAAGCATCCGCCGAACAAATACCAGCGAATAGGCCGGCTCAATACCCGAGGAACAGTCCGCGATAATACTTATCGTGCCCGTCGGCGCCACGCACGTAATCGAAGCATTGCGAACCTTCTTGTTCCTTTCCGTTCGCCAGATACTGTCATTCCAATTTGGAAACGGCCCACGCATATTCGCAAGAGCACCGCTGGCCTGCCGCGCATGCTTGTCGATAAACCTCATAACAGTCGCCCCGAACTCAACGCCCTGCTGCGAATCATAAGGTATACCAAGTGCAAATAAGCAGTCCGCAAAGCCCATAACACCCAGCCCGATTTTGCGATTAGCCTGGGCCAGGCGCACGGTATCCCGCACAGGGAAATTGCACACATCAATAATATTATCCAGAAACCGCACCGCCAGCTTCACCGCCTCAGCCAGCCCCGCCCAATCCATATCAGCTTTGCCATCAGTAATTTTTACAAACTTGGTAAGATTGATACTACCTAATGTGCAGGATTCGTAAGGCAGCAACGGCTGCTCGCCGCAAGGGTTGGTCGCTTCAATCTCGCCCAGCGAAGGAGTCGGATTATCACGATTGATTCGGTCGATGAAAACCACCCCAGGCTCACCAGTTTTGTGAGCACACCTGACAATCATTTTCCAAATGTCACTGATGCTGTAAAATCGACGCCTTTGCCCGGATGCCGGCCGTGACTTTCCTGTCACCTTATGCAAGTCGTTAATTGTATAGCTCGCAATACTAATTTCCCGCGGCAGCAAATACCTCTCCTGCGTGCGAGGATTCTTCACAATATGCAAAGACTGACCCGACCTGGCGAGCGTCTTCATCCAGCCATCAGTGACTTTGACGGAAATATTAAAGTTCGTAAAGGCTTTTAAGTTCTGTTTGGCGTACAGGAACTTGAGGATATCCGGATGCTCGACGCTCATCATCCCCATATTCGCCCCACGCCGAAAAGCGCCCTGCTGAATCGCATCCGTCGTCTCGGAAAAGACCCGCCAAAAGCTTATCGGCCCCGACGTCGTCCCACCACTCGATGCAACCCGGTCGCCTGTCGGCCTCAATCTATCGAACGAAAACCCCGTCCCGCCGCCCGCCTTTTGAATCAAGGCCGTCTGCTTAATCGCCTCGAATATCCCTTCGATACTATCTTCAATCGGCAGCACAAAGCAGGCGCTAAGCATCCCCCCGGGCCGGTTCGCATTCATAAGCGCAGGAGAGTTGGGCAAAAACTTCAGCGAAGCCAAAAAATCGTAAAACCTCCTGTGCCACCCTTTGATTTCTTCGCTGTGCGCCCCGTACTTGGCTTCCGCCTGAGCCACCAGTGCCGCTACCCTGCTGAAAAGCTCAGCCGGCGTCTCAATGCACTTGCCATGTTCGTCTTTGATTAAGTATCGACTTTGCAGAACAGCGATAGCGTTCTTACTGAGCTTTGGAGCCTCGCCGGGTGCCGGTATGATTTCGAACTCTCCCATAAAAAACCGCAACTGCGAAAAAGCAAATACCAACCTAAAATTTTCTGAGCCACTTAAACCGAAAGACCTCACGAATCCTTTCGGTAAATCGGAGCCCCAAACGCTGCGTGCTGGTCTTGAACTCCGCTCGCTTCAAATCCTCAACAGTCGGCTTAGCCGCCGACCTGCCGAATAGCAACAATATCCCGCCCGCAAGCAAACCAAGAACTGAACCTATTTTACTGCGAACCGACATTCAATTGATTATTGATTATTGATTATTTTCTATTGATTATTTATTTTCGAATTATCATTCAGCTATTATCTTTGTATTGCCAGCTTTACAGCCGCCAGCAATTCTTCGCCCGTCCTGCTCACCCATCCGGATTCGGCGAACAATTGATGTCTCTCCAAAATCTCCGGCTGCCCGTCGTAATACCTCTGCACCGCTTCGACGCCACCTTCGGCAGCACCGCTGGTCTTATACTCGCCGTCCAAAAGCCACGAGCTTACCTCATCATCGTACTCAGCCGGATAAATAATCGCCACCGCAAACTTTTCATCACTATACTTCGCCAGATGCACTTTCGCTCTGCAAGGCGGTGCTGCCTTGACAGCCAAATTAACAAGCCCCTTGAAATCCCGCCTGGCCGTTTCAAGCTCACTCGAATAAAAGAACATCCCCGCCTCAAGCTGGAATATCTCCGCCCTCACACCCTTTAGTTCGAGTTTCCCGTCCGGATAGGCCTTGTGTATCTTATAGACCTTGCAATCCTTGTACTTCTGGCTCTCCAGCAGCTCCGCCACCTCCTGCGCAGTAAACCCCACCCCCGTATGCTCGGCAAAGTCAAAGACATACAGGCCAACATACTTTTCACTATTTTGTAATTCCGGTAATTTCATACTGATTATTATAACCGTGGATTTTGAGGATTTCACGGTTTTTTTGAGCAAGGATAACCGCTTCCAGAAAATACCTTGCTGTTTTATGGAAAAGACGTTACGATAACTTAGTTACGTGCAAATGCACACCATATTTCGAAAAATGAGGTGTTACGCAAAAAGCATATATCGAAATAGAATGAAGGCTGGTTGTAGTTATGATTCGAGAAAAAGAAGACGTTTTGACAATAATAAAAGAAAATCACGATAAAATCGAATCATTTGGGGTTAAAAAACTTGGCTTGTTCGGTTCGTTTGCTCGAAAACAACAGAATCCGGAAAGTGATATAGATTTAATAGCGGAATTTGAAAAAGGCAAAAAAACTTTCGACAACTTTATCCATCTCTCATTTCTTCTGGAAGATTTACTTGGGCATCGCGTCGAATTGGTGACCATCGAGTCACTCAGTCCTTACATCAAACCCCACATTATGAAAGAGGTTGAATATGTCGTTTTCGGCTCTTGAATACCTGCGCCATATCTTAGATGAGACAAAATATCTCCTGTCCCAAACAAAAAAACTAAGTCAAAATCAGTTTGCTCAAAACCAAACTCTGCAGAGAGCATTCGTCCGCAGTATAGAAATTATAGGAGAAGCAACCAAAAAAATTCCTGATGACTTCAAACAGAAATATCCTCGCGTCGAATGGAAGGCGATAGCAGCAATGCGTGACAGGCTAATTCACGGTTACTTCGGCGTAGACTACGATATTGTTTGGGACGTCGTCACAAACAAAATCCCAATTCTTCAACAGCAAATTGAACTGATACTTCAAAAAGAGCAAGATAGCCCATAGAACACGATAATCCGCTCCACACAGTATTCACCAGACACTAACACACCGCTGAACTCGCAGCTAAACACAACGCAACAAACACGCCGCATAATCGACAAAACAAGCGGCTAACTTCTATTTCAGTCTCAGCTTGGCAAATCTTCGCTTGCCGACCTGAATGACCATACCATCCCAAGGCGTGATCTCTTCGTTCGGATCGGTCACTTTCTTTCCATCAATACTTACAGCAGACTGCTTTATCATCCTCTTGGCCTCGCTGCCAGATGGTACGAGTCCGCAAAAAAGTAATAGCTTGCTTGCCATAATCTGCTCAGAAGATATTTCAACTAACGGCACGTCGTCCGGCAGTTGTCCCTGCGCAAATACCTTGTCAAACTCAGCAGCAGCATTCTCAGCAGCAGCCTCATCATAAAACTGGGTGACAATCGCCTTGCCAAGCACAATCTTTGCGTCCTTTGGGTGCGTCACATCGGGATTTATAAGTTCTGTTACATCCGCACGCGCCGTGTTAGTCAAAAGCGTGAAATAATTCTCCATCATATCGTCAGATATGCTCATAACTTTACCGAACATATCGTTCGGCTCATCCGTCACGCCGATGTAATTGCCCTTGGACTTGCTCATCTTCTCTTTGCCGTCTAAGCCGACAAGTATCGGCATAGTGATTACCACCTGAGGGCTTTGGCCATCAATCCGCTGCAGGTCCCTGCCAACAAGGTTATTAAACGTCTGGTCGCTGCCGCCCAGTTCAACATCACTTTTTATCATCACCGAATCATAACCCTGCATCAAAGGATACAAAAATTCATGGATACCGATAGGCTCGCCCTTCTTATGCCGCAGCTCAAACGTGTCCCTCTCTAACATCCGCGCAACAGTCATACTGCTCGTCAGCTTAATAACATCGGCCAGATTCAGCCCTGCCAGCCATTCGCTGTTGTACCTGACCTCCAGCTTTTCTTCCGACGTATCCAGAATCTTACCCGCCTGCTCGAAATATGTCTTCGCGTTCTCCTCTATCTGTTCCGGACTCAGCATCGGCCGCGTCGTATCCTGCCCCGAAGGGTCACCGATTCGCGCAGTATAATCGCCTATGATAAGAACCGCCCTGTGGCCGAGGTCCTGAAACTGCCGCATCTTCCGCAACACTACCGTATGGCCGAGATGTATATCGGCACTGGTCGGGTCCAGACCGAGTTTTACACGAAGCTGCCTGCCTGTTTTAGCCGCCCCGGCAAGCTTCTCTGCAAGCTCAGCCTCGGTAAAAATCTCAACCGTCCCCCGCTTAAGTCGCTCAATCTGCTCTTTGATTGCCGCCGCCATTAAACACTCTGCCTTTCCTGAATTTCCAAGATGCCGAATTATAAAGCATCCACCCAGGTCAAGCAACAACCAGCTCAATATATGCCGAGACCTCTAAAAGGCCAATAATCCGAATTTAAAGCTCACGTAACCTCCTTGACATCGTCTCGATTGTCTTGTACAACTCTCGTCAAAACCCATATCGAAATGTTTTAGATAATAAAAAACAGCCTACCACACAATTTTGAAAGGAGAAAGCTTATGAAAACCAAAAAGTGCTATTTGACCTCAGCCGCCGTCATTGCCATCTTCGGTGTTCTCGTTTTGGCCGATACAGAGTTGCCTCCACCCCTTCGGGAGCGAGTTATCGGCGACCCTCCTTTCGAGCGCGGACTTATTGGCCCCCCTAACCCCGCTCTCGCTGGGATAGAGGAATTGTATGTTGCTATAAGACATCCGGGAATCGACCCGAACAAAGATGGCTTAGTCTTGAAAAAACTCGAAGCCAAAGTGCAGCACAGACTCAAAAATGCCGGCATCACAATTGCTGAAGATGACATAGACAAGATAAGGCCCGATTTTGCGAAGGTTCTTAAGAAAAGAATTAACTCCGCCGAAAACTTGAAATTCAGGTCAATAAACATTCCTGAGCTTAGAGTCGATATAGATATGCTCAAACTCGAAGATTCGCAACAATATGTATTCCGCGTCCAAACATCGTTATTAAGAGCGGTCTATTTGAAAAAAGAACGCAAGCTGCTTTTTAAGGCCGATGTCTGGCAGGCCGAGCCAGTAATGCAGGCCGTATCGGTGCAAAATATGCCCACCAAAGTTGCTGACGAAGTTCTGGAGCAAATCGAAGCATTTATTCACGCTTGCCTCGCGGCTAATCCGCAGGGCATTCAGACATCCGATGCCAACAATACGGGCACCGCAGTAAAAGAGCAAACTTTGAAGCCGCTGCCAAAGCCAACACCTGCCAAATATAACTATGTCGCATCGAAGAACAGCAAGGTCTTCCACAGACCCCAGTGCAGCTTCGCTGGAAGAATCGCACCGAAAAATCTGGTAGGTTACAACAGCCGGGCCGACGCTATAAGAGCCGGAAAAAGACCCTGCAAAATATGCAAACCCTGATGCAATTGCCAAAGGAATAACAATGACCGACGCTTTTAAGGCTCGGCAGAAGCAGAATTATTCTTGAGCGGTTATGGTGCTACTGACAATAGTAATTATAGCTATCGGCCTGGCGATGGACGCCTTCGCCGTCTCCATCGTCAGCGGCGCAGCGTACAAGCAGTTAAATATAAAGCACGCCTTTCGCCTGGCTCTTTTTTTCGGCGGCTTCCAGGCATTTATGCCGCTAATCGGTTTCCTCGCAGGGCTTACTGTAAAACAACACATAGCAAATTATGACCATTGGGTCGCCTTCGCACTTCTGACTGCAGTCGGCGCCAAAATGATTTACGAATCAGCCAAAATAAAGCCCGCCCGCCAAGATTCCGAACACCTGAATATTTTAGTCTTACTGGCACTCTCCGTCGCTACCAGTATCGATGCGCTCGCGGTCGGAATAACACTTTCGCTTCTAATAATTCCAATAGTAACGGCCGCAGTAATCATCGGACTGGTAACATTCGCGCTCTCGTATATCGGCGTATTCATCGGCAAAAACTTCGGCCATTTCTTCGAAAGCAAAATCGAAGCCCTCGGCGGCCTCATTCTTATCGGCATAGGTTTGAAAATACTCTTTGAGCACCTGTTCTGAAAGCATCGTTGATACACAACAATGGCAACTTGCAGCCAGAGAAAAAAACAATATAATGACCGTGGTGGTTTCTATGAGCTCTAAAGTATATTTCATCAAAGCATCTGTTAAAGACGGGGAAAAGATAATCTCCGAAAAGGCCCGCAAATTATTTAAAGCGGGCAAATTCAAAAACTGCTTCGCCGAAAACGATTTCACAGCTATCAAGGTCCACGTCGGCGAAGGAGCAAACAACACATACGTAAAGGCCCCTTACATCAAAGGACTAATCGACGAACTACTCGCACTGAAAACAAGGCCGTTTGTCACTGACACCAATACTTTATATGTCGGCCGAAGGCACAACACCATCGACCACGCTATCCTCGCCGCCGAGCACGGCTTCTCCTTAAATGAGCTGGGCGTACCATTCATTGTATCCGGCGGAATGTTCGGAACATCTGAGACCGCAGTCCAAATCAACGGCGAAATTAACAAAGAAGTTTTCATCGCACACGACCTCGTAAGATGCCCGTCGATTCTTTCGATAGCGCACCTTACCGGCCATCCCGCCGCCTACCCCGCCGCCACGCTGAAAACGCTCGGGATGGGCTGTGCAAGCCGAAAAGGGAAAATGAAACAGCACGCAGCTCTCAATCTCAGTATCGGAAACGATTGCACACGCTGCGGCGAATGTGCCAAACACTGCCCCGCCGATGCTATTACACTCGATGATAAAAAAGCCCACATCGACCAGGACAAGTGCATTGGCTGCGCAGAATGTATGTCAGTCTGCAGATTTCACGCGGTAAGATGCAACTGGGGCAAGGAGACTGAAGTAATGCAGAAAAATATCGCCGAACATGCACTGGGCATCTTAAAAGGAAAACAAAACAAGGCCGTATTTTTCAATTTTCTAATCTCTGTCACCAAAGACTGTGATTGTTTCGGCTCACCAAATATGCGCAGAATAATCGACGACATAGGCATAGCCGCCTCTACCGACCCCGTCGCCGTTGACCAGGCAACTGAGGATTTGGTTGAAAGCAGAGCAGGCAAAAAACTGACCGCCGCATTGGAGAATGACAAACTCGACCCGCGCTGCCAAATCGAGCACGCCGAGCGTATCGGCCTGGGAACCGCCAAATACGAGCTTATTGAGGTCAATTAGCCCTTGATACCGTCAGGAAATTGTTAAATATTTACCAAACTTTTGCTTGCGTTCAACACAAATGGTGGTATAATTACCATTATGTCATTAGGCCAGATAATAAGAAAAAAGCGTGAGCAGTTGAATCTGACGCTGGACGAGGTCGGCAGCCGAATTGGGTTCTCCAAGCCGTATTTGTCCACCATCGAAACAGGCAAAGTCAAAAATCCGCCCAGCGATGAACTGCTGACAAAACTCGAAAAGATTCTTCAGTTTGAGCCGGGCCTGCTGCTGCACATCGCGCATATGGAGCGCATTCCGCCTGACATTCGTCAGGAATACGAATCCGCTGAGGCTGAAAACCAAAAATGGCGGCAGTTTATAAAAAACCTCGTGAGCCAAAAGACCAATGTCACTCAGCTCGATTCCCTTCTCGCCGAGAGTCAACTGAACATCGACCAGGATAGTCTGCCTCTCGCCGCCGGCCGACTCGTCCCCGTGATAAATAAAGTCGCAGCCGGATACCCCACCGATTTTGATGACCTCGATTACCCCGCAGGCGTCGCAGACGATTACGTTCGCTGCCCAGATTTGCACGACCCCAACGCCTTTGCCGTCCGGGTTGTTGGTGATTCGATGGAGCCCAGGTTCTGCGAAGGTGACATCGTGGTCTTCTCGCCCGCCGCCGAGGTCCATAACGGCGACGACTGCTTCATCCGTTTCGCAACGCCGCACGAAACCGCTTTTAAAAGGGTATTTTTCGAACCCGAGGAGAACAAAGTTCGACTCCAGCCGAGAAACGAAAAATATTCCCCCATAATCATCGACGGCAAACGCATCAACGGCTTATACCGCGCCATCATAAAATACGAAAAACTGTAAAAGCTCGCGTCCCGCACTGCGCTTAGGTAATCTTCTGTCCCGCGACGGCTAAAACCAACGCAAAAACCTTTGATGCCCCGGCCTCTTTCAATGTCTTTGCGCACTCGTTCAACGTCGCCCCGGTCGTCTTGATATCATCGACAAGACAAACATTTCGGCCGGTAAAATTATGACCGTAACGCACGCCAAAAGCACCCGCAACATTTCTCACACGAGCAGCAGGACTTGGCATTGCCACCTGGGATTTGGTTCGGCGAACTCGGGCCAAGTCCGTTCTGATTTGGGCTCTTCCGTGCTTCAATCTCTTAGTTAAAACCAAAGACTGGTTATAACCTCGAACCAATCTTCTAAGCCAGTGCAGCGGAACAGGAACGAAAACTTCTATATCATTATAGAAGCCGCTGCCCCGCAGCGCAGAATTCACCAGAAAGCCCAGGACATTATCCAGCTCCGTCCTGCCTTTCTTAAACGCCAGTATCATCTTTTGCAAGGCCTCTCCATAAACCCCGCTTCGAGCTATCTGGTCGAAGTGTATTTCCTTGCCCTGACAATCCGGACACACACCTTCAATCAAAGCATACCTACTCGCATCTCGCCCACACCGCCGGCAGTAATCCGCCCCCGCACAGGAAAGAAGCTGCTCCCAGCAATCCCTGCACAGATTATTGTCCGTTTCGCAAACACCCTCGCCACAGCTAATACAGACCGCAGGCCAGAGAAGATGATTCACCCCCCGCAACCCAAAACGGCAACTTTCTTTCAGCTTCACAATACCCACGCCGCTAATTATAGGTTGAACCAGTTCTTATTTCAAATCAAACAGTCCGCACCCACGCTTAGCACTCGTTCCCGCCGCTCATCTAACCGAAAGCTTTTCATTCCAAATCATATGTGCTGTTGTCCGCTGAGAGAAATCCTATCTTGACCCCCGCCTTGTCATTGTATTGGTCAATCTCGCTTTTTGCCTCCGCTACGGTCTCGGTATAAAGCAATTCCTGCGAATCGACATGCCCATCACACCAGGCTATATTAGTCTTCCCATCATGCCTGAATCCCTGCGTCCCCGCTGACTTAAGGCTGTTATCTGTGTCCCCGTCCCACGCCCACGGTGCCCGCATAAACTTGTTCGCCCCGCCGCTGTACTCGCCGTCCCCAAAAAGCACACACTCCGCTGGCCGTCTGACCGCATAAATCTTCACCGGCATCACTATCTCATACCAAGCCAGCGTCCCGTCGATTGTTTTGATCTGCCCGGTATAGCTCGCACTAACTCTTTCCCCCCCACCGTGCCCGATGTAACTCGTATTATAATTGTACCCGCTGTACGGGTCACCTGCCGTATTAGAACCGCCGCTGAAAGAAGGACACTGCTGGATTTTCTCAATTGTCCTTCCCTGCCACAACAGCCCCGGAACAATCTTCTTCTGCCCCGTAGCCAAATCTGTCACCGTTGTAAAGTCCCAGCAATACTCAAACTTCGAAGAGTCCGTTTTCTGCCTGTATTGTGCAATCGGATAATAACTATTATTCGTCTGCGCGTACGTCTGCGCCGCTATTGCCATTTGCCTGAGATTGTTCAGACAGCAAATCCGCTCTCCCTGCTGCCGTGCCTTGTCCAGCGATGGCAAAAGAATCCCCACCAGCATCGAGATGATGCCAATAACCACCAGCAGTTCCATCAATGTAAACGCCTTCCTTTGCATAGCTTCGGAATTAAAATCTATTCTTGAATTATTCACATTCCCAGTTGCACTCTCTCCAGTCCCCAGCCACCATTGCATAATCGCGAAAGTCTACGATACCATCTTCATAAACGTCTGCAATCCTATTCGGGTCGTTCGGCCCGCTTATCTCAACCAGCCAAGAACCGCTCAGCAAACCCAAATCCTCATAATTGACAACACAGTTCTTATCGATGTCACCAGCCGGATACGGATGTTTGTAATCGCCGCAGGCCGCCACGTCCGCAAATCCGTCAATCTCACCCGCAAACGAAGTCCCGGGCAGATACTCCACCTTAATATACCGAATCCACTTTCGTCCCGTATTCGGGTCCACCTCCAAAGCCGCATAATCATTCGGGTCAAGGTCGTTAAGGTCAAACCCCGTCCCCCCCGCCGAGCCGTCGTAAAGTTCGATAGCATCAGCCGCAGACAGGCTATCAAATTCAGAGATACTCAGATTCGGGTCAACAGGTCTTAGCCAATCGAGTTCCTCACCCCAGTCATTTGCATCTCGGTCCCATGCAAAAGCATTCGTAGGAAATGCAGTGTCACCGTAAGGCCCATTTTCAAAACTAAACCACGGCCCATCTGCCTCCTGAGCCACGCTTATCAACACCGGCTCAGCGTTCACACCTGCAGGCGACCGAATAAAGCATTCCTCCATATCAGTATCGTGCTCTACCCAATCCTCTGTTGCAAAAGCGGCATTGCCGAACACGATAAAATCAATACCATACAAATTCCCCACATCATCCGCAACCTTATGGTCAAACCTAACCACGATTTCAGCCCCGTCGTTGATGGTTGTCACTACCTTATCGCCGTTCGGGTCGGTCAAATAGGCCGGAAAAACCAGCGAACACGCATAAGTAAATTCGTCCCAGTCATCATATATCCACGTCGTCGGCCTGCCGAGAACCGCATACGGGTCATCATAAGGACTTACCCCGAAAGGCCCGTTATAATCCACAACTTCTGGCAAAGTCACTTGCGCGTCATACCCGTAAGTAGTCGCAAAGCAGGCAACGATAAAACAAACCACAACAAAAGCAATCTGCGCTCGTCTGCCAGACATTACTTTCCTTTTCATATCCTGAGTGGGGCCACCGCAATGACCCCACTCATTTATTGAGGCAAACTACATCTCAACAAGCTCAAACTATCGGTTTTCCACGTCTTCTCATAAGCAACCAGCCAAGACCCAGCAACACCACAGAAATCGGCTCAGGAATCGGCTGCTCGCCAGGCCCACGTACAGGCATCCAAGATTCATCGTAATTCGTCCAGACCCAGCTATCCCAGTCACCGTCACTCAGAGAACGAAAAGAAACTCCGCCCCCATCTAACGACCATTCTTCATTGTCACCGACATAATAGGCCCATCCCGTCTCAAAACCCGCACCGTAATCGTATTTCACCCCGTCGGGATATGCCAGGTCGTCAACAAACATACCCCAATCACCCCAATCTGTCGCTTCAACGCCCAGCGCACCAGCCAGGTCAATCGCATCCAAAGCATCCCAGCCGGTCGCTTCCCCGTCCCAGTAGTACGTGAACAAAAAGTGATTATCAAAATCAAAGTCAACTGCTATAGTCGCCAGATTACTTCCGCTTCCCGCCGTGTATTCTGTACCGCCGGTATATGTCACAGCACTCGCACTTGTCACAATTGCACATAAAAAAACCAAACACATCCGTCTCCTCGAAGCCGTCATTTTCTTCCTCCGATTCAAAAACCATAATTCTCTCTAAATACTGTTAGAAAAGTAAAGCCATACGCTAAACGCTGTCCGCTATCCGCCAGATTCACCTCCCTTCGTGCAACCTGGCCCTTATCGCGAGGGCCTTCCAATAAAAAAAGCCGCCGTCCCCGCGAAAGGAACGGCGGCTTCCATTTATCGCTAACCCAAACTCACCTCCTGCCGATTTAATTTCTACTTCGAGCAAGTTCGCTCAGGTCGTACAACTGCACCGTGTTCCAAATCGCGAGAACACGAAAAATATTCAACTAACCACAGGCAGGTTTTCTGACTTGCGCCTTACCTCGAGACTCCTTCCCGTCCGCTAATTGCGAACAGTGGATAAAACTGTCTCTCGGATTTCCGACTCCCATCGGAACAGACGCTTACAGCGGCGCGACCGCCTCGGCTTTTAACCGAGTTCCCGTTTGACTATCCCAAAGCGAAAATCACTTCAGGACCTGCAAGTTAGGCTATATCCTTTTCAAAGAGCAATTCTGCTAATCTTCTACCAGCTCACACACTCGTCTTCAAGCAAAAAAAGAATTTTTTTACTGGCGCAGATAAATAATGATACCGGTCAGGACCAAAATGGCCAGCATACATACGCTTATGGCCGTTACAAATATCCACAAAAAGCGCTTATTTTGCCTCGATATAATGTATTTGAGGTACCTGTCGCTCGTCGCGAAGGTCTTGCTCATCTGTAAAATACCGTCCGTCTGGCCCAGCGTACTCTCGTTCAGCTTGTCTAATGTCTCATTAAACTTGTTAAAAGTCTCGGCCATTTGCACATCGGTATCTGCCGCAGCCGCGAGCTGGTGGTCGATATTGACCAGGGCATCGGTTTGCTTGGCCGTCTCGGTCGGAATCTTTTCAACGGCGTCTACAAACTGTCGGCTCTTGGCGGAGGTTCCTTTTAACTGCTCGAGCAGTTGTTCTATAATCTGCTTTTGATTTTCCGCAACAGCCGGGAAGCTTTCCAGCAGTTTGGGCAGCTGCTCCAGTCGGCCCATCAGCTCTTCGTGCTGAGTGACTTGACGGTTCAAATGCTCGTTAATGCCCTGCAACTGTCCAATGAGTTTGTTAAACCCTTCCTGCAGTTTTTCGAGCGACTCCTGCTTCTTTACCGGCTGAATTGCCTTGACTTCAACCTTACCGCCCTGCGCTGCCTGCTCGGCCCCAGCAGTTTCCGTCTGCTCAACATCCTGGGCGATCAGGCCTTCGTCATCCACTTCCGGCTGATAATCTTTCAGGGCCGATGGCTTATGAGCCTTGAGCCAGCCGCCCGTTTTCGCCTTCGTCTTCGACCATAAATCCTTCAGCGCCATTTCAAAGTCCCCAAATTCAATTCCCTTTAGAAGCCGAGTTCAAAACCACATTAAAATCCTTTATTGCTGGAAGTTCAAGTTATTTTTGCTACTATTATCAACTCAAATTTGTTGAAAAACAAGAAAGGATGTGCAGATGAAATTAGTAACTTATTCGAGAAATCAGTCGATTTCCTGCGGAATACTAACCGACGAAGGTATAATCGACATCCCATCGGCCTGGCCGGGCCCGAATCCGCCTCGCAGCGTAAAAGAAATCCTGCAGCGAGGAGCATCCTGCCTTGCAAAACTCACCGAATTAGCTGACTTGGCTGATACCTTCACGCCGCTGGATTCAGTCAAACTTCTTGCGCCTATCCCTCGGCCGGGAAAGGCAATCGCTCTTGCCGGAAACTACAGCGAGCATATAAAAGAGGCCGCCCTTAAGCAAGGCTTCAAGCTCGGCCTGTCGGATTCGCCCCGGCTGACAACTGTGCCTCGCCCGTTTATTATGCCAGCAACGGCGGTCATCGGCCCCGATAACGAAATACCCTGGCCGGCTTACAGTAACGAGATAGATTATGAAATCGAGCTTGCCGTCGTTATCGGCAAACAAGCCAAATATGTGGATATTGAAAATGCCCCTGATTACGTCGCCGGCTACACCATCGCCAATGATGTATCAGCCCGCAGTGTCACCTTTCTAAAAGCAAGGCAGAAACGTCCCTGGGATGATTTTTACGATTGGCTAAACGGCAAATGGGCAGACGGCTTTTTGCCGATGGGCCCGTACCTTCTGACCTCTGACGAAGTGAATGATGTACAGAATCTGAATTTGACTCTTACTGTCAACGGCAAAGTCCGCCAGAACGCCAATACCACGCAGATGATTTACCGGGTGGCCGATATCGTATCGTTCCTGAGCCATATAATGACACTCGAGCCGGGCGATATTATTGCCACCGGCACGCCGGCCGGCGTCGCTGTCGCCACAGGCAATTTCTTACAGCCGGGTGACTCCATCGAATGCACAATAGAAAAGCTCGGCACGCTAAAGAATACCCTCGGTCCCCGCCCCAAAAAATTCTACGAACCGCTCGCATAGAAAAGAATCGGTGCGTGAGTCAAATTATCCGCCGGCTAAAACAAAAAAAGCTCCGAATGGTTGCGGAGCCTTTTTTTCTCAGCAGTATCCTGCCTCGCATCACTTTGGGACTACATTGGTCGCACACGGGCCTTTTTTGCCTTGCCCGACCTCGAACTCGACCGCCTGGCCCTCGCTAAGACTGGCGTACCCGGTCGTCTTGATTTCCGAGTGGTGCACGAACAAGTCATCACCGCCGTCATCAGGCGTGATAAACCCAAAGCCTTTTCTCTCGTTAAACCATTTTACTGTACCTGTACTCACTACTGTGCTCCTTTGGCCTTTCAAGCGGCCATAAATTAACTATCTGTCTCTCGTACCCTTTAGGACAATATTCCTGAGAGACGAAGGAATATGCCCCACGAACCGCGCATTATACTGGAACCAATGCCCTATGTCTAACAAAAATAAATTAAAATTCCACAGAAAACCAAAAAAAAACCGTTAGAATCTCTTTGTTTGGGGACCCTAACGGGGCAAAATCCAAAATCTCAGATAACATTTAAGCTCAGCGGCCGCCCTGTCAAGCCGTAGGTGAAAGAGGCCCCGCTGGACCAGATGGTGGGGCACCTCGGTGGCCCAGCACAAGCAAAATACTGCAAAACAACAGAACACAAGCAGCGATCCCAGCAGCCCAAACGCTGCTCCAGGATAAAGCGTTTGTCACTACCTCAGTGTTACAATAAACAATGGTGAATGAACCAATGGCAAACAACAAGACAAGGCAGGCGGCAAGGAAACAGATGGTAGCCAGACACAAAAGTCCCCGCCGAGCGTCCGCGGTGTAATGTCGAATCGTTGCGGCCGGCACCAGCCAGAGCAGGCTGAAGAACACAAGACCGACAAACAATGACGCAATGTCGGGCCTATGCCATTGGCATAGGATGATTTGTTTCCACCAGCCATTGTCGAGTCGGTGCTGAAGAAGGGAAATGGCCTGGTTGAGGTCATGCTTCATCATCACAAATGCAAGCGTCACCACACCGAGGGCAACGCTTATTGCAAAAACGGCAACCCAAGCTAACTGTGTTCGTTCAGAGAGCAAAACACCCCGTCGACGGCCCAAAGAACTTCGCGTCATAACTTGGTCTCCTCTGCAGGTCAACGCACCAAACGGTGCGGCTCACCGGCACCGCAGATGCGGCGTCCGAGCGCAGCCGCTGGTTCGGTTCAGCCCATCCTGCGCGACTACCACGTTTCCTTGTGCATTTATTCGGTTCGACCGGTAACTTCAATAAGATGAAACCCAAATTGTGTCTGTACGGGGCCGTGGATTTTTCCGAGGTCCCCGCTGAAGACAACGTCATCGAATTCCTCGACCATTTGGCCCGGGGAGAACTCGCCCAGCTCTCCTCCGCGCTCTCCGGAGGGACACTTGGAGTGCTCCCCGGCCAATTCCGCAAAATCGGCTCCCGCTTCAATTTGCCGCTTGATGTCTTCACATTGTTCTTGCGTTTCAACCAAAATGTGACGTGCTGTGGCTTTGGCCATAATTGCCTCCAATTTGTTAGGTTAATACATAATAGTAATCGTCTCTACAGGGCGGATACCCTCCGGAGATTTCCTACTAAGAGCGTTATACGCTCTAAGGATTATACGCCTCAAAGGTTCTTGGCTTTCGAGGGCCGGCCTCTGCAGTGTTCGGTTTGCACGAAAAATAACAGCCGGCCAGCGTTATTGTCTTATACGCCTTCGGGTTAGGAAAATACATCGCCATCGCATCAATCTTCTTCGGCTGATAACGCGGGTCATCGTCGATGTAAATATGCGTGACATCATTGAGCGTAACGCTGAATACCAACGTTGTGGGACTTGTGCGTTTGACTCGCAAAATCAGCGGCGTATAAACGCCCAGCGGCAAACCAAAACCGCTTATATCCCGACTCCTGCCGTAAGGCCCTGCCTTTTGAACCAGAGATTCGCAAACACCTTCTTCAAAGGCTTTTGTGCGTTTCATTATTTTGCCGGGAATCGCGTCACTATGTTTTCGCTTTATTCCTACCGGAAGATGCGGGCAAATCCTGGCACAATAACCGAGATACCCACACCAGGTATCGTTTCGGTATCCGGTCCTGTCCCTGTCGATATGTCCTTTCCCGTTCGAATCAAAGAAGCCTATTCGAATGTCGCCTGTTCCCGAAAGCAGTGTCGGGTCGGTCGAGGGCTTTCCGGTCTTGGTCCCCTCGGTCTTGAACAGATACATCACTTCCGCCACATCATTGACATCGCTAACATCCATCACCGGCAGCCGAACCGTCACCTGGTCCGGCGCGTGGGGCCTTAACCACACAAGCTGGCTGTCTTCATTCAAAATCAGCCCGTTTGGGTCCTCGGAGTGATACCACGTCAGCCCGTCAAAACGAACCGCCGCGAAAACCGGCGATGCTAACAAACAAACTGACAAAACAACGATTGATGCAGCATCTTTCATTTTCATCGCTCACATTCTCCTTACAACAATATTCATATTTTCTTGCCGGCCGCGATATCATTTGGCCGCAAAGAGCAGCCTTATCTCGTCGTCGGATAGAGCACGGTCGTAGATACGCACGTCATCGATAACGCCCTCGAAGCCCTTTCCGATAGCGACATCCATACCGCTGGGTGTATCAATCGGCCAAAGGTCCAAAAGCCCGATGCCGTGGATAATGGCCACCTCGCCGTCCTTATAGAGCGTGACATCATCATGCAGATTCGGCAACTCCGCCTCATGCACCACCGCCGCAACGTGGTGCCAAGTATCGTCACTAATCTTATCGTTCATATAAAAGTAGCCGCCCTCAGGCGTGACGCCTATACGTCCCCGTCCAGGTATAAAGCCGAATATAAACATTTCGCCGCCCTCATCCCGGCCCCACGACAATATTTTTCCGTTGTCCCTCTTTGTTTTAATCCACGCCGACACCGTCCGCGGCGCCGTACCCAGAACCCCCTTATATCCGGTTATCTCTATGTAATCACCTTCGCCGGCGATATTGAGCGCCTTGCCAATCTTGCCTTCCACCGAACCGCTGTCAAAAGACGGGCTCCCCGCCCCTTTTAGCGTGCCGTCCCTGCCGTGTCCCGAAGAATCCGCAGCCGTGATGCCCACAGCCTCATCGAACTTCCACCAGCAAACAAGACCCCGGCTGATATCAGGCTCCTTCGGCTCCTCCACCTTTGGAGGCTTGACAAAATCCTCCGTCATCTTTTTCTCCGGCCCTCCACTGCTCGGCTCTTCCGCCTTTTTCTTACAGCCGCCAAGAAACATTCCCACCGCAACGACCAAAACCACCATCAATAAACGCTTCATAGCAAACCTCCTTAAAATTTGCGTCCCTGAACTCGTATTGCACCAGATTACCAAATCTTCCCCGCCAACGCAATCCCAACAATCAACCTTTTTCTCCGCACGGCGTGTCCTCTGCTTGCCCCGCACAAAACCTGTCCTGCCTGCCCTGAGCCCGTCGAAGGGAGTGTAATCGTAGGATAACCCCCTGCCGCCGTGTCCCGCCCCCAAGTAGCAAACTGGCGCAACTTAGTGCGGGGTCCCATCCTGAGCGCCGCCTTTCTCCCCGTCTGTCATCCTGAGCGCAGCCGAGGAATCTTTTAGCAAGCGAGCGTCTCCATCATTCAGACTTGTAATTCCCCAATCTCGCTCAAACACCTGCAGCTCTCACGAAAATAGCAATATTCGACCGCGTGATTTCCCCTAAAAGACGGGTGGTAACAATCTATGAAAACCGCATTAAGTCCTCGGTCAACCCAATAGCGCATTCCGGTCGCCACTTGCTTCAGATGCTCCTCTGCTACCTTCAGTGTTTTGACCACAACCGCGAAGGTACCTCCGCAGATGACTATATTCGGCTCAAGAACTTTCAATTTCCCTTTATACCATCGCTCCTTCCATTTTGTACCCAGTTGCTCCAGCCTTTCCGCTTCCGTACTGTAACCGCCGGGCTCAGGCCCCATGTTTACAATAGCCGACCTGCGCAGCGCATCTACGTACCTACTTTCTTTTCTCTCAAGTTCCACCCATGTGGGGAAGCCGTTTTGAATGCAGTATGATCTTCTTGCCACAACTTTGAATATTGTTCCTCGTACTCTACCCTGTTGGATTACTTTATTTTCAATGACTTTCGCCAAACTCTCGCCTTCCTTCGTTGGCTCTTTCAAAAGGTGGACGATTTTACACTTCTCGTTTCTGTATAAATGCTCACAAACAGCACCATCCTCAACTATCTTCTCTGACGATTCGTCCTCTGTCATAACTGCCTCCCAAATATTCTACCCCTTGCACCTTTTACTTCTACTACCACACTCTACCCAAAACCCGCAATCCCCGCCTGTCCCGTCTCCAAACCTGCGAGCATCAAGTATCGAGTATCCAGCATCGAGAGTCGAGCATTAACCACTCACCACTCTGCGAGCATCGAGCATCGAGAATCAAGCATCGAGAATCGAGCATCCAGCACATTTTTGAATTTTGCACTGTAATTTTGCACTTTACACTCGCCTGTCAGAACCGAATCTCACGATTTTAACTTTTAACTTACCCTTTCCACCCGTCCCCTCCAGAATACATTTAAGGACGTCCGGCCTGCTGACAATCCCAACGACTTTGCCTTCTTTTGTCACCGGCACCCTTCTGAAAGTCACCTCCAGCAGACACCTGCAAATCTCGTCCAGCCCCTCATTCTCATCAAAGTGCACCGCCGGTTGTGTCATAAAATCTTCAACCGTCTTTTCCTTCACGTCTTCCGGCCCATAGAACAGTCCCAACAGGTCTTTCTCCGTAACAATCCCCACTAACGTCATATCCTCCTCTACCACCGGGATACCCGCAACCTTGTTTTCCAGCAGAAGCTCTAACGCTTCTTCTACCGGCATATCCCTCCTTGCACTCACCACCTCACTCGTCATAATGTCTTTTGCTTTTAGCATCTCGACCTCCCTTCGGCTAATCCCAAATCCCGTTACCATTGAAAACTCTCTGTGCTCTCCGCGACCTCCACGGTAAGAAAGATTCACTCGGTTTTCAATTTTATATTTCAAGCATTCGTATTTGTTTCGAATTTCGTGCTTCGAATTTCGGATTTATACCAAATACGAGTCACCATTCACGAGCAACGGTCGTTATGGACACGGGTGTGGGCATCTCTGCGTGTTTCTTCAAATCAGCCCCGCTATCGCTGGAACTGATGGTCCATCATAAATTCACCCTCGGCAATCTACAAAATCCCAAGGTTTTATCAACGAAAAAATCCAGAAAATCCACCATTTTTTTCTCTCGCTAGTGCCATTTCTAAAAAGAAACTGTCACTTTTTGTCATTCCCGCGAAAGCGGGAATCCAGTCTTTCGGGCTATGGATTCCGCATCAAGTGCGGAATGACACATTAGAAAAGTGAAACTTATTTAATGGAAACGGCACTAGGCCACCAAATCACCTTTTGAGCATTTGAAATTAGGTTAATTCGAGCTTGTTTCGGATTTAGGTATTCGAATTTCGAGTTTTTTTCGTACCCAGATACGCTTCACGAATATGCCGTCACCCGCACCGCAAATGTTGATTAAAAAATTTCCAAAATCCTCCCATGAACCAAAAAGCCGCCCACAGCAGTCCGCAATAAACGCAATACGCGATACGCACAACGCAATACGAACAGCCCCACTCACCCCCGATCTGAGCTCGGCGACCCAACCAACCCTTGCCATTCAATTAAAGCTCATAGTCCTTTTGATTAGTCAAAAAGACTATATCCTTGTTGACTAAAATATTTACTTTGAATCACGTTGCTTCAGTTAGCCGGCATGATAACAAGAACACTCTAAATCCTGGCTTTTCGCAGGACTTCAACAAATTCCAGAATAATGCCCGCTTTACCCTTAACCCCGACTTTACGAAAAATATTCCCAAGATGAGCACGCACTGTATTATATTCAATATCCAGCTTTTCACTAATCTGAGTGTTATCGAAACCCTTGCAAACTAATTTAGCAACCTTTACCTCTCTTGGCGTCAAATGCCAGCATCCCCTCAGATACTCCCACTGTTTTGCCTTGAAAACCATATCGCAAACTCCCTACATACCAGAACACCCAACCCTATATCCCTGAATACCTCACTTTAGCTTCACCACACGGCACTTCAGCTTCACCCACGACACTTTAGCTTCACCACACGGCACTTTAGCTGCACCCACTTAGCTGCACCCACGACACTTAAGCCTTACCCAACGGCACTTTAGCTCTACCCAACAACAGTAAAACCGGCTCGTAGTCTTTTTGATTAATCAAAAAGACTACATACATTATATGACCAAACATCTTGATTTCAACTTTTTTTTGCACAAAAAAAATAAGGGCATAAGCAAAACCTTATGCCCCTATCCAAACCATTATACGCTATACGTGATACACTATACGCTATACGCTATTTACACCGTCTTATGGTCCAGGAATCCTTCGAGCTTACGGGAGCGGACGGGGTGCTGCAGTTTTCTTATCGCCTTTGCCTCGACCTGTCTGACGCGTTCGCGTGTGACCTTAAAGATTCTGCCCACTTCTTCCAGCGTATAGGTATAGCCGTCGCCGATTCCGTAGCGCAGCTTAATAATTTCACGTTCGCGGTAGGAGAGCGTCTTCAGGACTATATCTATCCTTTCTTTGAGCATCTCCTGCGCAGCGGACATTACCGGCGAATCGATAGCATCATCTTCGATAAAATCGCCGAAGTAGCTGTCCTCGCTTTCACCGATAGGCCTGTCAAGACTGATTGGATGCTTCGATATCTTCAGAACTCTGCGGGTCTCATCGATGCTCATATCGGCTTCATCAGCGATTTCCTCTACGGATGGCTCTCTGCCAAGTTTCTGAAGCAGATTCCTGCTGGCCGCCCGCAGTCTGCTCATCGTCTCTATCATATGCACGGGAATCCGAATCGTTCGTGCGTGGTCGGCTATCGCACGCGTGATTGCCTGGCGAATCCACCACGTCGCATACGTGCTGAATTTATATCCCCTGCGGTGCTCATATTTGTCCACCGCTCTCATCAGACCGCTGTTGCCTTCCTGGATTATATCGAGGAAGCTCAGGCCGCGATTGCGGTATTTCTTGGCAATCGAAACCACCAGCCTGAGGTTTGCGCCTGAAAGAGCGCGCTTGGCGTGCTCGTACTGGCTGAAGACTCGATCGATGGTACGCAGTCTCTTATCAAGCTGTTTAGGTGTCTCCATAGCCAGATCCTGAAGCCCCTCCAATTCCTGCTTCATTGCATCAATGTCTTCAGCCGTGTAATCCTGACTCTCTCCCTCAGCGATAATCTGCTCCAACTGGTACATCTTTTGCCTAATACCGTGCAGTTTACTCTTCATTGGTTGAATTCTGCTCGTTCGCAGGCTAAGCTCTTCCAGCAGCGTTGCAATTTTGCGTTTGTTTCTATGTATTTTCTTCAGCAAGCGCTTGCTACCGGTGGTGTTTTCGGCCTGGAGAAATTTCTTAAACAAACTGCAGTTGACCTTTAGCAGTTTGTTTGCCGTTTGAATGTTATCCGGCATCCGTTTCCTTATTACCGACCTTACGAGGTTCTCGGCGGTACTAATCTTCATTGTTCTATCGAACGAGAGCGTGCCATCATGAACCTGTTGAAGTATATCCAAAGCGTTCCTGGCACAATAATCGCTTTCGAGCATCTTTCTTCTAAATGCCATACGCGCCAGTTCTATTTTTCGTGCAAGGGAAATCTCGTTCTCCCTTGTCAGCAGCGGAATCTCGCCCATTTGGGTAAGATATGTTCGTATAGGATCATCAACGCGGGGGGCAACTTCCTCTCCGACAAGTTCTTTTTCGAGCAGTTCATCCTCTTTGAGCTGCCCTTTATCACCGGTTTTTTCCTCGGCGAGGGGCTCTTCAGCCGATTGAAATTCCTCCTCTTCTATGCGCTTTTGGACATCAGCCTCATCAAGCAGGTTAATTCCCATTTCATCCAGCGTCATCAATAAGCTGTCAAGCCGAGTTGGAGTTACGGCCTCCTCAGGCAGCTCATCGTTCATCTCTTCGTATGTTAGATAGCCTTTTCTCTTGCCCTTTTCGATAAGCGCTCTTATCTGTCCTTCAGCGAGCCTGATTCTATAGGACATTGAGGAGCCGCCCTCATCTGCGGTTTTGTCGGAGGCGTTTGGTTTATCTGCCTCTGTTTGTTTTTTTGCCACAATCGGCACCCCTATATAATTGATAATTGATTATTGATTATTGATTATTGATTATTGACCATTGAGCATTGCGTAAAAAACTCTTTCTTATCAAACCATACCTATGTTATGTGGATTTTGTTTTACAATGTTCTCAGATAAACTCTGGAGAAACCGGGTTTTGTCTTCTATTGCCTTGATTTCGGTCTTTCTTTTCTGTGCCTGATGCCGCTGTATTGCATCCAGGGCCCCGGTGAGGCGAGATTGGAAGTTTCCTTTGTCTTCACCCGCCTGGGCTAATTCCACGATAGCGCTGCTTTCCTGCGGCGATTCTGCTTTAGCCAAGACGGCTGTTAGAGAAACTGCCGGTTCGGTACTCAGTGTTTCAAACAGGATAGCTGCTATCTGCTTCAAGATGGGCACATCAAAGGTTTCTGCTGTGATTTTTTGCTTTACTATGTCAAACAGTTCTGGCTTGTTCAGCAGGACTTCCAGTATCTCGCGCTGAGCAGCGGCAAATAAGCCCTGGCCGAAATCTATAGTTTGTGCTTTTTGGGTTTTCGGGCCGACTGTATCAGGGTAGGTTGCGGCTCTTGCGGCCCTTGCGATTCTTTTGCGTAATTCGGCGTTTATCTCTTTGGCTCCGAGGCCGATAATTCTTGAAAGCTGATTAACCACCAAACCTCTGTCTATGGGTGCGAGCTTACCTGCCCATAAGCTCGTAGCTATCGTTTGCAAAAACTCTTCGATAGCCGCCTTCTTGTCGATGAGCGCACCGTCGGTGGTGAAATTTTCTGTCAACCTGCTCCATTTGAACTCAAAGACATCGACGGCCTCGGCCACCAACTGTTCGAATCGCTCTTTGCCCGCGCTTAGCAGAAAATCACAGGGGTCTTTGCCCTCCGGAACTGAAGCGAGCTTGATATCTATACGCTGGGCAATACAAATCTCCAGGGCGCGGTTGGCAGCTTCGATGCCGGCGGCGTCACTATCGAATATTAAGACAATTTTCTTCGCATAGCGGCGCAAGATTCGTGCCTGGCCGGTGGTGAAACTTGTGCCCAAGGATGCTACAACGCTGGTGATGCCTTTGCTGTGGGCCATTATGACGTCGGTATAGCCTTCGACAACGATAGCTGTTCCCGTAGAGCCAATCTGGTGCCGGGCGTGCTCGAGGCCATATAGCGAATTGCTCTTATCGAACAAGGCTGTTGTTGGCGAGTTAATGTATTTAGCGCCTTCTTCGCTCAGGGTTCGTCCGCCGAAGCCGATTACTCTGGCTGTTGCGTCAGTTATAGGAAACATCAGGCGATTTACGAATTTATCGCGAAGGCCGGTACCTTCTTGTCCTGCGACTAAGCCTGCCTGCTCCAGAAGCTTTGGTGGAATGCCTCTGGTTTTGGCTGCTTTAAGCAAATCATCTCCGGAGGCAAGGGCCAAGCCGAGCTGCCATCTTTTGACGCTTTCGGAGTCTATTTTTCTTTCGACGAGATAGTCACGGGTGGATTTGCCCTTTTGTTTGTCGTGGAGATTCTGCTGAAAATATTTGGCGGCCCAGGCGTTGACCTTAGCCAGCTTGTTTGGGTCAACATCAATAGTTTTGAGTTTTGAGTCTTGAGTTTTGAGTTTTTTTAATTTTATGCCGACGCGCTCGCCCAATCTTTGTATAGCCTGGGGAAAAGTCAAGCCTTCGCGCATTTGAACAAACTTGAAGACATCGCCGCCGGCGCCGCAGGCAAAACACTTGAAGATTTGCTTGACAGGGTTGACGTACATACTCGGCCGATGGTCGTCGTGGAATGGACATAGACCGACCACCTCCTTACCTTTTTTCTTCAGGCTCAGATGCTCGCCTATCACGTCAACGATGTCGTTGGCCTGCTGGACCTGATTAACTATTGTTTGGTCAAATACCCCTGCCATAGAACAGCCGCAAACTCCTTACAACCAGCACGTAACGTATATTTTCCTCCTCCCATTAACTTGCATCGAAGCTCCGCCTGGGGCGGGACCCCTCAACTCTCAAGGGTGGTCATATATATATAGTCGCGATTTGTCAAAAAGTCAAATCGTGGGGTAAAAACCCGCTGTTAATACTATTAAAGGGGTTTCTGTGCGTTTTGGACATTTGGCGAAATAGGACGGATTATTGGGGGCATAAGGCTAATAAGAACACAGGAGCATAAGAGCACCAATAGCGTAGAGCGTATAAACATACAGCAGGTAGCGTATAGGAAAATCAAAAATCAAAATGGAAATAGCAAAATTGTGGAACCGCTTGCGCGGGGGCTATGGGCCGGGGCTCGCCGCTGGTGACCCGTGACCCGAATAGGGAAGTGAAGGCCGCAGCCGGGAGCGTGTTGACAAAGGGCGGGCGATTTTGTAGATTGGCGATTGATAATAAAGCATCAGTTCCGGCGGAACGGGGCTGATTTGATGAATCATATGCGTAGTACGCACACCCGCGTCCATTTCGGTTCTGGTTCCAAGAAAATATCGAGGAGATCGAAGAGTTCAAATCAGAATACCGTACAGCGTTGATTTCTGCAGCGGTGACCGGTAAAATTGATGTGAGGAAGTGTGTGAGTTGTTGATAAAAATATCCAAATCTTTATTTTAAGGAGTATGAAAATGGCGGAAAATCAAAGTAATGAATATAGCAAAGAATATTCGGAAGAAAGTTTTTGGGAGAAGGTTAAGAAATATGCTCTCAAGGCAGGTAAGGAAGTTATCGAGAAAGCTCTTATGTTGTACTATTGTCTTCAGGATAAGGACACTCCAAAGTGGGCAAAAGGGGTTATTGTCGCAGCATTGGGGTATTTTATTTTTCCCATGGATGCCATTCCTGATTTTACGCCGGTTGTTGGATATGCGGATGACCTTGGGGTTTTAGTTGCAGCCTTTGCAACGGTAGCAACATACATTAAAGAAGAGCATAAACAGAAGGCCAAGGAAACTCTTAAAACATGGTTTGGCAGTAGCGAGTAAGAATTAATAGTAACACCTATTCCGCAACAGTGACAGGCAAAATTTATGTAAGAAAGGAATAATCATGCTGTATAACCTGGACATAGAACATCAAACACTAATTCCACACCAACAAGATTATAATCGCTGGCGAAGTAATCTCAGTAATGAAGTGGAATAGTCAAGATTTAATCTGACACTTCTGTTATAACCCATGACAAAGGATTTGCACAACGGAACGGAGGCGTAGCCGGAGTGGAGTTGTGCAAATCGCAATCGAAACAGAAAGGAGTGTCAGA
>Ga0210003_1000586_pt1 | contig 32781 bp, 24 predicted proteins | sample LantaG_FD_182804 | JGI IMG/M metagenome (GOLD analysis project Ga0210003, IMG submission 182804) | Deep subsurface microbial communities from Baltic Sea to uncover new lineages of life (NeLLi) - Landsort_02402 metaG (SPAdes) (version 2) | ecosystem: Environmental > Aquatic > Marine > Oceanic >...
CGAGGTCGTCGACGGTCAACACCCGGTCGGGGGCCTCGGAGAAACTAATCTGCCATTCGGTGCCGTTTTCGAAGGCCGGACGGTAATCGCACCGGAAAAGACCTTTTTGCTCGGGCACGCTGAAAGCCAGGTAGGCCCCGCCGGGGGGCGGGGGCGGCTCGGCATAGTCGTAATTGTCATAACCGGTTTTAGCCTTTTCTTTCACCCCGGCATAATTGTTGGCGTCCTTAAAGTTCGCGGCCGCCAACTGAAAATTGATGTGCCAGTTGTCGACGCTGACCGGCTCGAAAGTTTTACCGGCCGGGGCGAATATCAGTACGTACTCCATGTAGTGAAACAGTATCTTCACGTTCTTCTTTTTGATATTAACGAAAAAACCTTCCCAGGCGGGGATGGAGTCTGAATGTTCATAAGTGCTGTCGGTATAATCATAGAAGTACGCGAAATCGTCCAGGATTTCAGCCGGGTGGCCTTCAACCACCGTCCCGTTATCATCGAAACGGACTGAGTTCCAATCGATGGGGAAGGCGAAGGGGTTGGCCAGCTGGTTCCAGCCGGAATCGAGAGCTAGTTCGTAATAACTACTATGAAACAGAAAACGGTTGGGCGAAACCGAATAACCGTCGGTCCCGAACCGCCGGCCGTGACGCACCGCCAGCCAGTACCCAATCCCGGGTTCTTGTTCTTTAATGTCGGGGAGGGGTTCATTTGTTAAATATTCGTGCAATACCAGCGAGCCGCCCTCGTATTCGTGTCGTCCCAGTCGCCATTGGGTGTTATCGATAGCGCTCAGGTCATCGCCGAAAATAGCCACCACATTCCGGGCGCCCAGGTGATTGATGGGTACGCCGACAATCTGGTACCGGGCCTCGGGTGGAGCCGTCGGACACCGACCCTGGGCGTTGGTCATATGACAGATAAAAGTATAAGCTGCACCGCTGTTGGTTATGATGCGGGTGACCCCTGAGCCGGCGTCGTTGATGACGAAATAGTAATCCAACCCTCGCGGGGTCAGCAGGGTGGAGGGGACGGTGTAGGTCAGGGTATTGCCCGCGCCGGCCGTCATCGTAGCCGAATCGGGATATATGCCGCCGCGCTGACGGTAATAAAAATGGCCCGTAACGGCGCCGTCGGCGTTGCCGTACTCCACCGTCAGAGGAATGTTCTGAATTTCGACCGTATCAGACTGCTGGGTGTACGCGGCGAAGAAAACATCGGCCTGCTGCACAGTCGCCGCGAAACCGCCGTTCAGGATATAGCTGGCCGAAGCCGATACGCCCATGGGCCCGCATCCGAACGTGCCGGTCAGGCCGTAAGCGTTGTTACCGCTCACTCCCCCGCCGCCGACCAGGCCGCCGCTGGTTATTTTGTAATTGTCGTTGCCGGACTGCCCCGTCGCGATAGGCGCTATCAGGACAGCACACAGCAACGCCAGTAATGGAATAATAAGAGATTTATATCTTTTCATATTCTCTCTCCCGTTCTGTGTTTACTGTTCCTGATTTTCTTTTGCCGTTTGGTCCGCTTCAGTTTCGCTGTCTGTCGCCTGTGGCTTCAGGTCGATTATGTATTGTTGTTGTGGAGACTCCCCCGGAGCGGTTACCGCGCCCGGGTCCGTCAGGGCCTGGGCATCTGTATTTACCGGTGTCCCGGGTGTGGCTGAACCGAATGAAACAGTGCCGTAACTCTTCGGAATATAAAGAGCGTACATTTTGTTGTAATATAGATAACCGCTACCGTCGTCAATTCCTCGGTCCGCGGTCAGATAAACGTTTACCGCACGACCGCTGCTTATATAAAAACATCTCGTCACCGTGGCAGAGTACCAGCGGGTTTCGGCTGGGGATATAGCCTCTCCCGAGGAGCCGACCACGACCATCTCGGTAGTATAGAAGCTCGTCCGTTTAACGGTATCAATTGCGATTCGGATATTACCTATAATAGTGCCATTTATGGAGGCATAGGAATTCGATTGAACCAGCAGGTACCCCGCTGCGGGGACAGTGATGGTCAGGCTGTCCACAAACACGATATTGGAATCAGGGCTGATAAATTTGCTGGAAGTATAGGTTCGGGCCAGACCCGGTTCATCCGCAATATCATATTGCGTTAAACTGTTGTTTTGGATTTTTGTCCCGGTGATGGTGTTGTTGGCGATATCTTCGCCTTTAATGGAAAAATTTATTATTTTCAATGAATCAACCGAGTTGTTGCCGATGTTAGACGCTGAGAAAGCGTAGGGCACCGAGGTTATCAACTGCCGGGGGGTCAGCTCTACACCGCCGATCCTGATTTCCAGCCAGAGCTTGTCGCCGTCGAAATCAGCGGCGCTTAACGGTCCCAGCTCGACGGTAAAGACGCCGTTGTCGTCGGGGATTACCGTCCTGATGAAACTGTCAACGTAGATGGCGGTCACTTCCGATTCGTGGATATAGAAAGTAACGCTGGTGGAACTGGTTATGGGGTCGCCGATGTCGTCGGTCAAACGACCCTGGTAAAGCATGGTGTTGGGCGCCTGCGCGGCGGCGCTGAGGGTGATGGCCAGTACGAAGGCCACCGTTAATATAATGCCTTTAACAATTTTCTTATCCATCCTTTGGCTCCTTTTTATCAAGTTCTCAAATTTTGTTTACTCTACTTTTTCGATGGGGGCGGGGGCGGAAAATCGCCGATCGGCGCGTCCTCGGGTGCCGCAGCGTCATCGCCGCCGCCGCCGGCTACCAGCACCGCGGCTCCGACCACTACGCCGACTCCCAGGCCGATCGCCCACCATTGCTTGTACCAGGCTTTGCCGCCGCCTTCAGCCGCGGCGGTGGTGGTCGGCTGGACTACGGCCGGTTCCGCGACCGCTTTTTCTTCGACCGGAACTACCGCCGCTTCCGGCTCTTCCGATTCCTCATCCACCAGTTCCTGGGCCTTTTTCATCATATCATAAAATTCGGTGGAACTGATATCCAAATCACCGGCCCATTCCCGATACGCCCGGAAAGCTTCTTTGAACTGGTCGATTACCCGGTTGCGTTTCTCGTTGTGGTTCTTGACCATAGCATAATAAACCGCCGCCAGAAGGACGTGCGCGCTGGCTTTATCTTCAATGGATATTTTGTCCATTTTGAGGTAATCCTGAATCTCGCTCTCGGCGCATTTGTAGTTCAGGGATTTGAAACTGATACGGGCGCTTTCCAAAGCGGGCTTGGCCTTGTCGTAAGTACAATCCGCGCTTTGAGCCAGGGCCGCTCCCGGTAGAATCAGCAGGTTACACAAGGTAACCAGCAGCGCTACCGCAATGACCCTAAGGGCAATGCCGTTTTTCTTCATACAACCTCCTTAATTTTTTTATTACTTTATTCTTGTGTCCAGAATATGACCAACGGCACCTGTTCCTGGCCATCGGGAAATATCTCGATAATACCCCGGTTGCCTCTTACCACACTGCGCGGGCCGCCCCCATAGGGGAACGTTACGCAGGAGTCGATAACCGGACGAAAACTCCGCTGGTCACCAAGGGGAATAATATTGGTGACTATCTCCCATTCCCCGGGCAGCTTTTTTAAATCCAGCACGGGAAAACTCATAATCGTCTTTTTCACGCCGTTCATCGTCAACTCCAGAATATGCTGGTCGGAGGGGGGGATAAGGGCCAACTGAACGTTGATTTCGCCGATATCGGCGTACTCCCGCGCCAGGTCGACTTTAACATTATCCGATTCCCCGGCGACCCGCACCATGCTGCGAAAGATGGGGTACTCGGGACTGGTCACTGTGAGTTCGTGCCGGCCGGGCTCGATTTCCACCGGTTGGCCGAGCGTCAGGCTTTTATCGTCCAGCTCGGCCGCGGCGTTCTCACCGGGGGTGACCTGTACCAGATACCGCGTCATCGGCGGCGGAACGGGCTCTTCTTTCACGGGTTCCGGCTCCACCGTCGCCGGAGCGGCGGGTTCTTCCTTTTGTGTTATTTCGGGTTTTGTGTCGGCCGGTTTGGTGTCCGGTTTTTTGACCGGATCGGTTTCCTTCTCCGTGACAACCGGGGGCTGGTTATCGACTTCGGTTTTGAGGGTCGTATCCGGACGGTTTTCCTCGACCACGGCGGAGTCCCGCTCAGGTTCGACTTTGGCTCTCTGCTCGACAGTCTCGGCCGGAAGAAGATTGGTCCATAAATTTTTAACGGCGCCCCAATTGAAAAATACGGCTACAGCCAGGACAATGCCAACGGCGGCGGCGGCCAGGCTGACCGGGAAAGCGCGGGGATGGTGATAAGCATGTTCGAGATGCTTGAACTCATCGGCCAGTTCCTGGGCCGTTTTGTACCGTTTTCTGGGATTGGGGTGGGTGGCTTTTTTCAAAATCCGTCTCAGTTGCGGGGAAAGGATACGGCTGGATTTGCCCCCCCATTCATCGACGTTAGGACTGACCGGATTGCGGTAGGGCATGTCGTTGGTGGCGAAGTTGAACAGGGTGATGCCGGTTTCGTAAATATCGCTCAAAAACGGGTTGTAGTCTTTTTCCCCGGTTTGCCTCTCCGGGGCGGCGAACATCGGCGTCAACGCCTGGTAAGCGGTCTTGGTGGCGTCGGTGCCCATTTCCTTGGCGATGCCGAAATCAATCAGGAAGACGTTTTCGTTTATGTCAATCAGAATATTGCTCGGTTTGATATCGCGGTGGGCAATCTTTTTTTCGTGGGCGTAAGCGATCGCACTGGGCATGGCCCGGGCGACCTTCAAATAAAGTTCCTCGCTCAGCGGGCCCGACTCTTTCAATATGACGCCGCCGTCCTGACCGTCGATAAAAGCCACCACCACCGCTCCCTCCTCGGGCAGGAAATCTATAATCCGGCTGATATTGGGATGGTCCAGCAAACAGAGAATCTTGGCTTCTTTGGCGAACTTGTCCCGCGACTGCACTCGCTTGAAAAACTTTATGACCAGTTTCTGCTCGGTCAGGTTGACGTTGTAACCTTCGTACACCTCCCCGAAGCCGCCGCCGCCGATATAGGCGCGTATTTTGTACTTACCGCCGATGACCCAGCCCAGAATCCCCAGCGGGTCGCGCGGGCTGTCGTCGAGGGGTTCCCCGAAAGGTGTAGTTCCGTTATTCTCATCTGACATGATATATCCAGCCGTGCTTAACAGGCATGATACCTGAACGCCATCACCCTCTGTAATAAAGTCTAAATGACATAGTTTGTTATGCCGATTTCAATTGAACGCTACAATTAAAGGTATCGTAAATATTTATAGCAAGTTTTTTTTAAGACTAAAATTTACAACAACATAAGTCGAGTCCGACTGCGCGGTTTCACGGCGGGTGAATAAATAGTTTGTTGACTTGATTATATAACTAACCTTATATTTAATATAATAAGCCCGATTAAGGTATAATTAACGACTGAATATAAAAAACCGGCCCCGAAGCCGGAGTTGTATATTTTCTGACCGTATTCAGGTTGAGGATATTATGGGAAAACCTGCCGCGCGAAGTACCGATACCGTCAAGACCTGCAACGACCCGACGGATATGCCCGTCAGCAAGATAATAGCTGTCGGAACGGTTCTTATAAACAAATTACCGGCCGCCAAACAGGGCGACCAGGTGATAGGTACGGATATTCATATAATCATGGTTCCTTCGCCGGGCGGCCCGGTGCCCACTCCCATACCGCATCCTTACGTGGGGATTCTCAACAGCAATCTCTCGACCTCGGTAAATATCATGGGCATGCCGGCGGCCATACAGGGCTCCAAGTCTCAGAATATGCCGCCGCATATTCCCTGCGGGCCGGGACCGTTTCAAAAACCCCCGACCAACATGGGAGAGGTAATGATGGGCAGCCCCGATGTCATGATCGGCAACGGCGGCGGCGGGGGTGGCGGCGGAGGCGGCGGCGGTTCACAAGAAAAAGCCGAGACCGAGGCGGTCGAGGGAAAAGAAGGGCACAAGCTCGATGTCAAGTTCGTCGATAAGGGCGGCAACCCCATTACCGGGGTGAAATACGATATCAAGTCGCCGGATAACAAAAAAATAGAGGGCGTTTTAACCGGCGATGTCAAAAAAACGGTGGAAAAAGAAGGTGATTACGAAATATCCCTGCAGGCTGTCAAATCGGCCAAATGGTCGAAAGACAAGGCCCGCCACGGGGACGAGGTCAAGATGCAGGTGGAAACCGCCGGCATTGACGATGACACCCCGGCCGATATCGAGGTCTGGCAGCGGGACAGCAACCGGGCCGATAAGATGATTTTCGCCAAAACCGACCTGCCCGTAAAAGGCGGCAAAGTCGAGTGTGACTGGACCTACGAATACGAGGAAGAAGATATCGAGGAGGAAGCCGAGACGAAGATGAAGGGGGGATATTCCTCGCCGATATTCTATTTCATCGTGAAAGTGAACGGTATTACCGCCCGGTCTCCCATGCTGGATTACAAGGATTATGTCGAGATTAAACTGGAAACGCCCGAAGGCGAGGCGGCCAAGGGCGAGGCATATCAGCTGTTTCTGGCTAACGGCGAGGTTCGCAAAGGCAAGCTGGACTCCAGCGGGTACGCCAAGGAAGATAAAATACCTCCCGGCAAGTGCTGGGTGAAATTTCCCGACTCCGGGGAGGTGGGTTCGGAATAATCCCCGGGCTAAAAGCGGCGCGAAATTTTTGTTTCATGATAAATAAGTTATGACCAAGACAGTAAAAGCTCCCGCATCCAAAGGGGCGCAGAAAATAGGCGCCAAAGCCGGCGGTCTCATTAAGGGCGTCAAAATGAAACCCGGTTGCGCTTACCTGCAGTTTTTGTACAAGGACGCCAACGACAAAAAGAAACCGCTTCCCAAAGGTACGCCGGTTAAGATTTATTACCAGAAAAGCATGTACGAAAGAATCACGCACTCCAAAAGCCCGCTTTTGCTCAAGGGTAAAAAGGGGAAATTGTCCTTTAAGCTGGAGCACGTCCTGCCCGTTAGTATTGAAATAGAATTCGATGACAAAAAGATATCTTACTATTTCAATATCACCAAAAACAAAATCATGACCCAGAAAGAGCTGGACGAGGCTTTCAAAAAAGATGCGCTTTATTACACCAAAGAACAGCTTTTCATGCTGCCGTCCAAGATCGACCTGAAGGGCGCCTGGTGGGAAATTATAAATTGCGAAAATTACGATATCCACAGCCGCAGTTTCAAACCCCAGGATAAAAAAAAGTTCGAGATACGAGGCAAGAAAAAAGGGGAGTACCTGCCGCTGTTGTTGAAACCCCAGTGGCAGCACCTGGCTTTTTGCTATTTAAATCCCGAGGACGGCAAGAAAGTAGCGATGCCGCAATCGCTGATGATTTCCGCCTTCAAGGAAAAAACCGACCCCGAAAAACCGCTGGTGCACTCTAATCTCTATGACAGTAAAAAGAAATGTTTCCTGGTTCCTTATATCCTTAAAAACCACCAGAACCTGAGCCGAGACGCGAACAAGTTTTATCTCAAGTTCACCTGTAGTAACCTCTTTGTCGAGTCCGGCTCCAAGATTATCCGGAAAAAACCGGAGGAAATCTGGACGAAACCGGTCAAGGAGTGGAAAAAATATTTCGACTTGCCGGTCGTGTGGGAATCGTCCAACTGGATAGTCCTGTTCGGCTCGCAATGGAAAAAAATAAACGAGGTCATAAACGAACTGACCACCCTCGATAAGCCCCTGACGATTTATCTCGATTGCCTGATTCCCACCGACAAGGACCTCAAAAGCGGAAGCTGGGGCGGCACCCGCCGCTTCACGGCGTTCGATTACCAGTTGAAGATACAGCAGCCTGACTCGAACAAGCCCTACTGGTCATCGGGCCTGATCGAGCAGAATTTCATCCTGCCCGCCTATTATCCCCGGGTGGTGGCTCACGACGGGAAATTTTACGACGTTACCCACAAGCGCAGCAAAAAAGGCGATGTAATCGGCGCCCGGGCGGCGGTGTTAAACGACGAGGAGGTGCATCACGGCGAGGCGCTTAAGGGGCCGATTTTTCCCATCTGCGGGAATTTCGACCTCCATTATTTTAAGGACTGCCTGGACCCGAAGGGTAAAGACGACGCCTCGTATCTGATGATTTACTGGTCGTGTGAATTCCACAAGGAAAGTAATGTTTCCAATAACGACGTCAAGAATTTCAGGAAAAAGGGTTTGACCAATTCCAAAGAGCGCTGGGAATGCAAACAATACAACTTCCAACCCAAAACCGACCCCAAAAGCAAAAAGATTACGGTCTACCCGGTTCACTTTTTCGAGGGCCGCGAGGATAGCAAATTCAAGTGCACGATCAACGTCCACAACCCCAAACTGCCCAACGGCAACCCCAATCCCAATTTCCGCTCCAATATGGGACTTACGCAGGGCAATTTCGCCCGCGACGTATTCGAATCCCAGAATAAATACGGCGTTCACAAAGAGAACGGTTTAAAGTACGCTTTCTTCACTATGGCGCACGAGCTGGGTCATGCCACCGGTCTTCATGACGAGTACGCCGAGTCGGAACTGCCCGGGAAATGGCCGATTCTGCCGAAATTCGACCAGTATTACAAGGGTATGCCGTACAACGCCGACGAGCATTCCATGATGCGCTACAACCAGGCGCCGCGCCTGCGCCATTTCTGGTATTTCTGCCGCTGGCTTAACGAAAAAGCCGGCGTTAAAAAATTAACGTCCGATACCGCCTTCCAGGTCATGGCCGCCAAGGGGAAGAAATACAAGTACTATCTCGAAAATAAATATAAGAATTTCTATGAAAAGGCTTATCACGAGGAGGATTACACCAACGCCGACGGCATAACCTACGACCTTTACCTGTACAAGCTGGGCGAGGACGAGACCACCGATATTCTCATCCTGAACAAGCAGTGCCACGGTATTCTCGTGGTCCGTTCCAAACTCCAGTTTTTCTACGAGGATTATTCGTCCGGGGGAGTCCAGGTCCAGTGGACCGACGATATCAAGAAAAACGCTATGCTAAATTTCCAGACCCTGGTAAACAAGTATTTCAACAACAAGTGCTACCTGGAATGCTCCGCCGATTCCGATTTCAAGAGGGTGTATGTACATTTTACGCCGCATTATTACAAAGAGGGAATCACCACCGATGACCATTTTGAAATCACTTACAAGAATCACCACGAAGGCAATAAAATCAAGTACGCCCCCGAATTCGACACCAAGGATTTTTACGACGATGAGTTCGAGGTGGATATGAACCAGAGTACCTCGAGCATTATGCGCTATATGCTGGGGATGAAGCCTTATAATCAGGCCAAGCTGAAAGACACCGACCTGGCCGATATCGTGAAATGGATTAACGCCAAAAGGTCCAAGACCTTCACGGCCAAGGTGAAATAGTCGAGAAAATGTTAACGAGGTTAGTTGTATATATAATTCTGTTGCTGACTTTATCCTGCGCGGGTAACGACTATAATAAGGATGGGTTAGCTGAAAAAGATACCAGTCGAAAGGCAGAGATAAAGATGGATAAAAGATATATTCAGCCGTATGCCGGCACGCGTTTGAATTCCTTTCTCCCGGTGGAAATAACGGCCGAGGGCCGGCTGGCCTGGAAAATGACCTTCAACGAAACCGATATCCCCGGCGGCGCGCGGTTCTTGTACCTGCTCGATGACCGGCGGGCGATTGTCGATTTCGGCCTCGCCCTGTTCTGCGTCAACCTCGACCGGAAGAAAACCCTCGATTTTTACCGGGAATCGTCGAACGCTTTCATCCGGGCCGCCGAGGGTCAGGAATTTTTCTATGTCAACAGCTACCGCCTGATGCGAGTGTCGTTCGACAGCCTTAACGAAGACGACGAGGGTTATTTCATCCCCGGTTTGGGGGAGTTTTCGCAGCTCTTCTGCCTGCGGCCGGAGGCAGAGACGTTCATTGCCGGGGTGCAGAATATGGGCGACCCCGGTCGACCGGAACCGTCGTTTGAAATCTTCCGCAAAAATTACGAGGGCATCTTCTATGTCTGGCAAAAGAAAATTCCCGGCGATGTTATACTGCCGCCCGTTTCCGGGGCAGGTCAGATCATAGTCGCTACCGCCGGCACGGTGTCGCTCGTTGACGGGGAAGGCAACCTGCGCCGGATTATCCAGGAAGAATTCAACGTTCTCTCCGGCAGCCTCGGCCCGGACGACCTGCTCTATCTGGTCGTGGTTGCGGAAGCCGGCCCGCAACTGGTGGCCTTCGACCTCTTCGGCGAAAAACGCTGGGCATGCGATATCTCCATAGAAGAACCGCTCCAGCCGCCGGTGGTCGATAGCGAGGGGGCGGTTTACCTGGTCGGTAAAAATGAAATCGCCGCCTACCGTGAGGGTAGAAATATCTGGACCTACCCGACTCTCTCCGGCAATCCCCTGGCGACCGCGGCGGCCGGTGGACGGTTGGTGGTCGCCGACGGGACGCGGCTGGTCTGCCTGGACGAACTCGGCGACGAACTCTGGGTGTACATTGATAAAGACGGCGATAGTTTTGTCACCCCCCCGGTTATCGATGAAAACGGCCGGGTGCTGGCGGCCTCGGACAATAAAATTGTGATGATTGAATAAAACGCGACGGTTCAATATCGACGAAACAGTTGAAGGGTATAGAGGGAGTGTAAGATGGCTCATATTGAGATCGATAATCTTTTTCAGATAAACCTGCCCCGGGGCTGGGAGGACCAGACGGTTTATGTTTTTCGCGGACCGGAGGAGGACGGCCGGGAACACAATTTGATGCTGATGGTCGACCGTCACCTGCAGCATGAAGATATCAGCACCTTCGCCCGCGAAAAAACGCAGCCGATTGTTGACGCCCTTCAGGGTGTGGAAGCTCTCAAGGATGAAGAGATAACGGTTGAAGGCGGCAATCCCGCTTACGAGTATGTTTACAAATGGGTGCCCAGCGAAAATTATATTTCTTTCCAGAGATATATATTTGTTTTCAGCGAAGGTATGGGCTTCACTTTTTCAATCGGGTTTTCCAAAAAGTCGTTGAAACTGCTCAACGGGCAGGTCAACGGCATAATCGAGTCTCTGATACCGGGGACCTTTGAACCGCTGGAAGAGGAATAATGCCGGATTTAAAATTCACCAAGGGAACCGACCAGGAGCATGAAATCAAGCTCGACTCGCAGCTTATCTCGGCGGTGTGGCGCGCCGGGGCGGCAGTGGCCGGGCAGAAAGTCGGTTTCGAAGTGCTCACCTCGTTCGTCGGCAACGGCGCCGCTATAAAAGTGAAGGGATTAAGCGAAAACGGTAAGAAACTCGGCAATGTCAGCGATAAAATTAAAAACAACAAGTTTATCGGGGAATTCGAAATCCCTGAGGATATAGAAATCGGCGATGAGGTTTATTTCGAAGTGGACCTCTCCAAAAACGGTCTTTCGGGCGAGTCCAACCGCATTCCGGTGATACCGCCCGCGAAGGTCACCAACCTCAAATGGAGCGCCGAGGAAGCCCGGCGGGAGGATGTCCTGACGCTTACGGCTGATGTCGAGGATGTGAACGAGGGAACCGAGGTGATGGTGCTTATCTGGGAGTACGACGCCGACGGGATTCATGACAAAATCGCCGAACTGACCGCCGAGGTGAAAGGCAAAAAAATACAACTCGACTGGGAATACGAGTACCATGAGGATACCGACGAGGTGCCCACCCGGGAGGAGATGGAGCGCTACGGCAAGTCGTACAATCCCCCGGAATATTTCTTCGTGGTCGACGTCAACGGCCAGCGCTTCGGTACCAAACAGGAGTCGAAGCTGTTGCTCTTTAAAGATTACATCGATATCGAATTGAAAAACCAGCTGGGTGAACCTGTCCCCGACGAAGAATACATCATCACCCTGCCGGACGGCAGTACTCGCGAGGGCAAGCTGGATGAAAACGGACAGGCGGTTGAAAAAGACGTCCCGCCGGGGAAATGTAAAATTGAGTTTAAGAACCTTTAGGTGATTTGATTATATGGGTGACGGCGGAGGAAAAAAACCATACAACGTGGTCAGGCGGAATCGCAAACGCCGGATAAAAAAGCCGCGTAACGATGGCCGCTCGGTGGTGTTCGTCTGCAACGAGACGCTCAAGGAGGTATGGATTCACGCCGACGAGGTCAAGCACACCGGAATAATCACGTTCGTGACCAAATCGGGCAAGGAAATCCGCCGCACACTGGTTTATACCTGGTTTCCGCCGGGAATATGGAAAGTCAAGTACCCGGCCAAGAGAAAAGCCGGCGATGTCGACGGTTACGCCCAGGTGGTCGGTTCCGAAAATGTTGACCCGGCCCTGGAAAACCGCCTCCGGAAAATGACCGCCGGGCAGGAGTTTTATCTCTATCGTTTTATAATCAAGGGAAATTATTCTTTCGACCAGATGGTGGAATGCCTGTACCAGTCCTCGGCCGGTAAAGAAATTACTTTCCGGGTGACCTACACCGTCGGGAGCGGTGACAGCGATTGCAGCATCAAGGATGTTCCTCTATCCGACGACTATATCAAAGCCCTGGGCGTGGAAATGGTGGCCCGCATCTATATGGTCATGCTGGAGCATTTCGCCGGTATCAATATCGACGAACGGCTCGTCATCGGCGGTATTGACCGCAAGGAATACCAGCAGATTATCAAGTTAAAATCAAAGGACCCGGCTTTCACTCCCAAAGCAATCGCCCGGATAACCTCCCAGGCGGCGTACGAGTTCGGGAAACTCGGGGTAGATGTCTGGGAGTACCTGCTGTTGATGTTAGAGACTATCCTTTACCAGCGCAAGCGCAAAAACGCCCTGGCGACCAGAAACCAGCTTGAGATCGACCGCGGTCTGATGCGCAATGAAAACCGCAAACTGGTCGAGGATTTCGGCATCAAGCGACGCGGCGAAAGCGTCCTGCTTTTGTACGACAAGGTCGGCGAGGCCCTCCCGGCTTATGTCGGCTTCATGGATTCTTATTATCGCAACCTGGACCTGGACAAGGTCCCCATGATAAAAATCGAGCTGGGGGAGAGCGGTTTCGCCTCCTTTATGCGGGTGCTGGAGCAGACTTTCGCCTATCCCACCCGCGAGACATACGTTTTCCTGGCCAGTATCAGCGATTTTTACAAGTTCATTATTGAGGAAATCTACCGTCTCTACGGCGGGGAAATACAGAAGAAAGTCATGGCCATGCTGCCGATGGCCATCGGGTTCTTTGTTGTGCACGCCGTTGTCGGCACCATGGCCCGCCGCGGCAACCCTTACGCGATGGCCCTGCTGGTTATCGCCAAGGCGGTCGGCTGGATTATGAATGTCGATATGTCCATCGCCACGGCTTCCAAAATGGCCACCGCCGGACGGCATTTCGCCCAGATGGAAATGATTCACCGCCGTCAGCCCCAGGAAAAGGGCAAGGAAAAACTCACCCAGCTTTCACTTTATCACCTTGAGGTCGGCACCCGTTATCTGATTGACGCCATGTCCGACTTGATTGCCCAGGGGGTGTTTATCGTCGGCGGCAAACTGGGCCAGAAAGTGGCCGGTAAAACCGCCGCCAAAATCAAGCAGGTCAAAGACCGTAAAAAGGCCAAATTGGAGTTGACGATTCAGGACGGCAAGATTGTCAAGATAAGGGCTATCAGAGGCAAGAACATAATCGAAATCCAGACCCAGAAACCGGTACCGTTGGAACCGCCGGCCAAAGCCGCGGCCGGCACCGGGGCGGGTAAAAAAGGCGGCGGCGCCGAGCGGACCACCTCAACCGGCAAAAAATTGAAAGTGGTGGACTCCCCACCCCTGGAAGAATCCGGGCTCAATATGGGTCGGCGGCAGCAGACCAAGACGCCCGGTAAGGTTAAGACAGTTACGATCGCCGAATATCAATTCAAGACGGTTGACCCCAAGAGCCGCCCGGCTTCGTCGGAAGCCGTGTCCGGTCTGCCGGAGGCCCACATAAAAATCGCCTTGGAACTGGCCGCTCAACAGAAGGTAATGGTCATTTTCCGCACCACCAACCCCCGCGGCGTGCAGCATATTTTAACCGGCCACCCGCCCAAGGGTAAGGACCTTATTGCCCTGAACACCGATAAAATTACCGGTAAGGTAACCGCCAAAACCAGCAAGCAGTGGCGGATAGCCATGAGGGCCAAAAAAGGTTATCACATTCTTCAAAAGGACGGCTACGCTTATAACCGCCACGGCCAGAGGATTACCGGCCCGGACGGCAAACCGATGCACTACGATATGCAGGCCAAGGGTCAATTCGGCGAGTTGACCAATCGTCCCGGCCAGGTTATCGACCCCGCCACCCGCAAAGCGGTGGTCGGCGACTATGACCTGCAGGATGTTATCCAGCCGCATTCGCCGGGGCGCAACCTGGCGCCGGTGCCCGAGGCGGTCGGCGGTGATGTCCGTAACCCGCTGGTCAATAAATTTGCCAACGCCTTCAATTCCCAGCTTCAGGCCCGGGGGGACACCAGCCGCATTATTCACGGCGCCGACGCCCAGTTCATGCAATACCGGCATTTCCGCAAAAACGCTTTCAAGGGGGACGCGATCGGTATTTTACCCGATGGCCGGGTGGTTCATTTATCCGAAGCGGGATTGAGCAAGTTTTACAAATCAATCGGTCGCTCCCGCCTCGATATCGGCAAGCGCGCCCGGTTACAACCTTACAAGAAGAAACGCTGATGCCTGAAGAAGAACCGAAAAATTTGTTGTCGTATTCCATAAAAACCGGCGAGAAGGCGGCCCTGACCTATATCTCGCCCGTGCTGCATATCCGCCTGGGCATAAACCCGGCTAAAGCGGAAAGCAAGGACGACAAGTTCCGTTTGTTTTCCTCCGACGGTGTGTACGATAAAACGCTGACGGTGAAGGACGACAAGGTGGACGGCGACGAGTTTGTCGATTTGATTTATGACAACCTGAAAGTCGCCCTTAAATACACGCTGGAAATAGACCCCGGCGCCGAAGGTGAGAAATACAACCTTTTCGAGGAAATACCCTACCAGGAACTGATTGACTACTATTCAATGCTGGAGCCGGACGACGAGCTCGAGGAGGAGGAAGAGGAAGAGGAGGAAAAGGGCGAGGAAGCCGACTACGACTGGGAGGACGAAGAGGACGGCGGCGGTGAGTTCGGCGGCGACGCCAACGATGACGATGATGAGATGGAGAAAATACTCGAAAGTGAGGAGCCCGAGGAAGAAGGAGAAATCGACTGGGAGACGTTCGACCCGGTAAAATCCGCCTCGGAACTCGAGGCCGGCTTCGAGGATGAAGATGATGAAGAAGACGCCACCCCCGCCAAATGGAATTAGCCGTTCTCCTGGGAATGAGTAATGTGAAATGGAGATATATCTTTAAAAGACAATAGGCTATAGATTAATAAAACTTGACAAGGGTATGTAAGCGGTTTAAAATAAATAACTACCCAAACTGGGTAAATTTTCAGTATAATGGTAATCTAAACTACCGAAACAAGGGTCGTATCAAACAAGAATGGATATAGCAAATTATTCCTCGGATTCACGGGCAGTAATCAAAAACGCCAAAGAGGTGGCCGCCACCTTCCGGCATCCCGAAATCGAGGTTGAGCATCTGCTTATCGCCACCTTGCGGCACGAGGGTTCGCAGGTGGAGTCGATACTCAACGAGCTGGGCAAAAGCCCGGCCTTTATCGAGTCGGTTGTCGAAACCTATCTAAAGGACCAGGCCGGACGCGCCACCGCCCGGGAAAACCTGACTATCTCGCCCGCGGTAGAGCAGGTGCTGAACCAGGCTATTGGAGAAAAAGAAAAGCTTTACGACGCCCTGGTCGAACCGGAGCACATTTTCATCGCCATCTTCGACCCCAAGTCGAACCTGGCAGCGTATATTCGGGATAAGGTGGATATCACCAAGGAAAGAATCTACCGGGCGATTGCCGACAGCAAGTCGGTGGAGGAAATTACCACCGCCGCCGAAGCTGCCAAAGGGGAGAGGGTAGAGGGCAAAAAGGATGTCGCCAAGACCCTGCGCTACTGTATCGACTTGACCAACCAGGCGGCTGCAGGGGAGTTCGACCCCGTTATCGGGCGCGATAAGGAAATCCAGCAAACCGTCCAGATTCTGTTGCGTCGCCGTAAAAACAGCCCGGTCCTGATCGGCGGCCCGGGGGTGGGCAAGACGGCCATCGTCGAGGGGTTCGCCCAGGCGGTGGTGAACGGCGATGTCCCGAAAGCGCTCCATGACGTCAAGGTTATGGAAGTCGACATGGGCTCGATGATTGCCGGCGCCAAGTACAAGGGCGAGTTCGAGGAACGCTTCAAGGGCCTGATTAGCGAGGTCATCAAATCAGGCGGAAAAATCATTCTCTTTATCGACGAAGTGCATACCATCGTCGGCACCGGCGGCGGGGGCGGTGACGCCGCCAACCTGATTAAGCCGGTCCTGGCCCGCGGCCAGATTCGCCTGATCGGCGCCACCACCGAGGAAGAATACATCAAGTACCTCGAAAAGGACAAGGCTCTCGAACGTCGTTTCGAAAAGATAAAAATCGAAGAACCCAATATCGACGACTCGGTGCGCATCGTCCGCGGTGTGATAAGCAAGTACGAGGAACACCACAAAATCGCCTACACGCCCGAAGCCCTGGTGGGGGCGGTCAAGTTAGCCAAACGCTATCTCAGCGAGCGGAACCTGCCCGATGTCGCCCTGGACATTATCGATGAGGCCGGCTCGGAATACGACGTCAAGGAGGAAATGGCCAAGGCCAAAATACCGGAACTCGAAAAACAAATCCCCGAAATAGAAAAACTTATAAAACAGTGTGAAGGCAAGGACCCCGAGAAAAACCGGGAGGATTTTCAAAAACTGAAAGACACCTATGACAAATTCGCCCAGGATATGCAGCTTCTCGAGGATTCCTGGGGATACCGGCTCGACGCCCAGATGACGGGAGGGGAAAAATGAACGGCGATGATTTAAAACTGGACCAGCTGAAACCGGAATTCGAGGAAAAAATAAAAAAGTTGAAGGCCCTCAAGGAAGTGGTGGACAACCTCGAGCACAAGGTTGACGACGCCGATATTGCGGCGGTGATTGCCCGGCGCACGGGTATCCCGGTCACCAAGATGATGACGGCCGAGAAGGACCGCCTGATTCATATGGAAAAGTTCCTCTCGAAGAAAATCATCGGCCAGGAAAACGCCATCAAGGCCATCGCCAACGCCATCCGCAAGTCGCGGGCCGGCCTGAAACCGTCCTACCGGCCGGTCGGTTCCTTCCTGTTCCTCGGCCCCACCGGTACCGGCAAAACGTACCTTCCCAAACTCCTGGCGGAATTTCTGTTCGACGACAAGAACGCCATGGTGCGGCTGGATATGTCCGAGTTCATGGAGGCCCATTCGGTGGCCAAGATGATCGGCGCTCCCCCCGGGTATGTCGGCTACGAGGCCGGGGGACTGCTTACCGAGGCCGTGCGCAAAAAACCGTTCTCGGTGGTGCTGCTCGACGAGGTCGAGAAGGCGCACCCGGACGTCTTCAATGTCATGCTGCAGCTTCTGGACGACGGCCGCCTGACCGACGGCCAGGGACGCACGGTCGATTTCTCCAATTGCCTGGTGGTCCTTACTTCCAACTACGCCGCCGATAAAATTCTCGACGCCGACCGCGAGGGCCGCGATATCGATATGGAGGAGGTCCGCTCGTTCCTTTTCTCCAAGTTTCGCCCCGAGTTCCTCAACCGCCTGAACGATATTATCATTTATCATTCCTTCACCCAGGAACAGATCGAGAAAATCGTGGCGCTGGAGTTCAATTCGCTGAACATCATGCTGAAAGAACAGAATATCGAGGCCGAACTCTCCGACAAGGCCCTGAAAAAACTGGCCCGGGACGGTTATACCATCGAGCTGGGCGCCCGGCCCATCCAACGGACCATCGAACGAGATATCGTCAACAAACTGTCGGTGGATATCATTACCGGCAACGTTTCGCCGGGAGATAAAATTAAAATTGATATCAAAGATGATACATATACATTTAATAAAAAGAAATAAAACAATAATCCTTATAATTAAGGGAGGCATAGATGGCTAAGTTCATCCTTGGTGCGACCGAGAAAGTGAAAAAAGACGATTCCATTCCGGTGGAATTGCTGCCCTCCAACAAACTGCTGTACTGCGCGCGGCTTAACAACGATGAAGAAGCCGACGTCACACCGGTCAAGTGCACCAATCTCAAGGAAGTATTCGAGAAATTCCGACCGTCGTTTTCATCCGAACTGGATTCGGTTGGCGGCGAACAGGTCAACGCTGACTTCGAAATCAGGGCGATGAAGGATTTCGGCAGCAAGGAGCTGATCGAGAAGAGCGATTACCTGCAAAAAGTCTATTACGGCAAGGAAATGCTCAACGACCTGGAAAAACAGCTCAAGAAGAACAATGCCCTGAAAAAGACCCTGGCCGACAAGGAAATGAAGGACGCCTTGCTGAAGCTGGCCAGGTATTACATTGACCTTCTCAGTGAAGAAGAATAGAAAAGAGGTGATGATAAATGGCTGAAGAAGAAAAAAACGAATTGCAGCCGCAAAAGGAAGAGCAGGCCGCAGCCGCCGAAAAGCCGGCGGCCGAGGTTGAAAAAATATCCGATGAAGAGTTTGCCTCCATTTTGGGGGAGACTTTCGGCGACTTCAAGAAACTGTCGTCCCTGTTGCCGTCTTTCAAAACACCCGACGGCGACATGGTGCGCGGCGTGGAATGGCTGGACCCCAAGAAAACTTTCCAGCGCAAGGAATTCCTGACCAAGAAGGAATTCGCCAACCAGCGCAAACTGCTGGGGCAGCGCCTTACTACCTGGGTGGAGTACCTGGCCAAGGATGAAAAAATCGACGATACCCGCAAAAAACTGACCGAGGAAGCCACCAAGCTTGAAGAAAACCTGAACAAGAACATGAAAAAAGTTCACCGGGCCGGGCGGGAAATCGAAACCACCTACCGGGCGATTGACAAGTTCTTTGCCAACGCCCAGCAGGAACCGGACGAGAAGGTCAACTCCTATTTCGTCAACGCCAGCGCCGAGGAGCTTGCCAACCCCGACGACAAGGAAAAATTCGAAACCATGGCCAAGGCGGTGGCCGACCTCTACCGCGAGTGGAGCATCAAGGACTGTTTCGCCATGGCGGTCGTCCCGGGCTACCTGGGCAGTGTGGAGAATATCGACACCTTTGCCCGGCAGCTGGGCCTGCCCAACAAACTGCATATCATGACCGACCTGCCCAATTTCGAGAGTGTCGAGGAAGTCATGGAGATGCTCGAAGACCCGAATTACGCCAGCCTGGCCGGGATTGATAGTTACAAACAGTATATTTCACTGTTCGCCAATTACGTCATGGCCCGCAATGCCAACCAGTATGAGGACGAGGATATGTGGATCCCGCCGTCGGCGGCGGTGGCGGGCAAGATGTACCAGGGCGACGTTACCGTCGGCATGCAGCAACCGATGGCCGGTTTCAAGTTCGGCAAAATTGCCGACGCCAAGTACATCCGCTTCAAGGCTAACCAGCCCGACGCCAGTAAAATCAACGAAAAGGGCGTCAACCCGCTGGTCAATTTCGAGGGTACGGCGGTGGCGATGGGGTCCTCGACCCTGTTCACCAAGGAAACCTTCAACATTTATTCCATCCGCCGCACCTACGACTACGTTTACAAGACCCTCCGCAATTATCTCAATAAGCAGACGTTCACGGTTATCGACCAGAAGTTTGTCGATACCATGCGTTCCGATATCGACAAGTTCATGAGGGCCATCTCCGGCGGCGATAATATCCTTCAGGATTACAAGGTCGAGATATTCGCCGACGAGGAGATGCGGAAACGTCAGGAAATAGACATTAAAGTCAGTCTCAATCCCAAGTACCCGGCCCGGACTTTCAATATCGAGTTCACCGCCTGGAACGAGGATAATAAGACCAGTGTGAAGGATAAGTAACGAATCGGAAAAATATTAACAACCCAATATTTTTTTTAAGAAGAGGAGAAATACAAAATGGCAAGAAGACCTACTCTTGAAATCGATGGTGTGAAGTATGATAACGTTTATCAGGTGTCATACGAGCTTTACACCGCCAAGGACGAAACCGGTCGTCCGACCGACCGGGCCCACGCCGGTCTCGTGAAAATCAAAAGAGAATCCGATGAAAAGGTGGACATTGCCCGCTGGGCGATGAAAACCGACAAAACCAACTGGAAAGCCGGCAGCATCTCTTTCTTCAGTATGGAAGACGCCGAAATGAAGAAAGTGAAATGGGAAGACGGTTTTATCACTCATTACGAGGAACACGTCCCCCATATCAAGGACAACGCCAGCGACCAGATCTGGGAGTATTTTGAAATATCCTGCCAGAAGCTGTGGGTGTCCGACGCCGAAATCGACAACCGGTGGAAAGAATAATCGGTACCGATAACGCCGGGCGGGATAAAAAAACCCGCCCGGTTTGTTTAACCGGTATAAGATTATGACTACCTTTAGAATCAATCCGTTTGACCGCCCCGAGATAGTCGGGACAGTGGCCGATTACGGCACGGCCGTGACGATTAAGGTCGTTATCGACGGCCAGACGATGAAGCACGATATCATGAGTATCGAGTTGCATCAGTTTGTCGATGACCACCACATGCTCAAAATCAAACTGCGGGAAACCGGACAGGCAGCCGGCGACAAGGATATCGAGGCCGCCATTCCCTACAGTTCGTTTCTGGGGAAATCCATCTCGCTGACCGTCACCCCCGAGGGCGGCGTGGTTGAGGCGGCCCGGGAACTGGGTTTTGTCGGCCTGGTCACCCATGTGACCATCGAGAACAGTATCGACAAAATCAACGCCGGGACGATTGTGGCCCACAGCCCGACCGTGACGATGGACGGTGCGAAGCACAACGCTTTCTTTAAAGAGCAGAGCGCCAGCGATATCATCGGCTCGATATTGAGGAAATATCCCATCACCCTGGGCACCATAGATTCGTCTTCGGGCTCTCTGAAATTCAGCGTGCAGCACCGGGAGACCGACTACGAATATGTGATGCGCCTGGCCACCGGCAGCGGCCTGTTCGCCCTGTACGACGGCAAAGAGTTCCGGGTGGTCAAACCCGCCGCGGCCGATGTCGAGGAACTGGCCTGGCGGGAAACCCTGGGGACGTTCGTGATGGGCCTGGGCACCGAGGCCGCTGAATTCTCCGCCGAGGTATATAATTACGAGCAGAAAAAAACTTACACCCAGGATTCCAAATCGCTGCCCCTGGAATCGTCCCTGTCGGATTTGACCAAGGTCGCCCCCGACGCCTCGAAAAAAATATACGGCGATTCCGGCTTCTCCCTGGAGCCCAAGGTTATCAGCGACGCCCAGTCGCTGGACGCCATCCTGAAAAGGGAGCGCAGCCGGGCCCTGGGACGCATGATGCACTGCTCAGGCCGCTCGATCGTACCCGCGGTGGCCTCCGGGCACAGTGTCAAAATAAAGGGCATGCAGAAAATGGACGGCACCTACTGGGTGAATTCCGTCAAGCATATCGTCGAGGAAAGCGGCCGCTATCACAACGTCTTCGAGTGCCTGCCGCTGGATCTGGCTTTCCCGCAACTCAAATCCGCCCGCCCGTCCATATCCAACCTGCAGATGGCGGTCGTCTTGGACAACAACGACCCCGAAAGATTAGGCCGGGTCAAGGTCAAGTTCCCCTGGAACGAAACCGACGAAACCCCCTGGGTGAGGGTCATGTCAATGCATGCCGGGAAAGACCGCGGCTGGTTCTGCCTGCCGGAACTCGGCGATGAGGTTCTGGTCGGCTACGAACAGGGTACACCTGACCTGCCGGTCGTGCTCGGCTCCCTGTACAATAAAGAGGACGCCCCGCATTCGGAGGTCGTCGATGACGCCAACAGCATCAAGGCTTTCATGACCCGCAGCGGCCATAAAATCGTGCTTAACGATACCGATGGCGAGGAACAGATTAATATCGTCGCCAAGGACGGCAGTAAAATCATCATGAACTCCAGCGGGCCCTCGATTACCGTCGAAACCGGCGGCGATATCACCATCAAGGGTAAAAATATCACGATCGAGAGCGAGGAAGAGTTGTCGCTCAAATCGGGCACCGATTTCAAGGAAGAAGCCGGCGCCGGCATGACAACCAAAGCCTCCGCGGCCTGCGAAATTGAGGGAGCAACGGTTACCGTTAAGGGTAGCACCATTAATTTGAATTGACGCGTAAATGGAATATTTGTCACTACCTTTCGTATTAAGAGACGGTTATCTCAGCAAAACCGACCTGCGTCAGTCGATCACCTTTTCGATTGGTTTGATCCTCAGCACCCGCCCGGGGGCGCTGCCTTTCGAACCGGGCTACGGCTGCAATATCTGGGAGAAGGAATTCTCTGACCTCCAATCCACCAACAAGGCCGATATCCGGGCCAGCCTGAGAAACGCCATCGACGTGTATGAAAAAAGACTGTACAACGTTTCGGTATCGTTCGTGAGCGTGGAAAACGGTTCCCCGCATTTGCTGGGGCTGACGGTTAAGGTAACCGGCAATTTCCGCGACGGCGACGACGAAGAAAATTTTGAAGCCAACTTTCACCTGGGGTAAGTTTGAAAAAAGCGAGTGTTAATAGTGGATAAGTTGAAAACCAAGGAAGATTTTTTCGCCGGCATGCACCGCGAACTGCGGGAGTGGAACCCGGAAATACCCGAGTCCCCGGAGCGACTTGACCCGATTTTGAAAATATTACTGCAACTGTACGCGCACCAACTGTCGAAAATCGATAAGAAAATGGAGCAGGTCTGGCAGGTGGCTACCGGTTCCCTGATTCGGTCGCTCTGTCCGGAAAGCATGCGCTGGCCGGTCCCGGCTTACTCGGTCATGCACTGCGAGCCGACCGACCCGGTGGTCGAGGTCGATACCCATACCAAGTTTTTCTACAAGGAGAAGCGCGAGGGCGGGCAGACATTCTATTTTTCCCCGCTGGTTAAGGAAAAACTGGTCGCCGCCGAGATAAAAAAAGTAATTTTACGCATCGACAACACCCTGGTCGACCTGTCGCCCAAAACGGCCGACGAGCTGACCGCCACTTCCCGCCCGCGGGTCGGCTTCTCGCCGGGTAATTCTTACCGGGTTTATATCGCCGTTGACCATACCGGGACGCCCTCGGATTTCAACGGCGCTATCCTGTTTCTGGCGGGCATGCCCGATGTCTTGAAACAGTTGCACTGGGCTAACTGGTATCCCGGCGCAAGGTCCGGGCAATTTTACGAGGACAGCGGTTTTTGTCCCGGCCTGACGGCCAACCTCGAAGACCTGTTCACCCTCAACGACCGGCCGCTGGAATGGGGCGGGTTGCGCACCAGCACCGACCTGTTCAAACCCCTGGAGAACAGTTTTGTTCTCCTGCCGGAAAATTTTACCGCCACCTGGGAAACGGGCCCGCCCGAGAAGGAATTGCTCGCCCTCTCCGGCCGGAACAGCATCGAACTCGAGGAAGAGACGAGTAATTATTACTGGATCCGCATAGACCTCCCCCGGGGGGGAAACAAGGCCAATTTCAATTCCCCGTTCGAGGTTTATTTCAACAGTTTCGTGGTGGTCAACAAGAACGAGCTGACGCTTTTCAAACATACCGGCGGCAACAAGCTGGTCGAGGTGGAACTGCCCGAGGATATCGATAACCTCCTGGAAATAAGCAGTGTGGTCGATTCCAGCGGGCGTGAATACCTGCCGCGCCACGCCGCCGCGGCCAACGGAACCAAAAGATTTTACGCCCCCGAGGAGCGCGACAACAAACTGGTTTTGTGGTTCGACTTCTCGACCACCATTGACCTGCCGCCCGACTCGATAACCATCAACTATTCCGTCACTGCCGGGACCGCGGCCAACGGCATCGAGGCCGGAAAAATAACCGAACTGTATGAAAACCACCCGGGCATAACTTCGGCGGTCAACGTCGCTCCCGCCGGCGGAGCCATCCCGGCCAAAACCACCGAGCAGATACTGACCGAGATATCCGCCCGTTTGCGCAACCGCGACCGGTCGATAAATTTCAACGAAATCGCCCGCTGGGGCATGACTTTCGACCCCCGCATCAAAAGCGTCACCTGTGAAAACGGCGTCGAGCGGGCCGCCCAGGGAATCCGGCGCTGTATTGTCGTCCGGGCGACCGTTAACGACGGCGATTTTTTTTCCGACGATGAAATCGCCCTTTTGCGTCGGCGCCTCGGCCAGTTCCTCAAGGGCCGTTCGGCCGTCAACACCTCGTACAGCGTGGAGATTAACAAGGCATGATTTACTTCGGGGACAAGAAGATGCCTGACTTCTGTCATCGTCGGTATCCCGTCCACTATACCACCGCCCTCAATCTCCTGATGAAAATGGGGGTGAGTCTGGACCGGATCAACCTCCTGGCGGTCGGCGAATATCAGAATTACAAGGGTGAGATTCACAACCAGTCGCCCGCACCCGGCCAGCCCCTTGACCGGAAAACCAAAATTTCTCTGCATGTCGGCTATCCCAGCGCGGTCGATTTCATGCCCTATCAATTCTTCTACGGCCTGGGCGGAAAGCGGCCCTCCAGCGGCGACTGGGAATATAACGCCCGCACCCTGATGGCCCCCTATGAAGCTTCCGTTATCAGGTATGATGCCCGGGCGCGGTACCTGGCTCTAAAATACAATTTCGGCGTGGTCGATCAGGGCCATCTGAAAAAATATATCGATTTGTTTGATTTCGCTTTAAGCGATGATAACGCCGACTTCGAGGAAATCGTCGCCTGGGCCAACATTTTACCCGATTTTCATCTCTGGTCGGGAAATCCGGAAATGGTGACCAAAATTCTGGCCTACTTGTTTAAACACCCCTTCAAGATTGTTGAAAACATTAAAGCCGATTACGAAATTCCGTCGCGGCTGCAGTACCGGCTGGGCTCAAAATCGGGTCGCCTGGGCCGGGAAACCGTGCTGGGCGGGATTTTTTCCGAGTGCGATTCCTCGTACCGGGTGATTATGAGCGAGATGGAACCCGACGAAATCGCCGACTATCTCCCCGGCCGACCCCGCCGCAAAAAACTGGAATGGTTTCTGAACACCTGTATGCCCAGCCACCTGGAATATAAGATTTCCTTCCGGGTCAAAGCCGGGGCGGTGTGTCTGGGTGCCGACCAGAACCGGAGCCGGCTGGGATACGCAACCGTATTGTGATTTTTGAAAGGACGCGAATAAAGAAAGAACGATAAGCAATAACCTTGACAATAAAATAGAACAGGTATAATTTACATAGACTATTAATTGAGGCAAAATAATGAGCGATTTAAGCTTATATTCAATCAACTGGCAGGACGGGATGCTGATTACCCAGCGGCATCTGCGCGACCAGGAAAAATATTTTGAGGATTTAATCCGCTGGCACACGCTGCAAACGGGCGACCGGTTCGGCCTGGTGCGGAAATCATTTTCCGGCAAGCCGCCTCTCAGTTTGAATCTGTCGGTCAGCGGCAACCGCCTGCGCGTGGAGGTCGTTCGGTGCCAGGCGCTTACGCCCGACGGCCACTTCATCGACATCAACAGCACCGGCGCCGATATTATCCGCGGCGAATGCGAAATTACCGAGGTGGTCGTGCCGGTCTTTGTCGGTATCGATACCCGGCACAAAAAACCGATGGGCGAGCCCGACCCGGGCGAGGATGTTCCCCGCCTGCCGTACCTGGCCAATACCTATTTCATTTTTCTCGGACCGCCCCCGAACCTTCCCGAGGGCCAGTATGTCCAGGTCGCGCAGCTTCTGATAAACGGCAACGAGGTTAGCTACGCCCCGAATTATTACCCGCCCTGCCTGACTTTGTCCGCCGATGAACGCCTGGCCGAGAAAGCCTCGGAACTGCGCAACCTCATGGAAGGCCTGCTGCGCTTGTCCACCAGGGCTTTCAGCGCCATCTCCACCACCGGGGCCTTGAAAGGGGAGAGCACCAGCCTGCAGTTGGCCGTCAAGGAGACAGTGTACTTCTTTATCAGTCACCTGGCCTCAACCCTGGATGATTTTGTCACCGGCCCCAACGCCGGCCACCCGCTTTATATGAATGTGCTCTTCAAAAAAGTTTTTCGCGTCTTCTCGACCCTGTTGAACATGCATCCCGGTTTGAAAGATTATCTTAACGAGCGGCTGTTTACAAAAGAACTCGGCACCGATGTCGGCCAGTTCGTGTCGGCGGCCGAAGGATTTATCATGGCCGAGTACAACCACCGGGATATCGGCGGCCAGGTCCACATGATTGAGGATATTCTGCTCAATGTCAAAAACGTGATGAGTTTCCTGGCCCAGACCAAGCGCGAAGACCTGGGCGAGCAGGCGGTCGCCACCGAAACCCTGACCTATTCGGGACGCACCTATCGCAATGTCGCCTACACCGGCAGTCGCCTGGAGCAGGTGGGCGAGCTGTGTTACCTCCTGGTCAATGTCGCCGACCCCTGCCCCATGAAGGACAACGTGGTATTGATTTCCAAAGGTCTTTTCGGCGAGGGGGAATGGCGCAATATGCAGGTCCGATTGGGCCTCAACGACTCCCGCGGCCTGGGTGAGACCGACCCGGTCGATGTCGACACGGTGGCGTTCGGCAATAAGGTTGCCCTGCACCCGAGGGATATGCTCAAATCCTCGTCGGTGCGCCAGATTACCCTGATTTTCAGGGGAGCTTCCGACCCCGGCAAATTGGGCAGCATGGGGAAAATGGATATGTTAATTTATGCCCTGTAACCGTTATAAATAAGTGGTGCCGTGGATATTAAATCATACATAGAGGACCTTTTCAGGTATCTGGAGACTTTCGAAACCGGGTATGCCCAGTTTGACACCGAGGCTTTTCTGCAGACCTACAACGGTATTTACACGGTTTTTAAAACCCTGCGCCAGCAACGTGACGACGCTCTCGATGTCGACCGCTATTTTCTGGGACGGATTAAAAAGACCCCCCTGACCTCGTCCGATTTGCGCCAGCTGGTGATTCAGGTTTTGATTACCTATTTTGAGTCGGAGGCGGATACCGACGGTCAGACCAACAAGGCGTATTTGTACTGCCGCGATTTGCGGCCGACCAAAAGAGATGCCACCTTCTTCGAGGAGCACCTGATTCCGATTCTTTTCCGGGAAGGTTCGCTGAATAACAACTACCGGCTGCACACCTTTTACCTGCGGGAGATTGCTCGTTATATCAACAAGTTCGGCCGGCCGGTCGACCCCAATTTGAGTCCCGAATCTTTTGCCGCGATGAGTGACCCGCAGAAGTTCCTCGAGTTGATGCAGCGGCGGATGGCCATGGGGGACGGCCTCTTAAACGACCGTTCGTCATTGGAATTTCACCTCCAGCGGGTTGACATTTTCAACAAGCTGGGCAAGAAGAACAAGCTCTACGAACGTTACCTGACCGACTGGCAATATCTCAGCAAAACAAATTTCTGGTCGAAAGTGAAAACTTCCCTGGCGGAAATATGGGGCAAAATTAAAGGGACTTTTACCAGCTTCAATTATTTCCGGCTGGTTGTGACTCAGCGCCGGGCCGCCTATTTGTTTTATGGCGTCATTATCGTGTTTTTTATTTTCCTGGCCATCTATGTACCGTCGAAATGGGGAAGTTACTATAACCAACAACTTGAGGATTTTCAAGAACATGCCGTCGAAGTACAACAGGGAGCGGTCAAGTAAGCGGCCGGTGAAACCGGTTCTGGAGAAATAGCTATGCAGTTTGCCAAATTTTTTAAGATATTTAAAAAGGGTTCCAAGGCCGCGGCCAAACGTAAAGGTAAAAAAGGCCCCGCCCCGGGTAAAAGCTGGCCGTCGGGGATTCGCATCGGCGTGTTCGGGCATTCCAACTCCGGCAAAACGATTTTTTTCACCGTCCTCAACGAAGAATGCAAAATTTCCAAAAATTTGCAGTTATCCGTAACCGATAACGCCACCGCCGGTGAGTTTTTAAACAATTTCCGGTCCATCTGGGGCCTGGGCACTTCCTCCGACGCCGGCACGGTGGTTGATTTGAGAGGGGAGAAGAAATTTCCCGACCCCACCGAGGGAGACAAGCTCTTGCTTTTCAAAGCCATTATCGACATGAGAAAAAGCGTCTCGGTGGTGGCTTATGATTATAACGGCAAAGCCGTTTCCATATCCGAAAGCGGCGAGCTGTCCGAAAAAGTAATCGATTTCATGGCCGGCAGCCACGGTATCCTCTTCTTTTACGACCCCAAGCTGATGAAGGCCGAGATGGAGAGTCAGGCTCATGTCGCCTCGTTCGTCAACATGCTCGAGAGCCTGTCCTCACTGCAGAGCCGCCTGCCGATTCCGGTGGCGCTGGTAATCACCAAGTCCGATATCCTGCCGGGCTTCTCGGGGGAACAGCAGGTGCGCCTGATCAGCCCCGAGGACGAGTACCTGGTCTCGGAAAATTTTGAGATGTTTCTGGAGAAGGTCCTCAGCCACAATAAAATCGCCTCCAACTCCGCCTGGGCCGGTTCGGTACGAAATATCCTGGTCCGCTTGAAAGATTTCCTCCGGGTGGTCCTGACCCGAACCCTGGATTTCCAGGTTTTCTTCATCTCCGCCACCGGCCAGACCCCCGAGAAAATCGGCACCGAAGTCGGCCGATCGGTTTATGCCCCGCCAGCCAAAATGCAGCCGGTCGGCGTCAAGGAGCCGTTTCACTGGCTCTTGAATTCCATCCTGCGCAACCGGCGCATATCGAAACTTCGTACCCTGGCCAAATACGTGGCGACCCTCAGTATTATCTGGATTATTATGTATTCCCTGCCGTTTGTGTATCATTTTAGTTTTCTCCATGACAAACCGGCCCGCATCGAAAGCGAGATACTGGAGCCTTACCAGGGCAAGATATTCAACACCACCGACCCGGAACGGAACCGCATTATCAACGCCTATGACAATTACAGCCGCTCCAAGCTGGTTAAATGGATTTTCACCGATTTTCAAACCCCCGCCCAACGCATCACCGAGGGCTACCGGCGCTACAATCAGCAGGAAGCGGTCAAACAGCTCAATGGGTACATTACCGAATTCACTCTGCTGGTTAAAAACAAGAAAAACTGGCCGAAATTCGACCCGGTCGATACGGTCGCCATCCTGGAGACAAAGCACGAGGAACTGAGGGAAGCCGTCAACAGTTTCCATACGGGCAACGAACAGTCAATTTTGTATACTCGAAGTGAACGGGTCCTCGGTTACTGGGATTTGTTCATCATGGTTATCGAGAAACCGAACGATACGACCATATGGCAGACGGTCGAGGAAAAGCTGACGCTGGACAAGGAACGATTCGGCAACGATTTCAACTCCTACGAACAAAAACTGGCCGAAGCCCTGCTGGCCCAGAAGGTTACAGAGGTCAAACAGGTCGTCTCCAAAAGGGTGGCGGTTGACCTGGGGGATAAAATTGATGAGGTCAACGGTAACCCCTCGCCGAGCTACCGCCTCGATAAGGCGGTTCGGGAGCTCAAGGACATAAGAAAAAATCTTGACCCGAAGGCCAACAAGCAGGACTACCAGATGGTCAACCGGTATATTACCCTGGCCGAGAAGTGGAAGAATAAACAGACTTTTAAATTTAAAGTGGAAAGCGTACCCGAGGAAGGCCACCTGCATATCGAGGTAACCAAACGGGGTGGAACACCGGAGTGGCCCGATGACCTGGATAAAAATCCCCAGATTTACGCCGGTTATGAATATACCCTGCGCTGGCAAATCGGCGATGTTATTCATATTGTTTTCCACAGACCCCATGTGGGCGGCAGCGAGGAGTCCTGGGGCGCCAAGGCCGACGATATGAAAACCCTGGACAGCAAATACTCGATCTTCGAAATGGAAAACGGCGTCCTGTTCGAAAGCCTGGGCAAAAAAGCGGTGGTCAGATTCCTGCCCAACAGTTTGCAGGAACAGTTGCCGATACTTGAAAAATAGAAACATATTATAAGGGACTATACCAATAGGGAGATAGTGATGGCTATATTGATAAGAAGAAAATACGCCGGGCCGGTGATCGTCCTGACCCTTTTCATTTTTATTCTGAGTGCCGGGATTCAGGCTGGAACGATACAGATTCCCAAGGGCATGGAAGTAAAAGTCAAATTCGCACCCGGGATGAAAATAACCTCCGGAGAATTGACCAAGGATGTACCGCTTTTGATATACCTGGCCGAACCGATTAAAATCGGCAACACGACGATAGTCGAGGCCGACGCCCAGGGAACGGCCAAGGTGGTCGAGGTCAAGAAAGCCGGCAAAGGCGGCAAGCCGGGCTATATAAAAGTTGCCTTTGTCGATATCGAGAGCAGGGGGGAGTACCGCTCGCCCGATGACGCCCGGATTAAACTCGGGGGTGAGATCGAAAACGCCGGCAAGAGCCGCAAGACCCTGTCCTACTTGTTTATTTTCGGTTTGTTTATAAGCGGCAAGCAAGGGGTTATCAACCCCGATGTGGTTTTTGATGCTAAAGTGGCTGAGAGTATAATTCTGGAAAGTAAATAAAAGTACGTAAGAGTACTTGAAAGTCCATATAAATTTAAAGGGCAATAACCTCGGTTATTGCCCTTTTTGTTCCTCATTAATAGAGCTTATTATTTCGATGGTTGCACTAAATAAGTTTTGCCGTTAGCGTCTGTTTTGACAACCAGGATATCGTTTGACATATCATAATTATACGTGTAACCGCAGGAAATAAACCCGCCGTCGGCCGTCGCTATCCCGGAGTAACCGTAATCGGTGTTGTAATCCCCGAAAGTCGTATCCCAGACGAGCTCGCCGGAGGGGTCGGTTTTTATCAAATACATTTCGCCAATCTTGTCATTAAGACCGTCGTAGAAATAACCGGTTACGAAAAAGCCGCCGTCGGGGCAGGTAACAACCGAGTACCCCTCGTCACTGTCGTCGCCGCCGAAGAACTTATTCCAGAGGACCGTCCCGCTGGAATTAATCTTCACCAGGTAAACGTCATTGTCGTACTCACCGGTAACGATGTAATTTCCATCGCGGGTTTTGGCTATGGAATTAAAAGAGCAGTTGTTTGCGCCAACAACTACCAGGTCCCAGCTAAAAGTACCCTGGGCGTTAGCTTTCAGCAGGTAACCGCCCCGGGATTCGTTCGGGAACCAGACCTGACCGGCTACCAGGTAACCGCCGTCACCGGTTTGAATAACCGATTTACCTTCGTGCCCGCCATGACTGCTGACAGTATCTTCGTAGGCCTTGTCCCATACCACGTTACCCAAGGCGTCAGTTTTGATCATATAGACCGAATCTTCCCGGGAACCGACGATAATAAAACCCCCGTCGGTGGTTTGTTTTAAATCGTAACCGAACTCGTATAAACCGGTGCCGAAGTTCTTCTCCCAAACGACGTTGCCCAGAAGGTCGGTTTTGATTAACTGCACATCGTAGTTAGCCGATACGGTACCGATGTCGGTATAACCTAAGATAGCCAACCCGCCGTCGCGAGTGTTGATGACAGCCGTGCCGTAGTCATAGCTGGCCCCGCCGTAGGTTTTATCACCGATGTAATTACCCAGCGAATCGATTCTCATAAGGTATATGTCGCTGTTAGCCGCGCCGAACGAGGTCGTATAACCGACTATGGCAAAATTGCCGTCGGGTGTCTGGACAATATCCTGCCCGATATCGGCACCGGTGCCGCCGAAGGCTTGCTCCCAGTACCTGCGGGGCATTTCCACCTGTCCCTGGTCAACGAATATTCCCTCGCGGGAAATGGTGTCGATGACGCCGTCTTCGTTAGTCCGAAGAGAATCGAGTTGCAGGATTAAATTAATATAGTCGATATCCTCATATGAAACGGAATAGGAACTGAAATAAAAAGTGGCTAAATTGGCATAGCCGGTGCCGTCTGCCAGGGTGACGCTCTGTTCCGTAGCGCTGACCGAAACGATTGCCTCCTGGCCGGCATCCGTCCAAGTAAAATCCCAGATAAAATTATCGTTCAAATCAAGCGACGCCCCCCGGGTTACCGAATCCAGACGGGCTATATTGCTGTTATGATTCAGTGAAAAAGAAATATTGTAAAGGTTGGGGATGGAAAAAACTTCCACATCGCAGCTGAACGATATACCCATCGCCTTCCGGGTATAATGCGGATTGACCCTGATTATCGGCACCGTCGGTAAAAGGTCGATGCTGATTATCGGCAGTTCGACCGATGTCGGGTAAATATCGAGAATCCGAACCCCGCGGTAAATCACGTTCAATTCCTTGTCCAGGGCCTCGACGGTTATCCGGCGCTTGCGCCCGACCGGGACCGCGATATCCCCGACCAGCAGACCGTTTATCAAATTTAAGGTGGTTTCGATAGGGACGGGAATATCTTCGGCTTCCACCCGTACCCTGAATACCGAAACCGCCTCAAGGTTGCCTTTGACGGTGAAATTCGGTTCCAGGGTCAGACCGGCCTGGCCGTTGTTTTCATTGACGATTTTTTCCGAACACCCGGCCAGCCAGACAATCGCCATTAATCCCGTCATTACTAAAAGCGTTATAATTATTATTTTATTTTTCATATTTCACACTCTCTAAAAATTGGCCGTCAGGCCGGCTGATATTTGATAGCCGCTGATGTCGATATCGCCGCCGTCGGCGTTGCCGGTATAATATTTAAAGCCCAGTCCCAAATTGAGAGCCTCACCGATATTCCGCCCGGCATCGGCTCCGAAACCGATTACGCTGGAACTGCCTAAATTATTTTCATTGGCGGCGACAAGCCTCAGGTCGGCCGTTGGGGCGATAAACCATTTCTTTTCGGGACGATAGG
>Ga0210003_1000587_pt1 | contig 32759 bp, 29 predicted proteins | sample LantaG_FD_182804 | JGI IMG/M metagenome (GOLD analysis project Ga0210003, IMG submission 182804) | Deep subsurface microbial communities from Baltic Sea to uncover new lineages of life (NeLLi) - Landsort_02402 metaG (SPAdes) (version 2) | ecosystem: Environmental > Aquatic > Marine > Oceanic >...
CGTATGACTTTTTTTCACAAATCAAAAACACAGAAACCACCCCACACGGCTCACGTGCTCGGCTCCATCACCAGGATGATGTCCCAGTCGATCAGCGGCCGATCCCGGTGCCGCGGGTGCCTCCGGGCGAGGTTGAAGAAGAAAAGAGAGACGGCTGAGCCCCCGAGGATCGTCAGGTTGGACAAAGCCACCGAATCCCTCGTGCCGAAACCGAAGATCAATAAAAAAATGGGCACGAGCAGACCGCCGCCGCCGATGCCGCTGCCTGAAGCCAGTAAGATCGCGATCGACGCGGCGAAGAGGCCCAGGAGGTCTCGGGCGTTGAGCGGGAGGAGGGGCTTGTGGTCGTCGTCGGAGCGCTTGCCGCTTCCGCCTCCACCAGAAGGGCGAGACGAGTTCCCGTGCCTTTTATGTTTGTGGAGTCGACTGCTAAGGATAATGCCCTCGGACGATCCCAGCGTGGAGTCGAGCCAGTGGGAGACGAGCGAGGTCCTGCCGCGGTGGAGGTGTTGGAAGTCTAGGCTTGAGGCAGAGGTCGAGGTCGACGAAGAATTCTCCACGACTGAGGCATCGTCGTCGATGCTCTTCGCCGCCGCGTCGCCTGTCCACGACGCCAGCAGCACGGCCACCGATACGCAGACGAGGAGCCCGGCGTATCTCTTACGCATCGGAGGTGGTGGAGTTGTCGCGCGGGGGGGTCTTAAAATGGGCGCCGGGCTCACGTGAATCGCCGCCGCCCTCGTTTCGAAGGCAAAGAGAGTTTTGAGCGACCGAGCGAGAGGGCGTTTTTTCTTCATTTTTTACTATTTTTTTTTCTCTCTCTCCATCTTTCGCGTCGCCCTGCCTCAGCTTCGCGAAACGTGAAATGGCATCCTATCTGACTGCTCACGGACCCCCAACATCGATCTCCTTCGCCAGCGCTGCCTCCCCGAGGAGGACGCCAGCGCTCTCGAGCAGAGCGATGATGCCGAAAAAGGCCGTCGCCGTCACCGTCGCCGCCGCTGCCGGCAATGGCTCTTCTCCTTCCGGCTCCTCCGACACCCCTCTCTCCCTCGCCACGTCGATCCTGCACCCTGAGAAGTGCTTCGTCGACCCTTACAACGCTTTGTCGACACCTCTGTACCAGGTGAGCTGAGGGATGAGGTTGATTTTGTCGAATGAGAATCAACAGATCATCATCGAAAGGGGAAGCTGCTCGGAAAGGAAAAAAAACTCAACAACTCAAAAACTCTCAACCTCCTCGACAACAACAGACCGCCACGTTTGGCCAGCCCACGGCCGTCGACATGGGCCCCTACGACTACACGCGCTCGGGCAACCCAACGAGAGCCCAGCTCGAGTCCCAGATCGCCGCCCTGGAGGGCGTGCCGAGGCTGGAAAGCGGCGAAAGCTCCTCTTCGAGTCCCTCAAACGGCAGCCCTTCCTTTGATGGCGGCGCTTTGGCTTTTACCTCCGGCATGGCAGCGCTCGCCGCGGCGCTCCGTCTGGCCCCGGCCGGCACCCGCGTCGTCGCCGGGGACGACCTCTATGGCGGTACTTCGCGTTTACTGGCTCAGGTCGCCCCGGCGTGCGGGGTCGAAGTGAAAAACGTCGACACCTCGGACGCCGCCGCGGTCGAGGCCGCGCTCTTCGACCCTTCGAACCCGAAACCGGTTTCCCTGTTGATGCTCGAGTCCCCGACCAATCCTCGCATGCAGGTCGCGGATATCAGAAAGCTTTGTGCATTGGCAAAAAAGGCGAACGCGATCTCTCTGGTGGACAACAGCATCCTGACTCCGGTCTTCCAGTCCCCACTTTTGCTTGGGGCAGCCATCTCGATGACCTCCGCCACCAAGTTTGTCGGTGGCCATTCCGACGTCACTGCGGGTCTGCTGGCTGTGAAGGGTAAGGAGCTCTACAATCGTCTTTATTTCTACCAGAATGCCGAAGGAGCGGGGCTGAGCCCCTTCGACTCGTGGCTCTGCCTGCGAGGGTTGAAGACGATGCCGCTGCGGATGCGAGCTGCGGCCGGAAACGCCTGCGCTCTCGCAATCTTCCTCGACGGCCACCCTCTCGTCAAGAAAGTCAACTTCCCGGGGCTGGCTACGCATCCTGGTCATGCTATTCACGCGTCGCAGAGCAGTTCCCCCGGATCGTTGTTATCTTTCGAGACCGGGAACGTCGCACTGTCTCGCGGCATCGTCGAAAAGTCCAAGCTCTTTGCTATCGCCGTCAGCTTCGGGTCCGTGGCGTCTCAGATCTCCCTGCCCTGCTACATGTCCCACGCGTCAATCCCGGCCGAAGTCCGCGCGGAGCGCGGCCTGCCCGATGATTTGGTGAGGATCAGCGCCGGGGTCGAGGATTCCATCGACCTGTTGCGGGACTTGGAAACGGCCTTTATCGAGACGGCCAGAGAGCTGGGTCTCGAGTCTGGGGTGCCGGCGAGAGGCCGAGCGGAGGCGAGCTTGGAGAAGGCGGCCAGGGGGAGGGAGCAGGAGCTGGAGGCGAAAGTGGCGGTGCTGGAGGCGGAGCTGGCGGCAGCTCGTGCGAGGAGTAGTGTCGCGCGGTGATGGAGTGGAGGAAACAAAATTTGTTACATTTTTGAAAAGTTTCGAAGTTTTTTGAAAAAAAACAGAGTTTCTAGTCTTGATTTACCCTTTTCTTCTCACGAGATCAGCGCCGCGGCAGAGCTCGCCGCGGCGGCCTCGTCATCCGAGGTCGTCCTCTCCCGTCGCATCGTTCCGTCTGCTTCTTCTCCTTCCACTCCCTCTTCTCCCTCGAGGGGGACCTTTTTCCTGTCCCCGTACCGGAGCAGGCAGAGGCCCGCCACCTCGTCGAGCACGTCGACGGCGTAATCCAGGTCCTCCCTCGAGTGCGCCGCAGATACGCACACGCGCGCGCGGGCCGTCAGCAGCGGCGTGGCCGGGAAGCCCACAACGACCATCGCGAGCCCTCTCTTCAGGCACTCGCGGCTCAGAGCCGCGATCTTTCCGGGCTGGAACAACATGATCGGCATCACGGGCGAGTCCCAGTCTCCTAAAACGTTCACACCCAGCTCCAGCAGCCTCCTTCTCAGGTAGTTGGCGTTGTCTCGGAGGCGGCGGAGCTTCTCCTGGCCCCTGTGGGACCCGTCGGCGCCCGAGAGGACGCGGAGGGCCGAGAGGACCTGTTGCGCGACGGGCGGGGACATCGCCGTGGCCTCGAGGTGGCCCGGCGCGGTCCTCTTGAGGGCGTCGATCAGCTCCCGCGAGCCCGCTATGTACCCTCCGGCGCCGCCGAAGGACTTGGTGAAGGTCCCTGTCGAGTTTGAAGAGAAGAGGAGATAAGGAGAGAGAAAGAAAAGAAAGGTGATTTTTTGAACCTTTTTTCAGACCTCGGCGCGCGCACGAAAAAAAAAAAAACGAGTTCGAAAAAAAAAGTTCAAAAACATTTTCTCCTTACCCATCATCACGTCAACGTCCCTCGGGTCCACCCCGAGCTTCTCGCAGACGCCTCTGCCAGTCGCCCCCAGGGCCCCGATGGAATGGGCTTCATCGAGATACAGATAAGCCCGGTAGCGCTTGCAGACGGCGACGATCTCTGGGAGCGGCGCTAGCTCCCCTTCCATTGAATAGATCCCTTCGACGACCACGAACACTTTTTTCCAGGGCCTGCGCGTTCTCGGCTGGCCCCGAGCCACGTTGGACCTCAGCACCGACTCTAAAGAGTCGACGTCGTTGTGGGCGAAGACGGCCACTTTGGCGCCGGACCCGCGGGCGCCGCTGACGATCGATGCGTGGTTGAGCGCGTCGGAGACGATCAGGCAACCGGGGCCAGCCAACACGGGAAGGACCGCCGAGTTGGTCGCGAAGCCCATCCCGAAGCAGAGAGCGGCGGGTTTCCCCAGGAAGACAGCCAGCTCTTTCTCCAGGTCCAGGTGGAGCTGGGTCGTGCCTGCCTCGGCGCGGGCCGAGCACGAAGACCACCCGTCTTTGGCTAAAGTTTCCAGAGATCTCGGAGTGCAGTAAGGGTCGTGCGCGGCGAAGCCCAGATAGTTGTAGCTGCCCAGGTTCAGGGCCCTGATCCTGTTTCCCGTCAGCTCCAGGGGTTTCTGGCCGCTGACAGGCGTCCTCTCCAGGACGTCGACGTAGGCGTCGGGAGCGGACCCGATAGGCCTGTTCCAGCAGTCGTGGATGCGGTAGAACATGCGTCTGGTGTAAAAGTCCTCGTAGTCCTGCCTGACGGGAACGAACCCTTTCGGGAGCTTTCGTTTCGTCCAGGGGAGGAGGTTGCGGAAGAAGTCGCGGATGTGGCCGAAGAGGAAGAAGAAGGCCCAGCTGAGAGGTGGTGGAGAGGTTGAGGTTGAGGTTGAGAGAGAAGAAGAAGAGACCGTTGAGATGCCGAAAAGCGAAAACGGCCGACGACGTCGGATCATTCACGGACTTTTTCTCTTCTTCGTTTCTCTAATACTGCTCTCCCTCCATATCAACGTGCATATCGCCTCGTAATCAACGCACTGAGATCGTAAATATGATCAAAAAGAGCGCGCTTTAGCGCGACGAAAGGGGATGCAAGAGGCTAAAAAAAGGGAAAAAAAATCTCTCTCTACCTCGCAATCGTCGCCACGGCGATGAACAGGCTCGGCGTCAGCGAGCCCGTGGCCGGGTGGTGCACGCGGCGCTGGAGCGGGCCCGTTGCGGAGACGGACCCCGTCATCGTGGTTTTGTGTTCAGAATGAGGAAAGGAAGGGGGGCGAGCACACGCGCGTGTGGAAACGCAAACGCGAAGAAGCTGAGTGTTTTTTCTTCTCTTTCTTCAGCTCTCGCTCTTTTCGCCGGCGTCTGTCGTCACTAATTGACTTCTGAAGAAGCAAGCTCTTCTTCGATCGATTGATCGACCCCATCGATTTCAGCAAAAAAACGTTCTCTTTTCGCACCAACCATGCGCGCTTCCCGCACGCTCTCTCGGCCTCCCTTTGCCGTGGCGAGGCCCGGAAGATCAGCAGTCGTTGCTGCGGCTGGTCGTCCTGGATCGAAAGAGGCCATGAGGAGCAGGCCGGCGCCGTTTCCGGGGACAGCAGCGAAGAGGGCGTCGTCGATGGCCGCTGCTCCTCCTCTTCGACCTCCTCCTCCTCCTCCTCCTCTTCGCCTCTCGTCTTCAACCCCGACTTCTTCGACCTCCTCCGCGGCCGCAGCGTCGTCGTCTTCCTTCTCTCCCTCTCCCTCGAGCCCCTCCACCTCCACATCACGTCACGCCCCCCTGCACGACTTCTGCGCCCTCATCCCCTTTGGTTTCCTCATCGGGGTCGCGGCCCTCGTCTCTCTCTTCTTCTTCGGCGCCTGCGAGGCGGCGGGGGTCTGCGCCGCGGCCTCAGCGACCTCTCTGTTGTCCGCGCGCCTCAGCCTGGCGCGCTGGAGGGCGGGGGCCTCCTGCGCTCCCGTGACGTCCGCGGCGGCGGCGGTGGTGAGCTCGGCCGCGTTTTGGTTTTACAAAGCTGCGACGGCAGCAGCAGCAGCAGCAGCGGCGACGGCCAAGACTTCCCTGTGGTCGCTTCGCTTGGGGGCCGTTCTCTCCGCCGCCGTCGCGCTGATCCTCTGGGGCAACCTTTTGCTCGGAGGCAACGCGCCTCGGCGGAAGACATCAGCTGCTTCTTAGAAATGAAATGGAAAATGAAAAGAGAGGGAGAGAGAGGAGAAAGCTTGTGTTACTCATAGATAAATTGTTTCGTTTTTACACTTTCAAAAACTTTCACCACCGCCTCCTCCTCCCGAAAGGAGGAAGCCTCGAGCTCGTGTTCTGCGAGGAGGCGTCGTCATTTTCCTCCTCTTCATCCCTGTTCTCTCCTTCTCCTCCAAACTCTTCCTCGCCAAAGGAAGGGATGCGGGAAGGGAGGCGCTGCGGGCTCTCGTAGTTGTTGCAGCTGCCTTCCTCTTCCTCTTTCTCATCTTCGGGTTTTTTCGGCGGCGCGACGTCACGTGGGACAGCCACGAAATTCAACCGAGGAGATCTCACGCCGAGCTTCGCCGCCACCTTGTGGCTCGTCGCCGCAAGGACGAGGGCGACGCCGGCGGCGGCGAAGAGCAGGGCGGCGAAGAGCAGGGCGGCGAAGAGCAGGGGGCGAAGAGCAACGGCGAGCGCCGTGCTGTCGTTGGAGGGAGGAGCCGAAGAGGGAGGGCCGGCGGAGGTTTCGGAAGGAGTACGAGGAGCGGCGGAAACGACGACTTCCTCTTGCTCAAAGCTCTTTTCCGAGGCAGCAGAAGCAGCAGCAGCGACGAGAGCTGGCACCGCCTCCTCCTCGGGCTCATCCTCGATCTCCGCGGGAGAGGGTACCGGCGGAGAGTGAGGAGGAGGAGGAGGAGCCTCTTTTTCCTTCTCGACAACGGCAGCGACCTCTTCCTCCTTCCTCCTCTTCGTTTCCTCTTTCTTCTTCGTCTTCTTCTTCTCCACCATTTTCGCCGTGACCTCCTCGATCGGCCCCAGAGGCAAAGAAGAGCTCTTCGAGAACCAGCGGGAGCGAGGAGGAGGAGCAACATCAGCACATGCGGGGGCCTCTTTGGCGACGATAGGAGGAGAAGGAAGAGGCGCGACGACGGCGGAAGCTCCTCCGCTGCTTCCTCCCCCTTTCCCGCACAGAGCCAGAGCCAGCGCGACCGGAGCGAACAACGCCAGGAACCAGAACAGGAGGAGCTCATCGGTCTGCGAGCGCTGTCTCTGCTGCTGCTGCTGTCGCGGAATTGACTGCTCCTCCTCTACCACTGTCACAGTCACCGTCGCCGCCGCCTCTGTTTGGTGCCTCCGGCTCTCCTGCGGCGCCGCTGCGAGCGAAGTGGTGTCCGGCGCCGAGGGCTTTACCACTGCTGCTGCTGCCGCTGCTGTCGTTCTTGACGTTGCCACTGGCGGCTCTGCTGGTGGTGGCGGCGGCGGAGGAGAGGCCTGTTCTTCCTCGGCGACGGAGGGAAGCGGCGACACCGAAACCGCTTCTTCTCCCTGTCCCTCTCTCCTCGGGGAGGGAGACCTCTCCTCTTCCTCATCTTCTCCTTCTTCTGGCACTCGGATAGAAGGGGAAGCAAACGGCGAGACGGCCACCGGAGCAGCATCAGCATTAGAAGGAGCAGCAGCAGCATTGCAGTCGAGCGGCAGCATCCTGGGAGGCCTGAGCGGCGGGAAGTCGGAAGCTCCGGCAGCAGCAGCGCCTCCTCCTGCTTCCTTCTTCTTCCACGGGGGCGTCCCCTGCCGCCTCGGCGGCGCCGGCGACCCCTCGGGCTTGAACTTCAGGTTCTCGTAGTAGGCCCTGTCTTCGGGCTTCGAGGTGCGACCGGCAAAGGAGCCCTGGCGTTCTATCAGCGGGGTCTCGTCCTTGGTGGCGGCAGCGGAGAGGAGGGCGACGCGCTCCTTCACGGAGAGCGGCGCGAGTTCGGCCGAGGTCGAGGTCAAAAGCGGACGGATTGTCTCCCCGGCGTTGGCGACGGCGCCCGTCGCCTCGCCCGTTCCGGCTCTCGGACGCGGCGGCGTCTCGGCCATTTCGCGGAGGCGGGCACAAGATCGATGTGAGGGTCTCTGCTGCGAGAAGGACGGGAGTAAAGAGGGCTCAGGGGAGCAGGGAGCGACGACGCGAGTACTAGTTTGGATCTTCTTTTCGAGAGAGTCTCGCATGTGACCGAGGCGTCGCGGAGTCCGCCGGACTTTTTTTTTCTCCTTCATTTTCCGTCAAACCTCGCCCTTGCTTTCTTCAATGCAATCGACCGACCTCACCTTCCCGCGCCCCTTCCGCCGCAGCCAGCAGCAGCAGCAGCACGCCTCCCATCCCTCCCCCATCACCGCTTCCGGCGACGCGGCCGTCATCGCCACAAACTCGGATGCGGCCGTCAGCAAGGCCTCGTGCGTCCGCGCCGGGTATTACGAGGACGAGTTCCTGAGGCACTTCGTCGTCAATGGCTCGTTCTCGTCGACGTCGACGTCGGCGTCGTTGACCTTCTCCTCCGCTCTCCCGAGGAGGCCCCCGCTGATCAACAGAGGTGCGCCTTCTTTTGGCCAGGCTCTTGTGTATCTCTTCATGAGAATTACAAAGAGCGCATCTTACTGAAGAGAACTCAAAACCCTCCTTTCAGGTTATTTCTGCCGGCACGCTGCTGTTTCGGGCCTCGTCGTCGCGTTCCTCTCCCGGGTCGCCAACTCTTCTTCTTCCCCTGATGCTCCTTCTCCTCCGCGTGCCCAGATCGTCAGCCTGGGAGCGGGATCAGACACCCTGTTCTTCAGGCTTCACGCCGCGGGCCAGGAGCCTGCTCTCTTTATCGAGCTGGATTTACCGGAAGTGGTCTCGAAAAAGGTTGCGGTCATCTCTTCGACGCCCGAGCTCGCGGCCCGAGTCGGTCTGAGTCCTTCCGGTGCAACAAAACAACGGGATCGAATAGTCACAAAAAGCTACGCGTTGCTCCCCTGCGACCTCCGCGCCCTGGCGCCAATCTCCACGGTGATCCGGAAGGCGCAAGCAGAAGAAGAAGAAGCAAAAAGTCCTTCGACTCCTTCCTCTTCGAGCAGTGGTTTCTCTTTCGACCCTTCGAGCCCGACGCTCTTCATCTCCGAGTGCGTCCTGGTCTACCTGCCCCCCGAGGCCGGAAACGAGGTCCTCCGCGACGCTCTCGCGTTATTGACTAATGATGACGATGGAGCGGAGGGCGCCATCATCGTCTACGACCCCTGCCGGCCCGACACCGCGTTCGGACAGCAGATGGCGACCAACCTCCGCGCCCGCGGGTGCGAGCTCCTGGGGATAGGAGCCGCGCGGGACCCGCGCGGGGCGGCGGAGAGGCTGCAGCGGGCCAAGTGGGAGTGCTGCGGGGGAGGGGAGGGCTCCGCGGCGGACTTGCGAACCGTCTGGGAGAGGCACCTTCCGGCGACTGCCCGGGCTCGGGCTTCGCAGATTGAACAACTCGACGAGCTGGAGGAGTTCAACCTGATCATGGAACATTACTTCCTGGCCGTCGGGGTGAAGAAGATGAGGAGGAAGGGGGGGAGCGGCGTGTTGAAGGGGTTTGGGATTGCTTCGCTGGCTGAGGAGACGAAAGTGAAACTGTAAAAAAAAAAAACGGCTTTTTAATTATTTCTAGAATTTTTGTTGATACTCTCTGTGTGTTGTGTTTCCGGATAAATCAGTTCTCTCTCTTTCTGTGTGTATTTACTCTCTCTCTCTCTCTCTCTCTCTCTCTCTCTCTCTCTCTCTCTCTCTCTCTCTCTCGAAAGTGGATCAAATCTCCAAGTGTGTGTCTGGGCAATGGTAAAAAACGGAAACAATTTTGAAAATTCAGACAAGTTCGGACGAAGAAACGTTTTTTTTTCGATTTCGAGTTTTGATCTATCTCCATCTCTTTTATTCTCTCTTTCTCTCTCTCCTTCTCAACAACCCATAAAAACTCTCAACCGCTCATAAATATGCTCGGGCTGAAGAGCCCGGCGGCGCGAGAGGCGCTCCCGGGCCTCGAGGCGGATTGATGAGGGAGAGGAGGGAGAGCAGCAGCGGTGACAACAGAGCCTGCCCTTCCGTTTGCCGCGGCAGGAGCGGTGGCAGCAGGAACAGTAGTAGCAACGGCAGCGGAGGTCGAAGCCTCGCGCGGCGTCTGGAGGGCGCCCGCGGCGGGCCCTCCCGTCGCTACACCGCCTCCGCCGCCGCAGCAGCTCTCGAGCAGCGCCACGAGGTCGAGCGGCGGAGGGGCGGCGGCTCCTCCCCGCGAAGAAGCAGCCGCTCCGGCGGCAGCGGAGGGAGGCGGCGCCCCTGGGAGCGCAGAAGAGGGCCCAGCAGCAGCTCCTCCTCCTGCTCTGGCGCTTGCCGGCGACAGCAAGAACAACCCCGGGTTCAGCGCAGCGGTGGCGTCGTCGGTGGCCGGGGTCGAGACGTTTGCTAAGACAGAGGGCCCCCCGGGGCCGCGGCGGGCATCCGTCGTCGTTCCTCCTGCTCCTCCAAACCTCCTTGTCGCCGTCACTGTCGCGCCTCCGCCGTTTCCGCCGCCGGTCGTCGTCGCCGTCGGCGGCACTGCCCCCAGCAGCGAGCTGGCCGGCACGGGCAGCGGCGAGCAGAAGAGCGGGCGGGCGAGGAGGTCGGCCGGAGTGGCGAGGGACTTGGGGGCAGGGGTCGCCTCTTGCTGAGGCGCGGCGAGGGGGGCAGCAGCAGCGTTAGCGGAAGGGCGAGCGGCGAGGGTGGCCGCCGCGGCGATTGCGGCGGTGGCGACGGCGGCCGCGGCGGCCTCCGCCGCGGCCGCTGCCTCGGCGGCCTTCACGGCGGCGCTCTTGCGCTTGCCGCTCCTGTTCTTGCGGGCCGCGGGCTGTTGATTGTTTATCTGCTGTTGCGGGTGGAGCGGGGGCTTGGAGAGAGAAACAACAGGAGCAGCGGCAGCGAGAGAGGAAGCGGCGGTCGCGGCGACGGCTCCCGCGGGCGTCGCCGTCGCCATCGTTGTCGCCGCAGACGCAGGGCGCAGGGCGCGAGAGTGGAGCAGAGAAGGCGTGGATCGCTGCAGGAAGGCCGCGGAAGAAGTCGAAGGAGCGGAAGCGTTTGCTTCTTCCCTCTTGAGCTCGGTCGCCGGCGGCGCTGCTGCTGCTTCTGCGATTTTGACGACGAGCCCGGCGCTCGCAGGAGGCTCCTGCTGACCCGCGGCAGCGGCAGCAGCCGACGAGGGGGCAGCGCCTGCCACCGCAGCCGTGGACTCCGGTTTGGAGACGAGCAGAGGCGTCGCCAAGGTCTGCTGCCTCTGGAGCTGCTGGAGCGGCAGCGGAGGCTGCCTCTGGAGTTGTTGGTGTTGTGCGTTCATTGCCATCGCCGACATCCCAACAGCAGCAGCGGGGGTCGAGTGGCTCTTCTCGAGCTCGGCCAGCGCCGACAGCGTGGCGTCGTCGTAGAAACTTGCATCACCCGGGGCAGCAGCAGACGGAGCGCTCGCGGCGGTGGCGGGGATAGCATGAGCAGCAGCGGCAGCTTCGGCAGCGGCGAGGGTGACTCCGTCGACGACGGTGCACGTCCCGGGCCCCATCTTCCTCGCTCCCGCTACTCCAGCCGCGGAGGAAGGGCGAGACGAGGCAGCTGTTGCTGCTGCTGCTGCTGCTGCTGCTGCTGCTGCTGCGGGTGTCGCCTTGATCGCGGAAGCGTGGGCTGAGGAAGGGCGGGAGAGCGCGGCGGAGGGAAGAGCCGCGGCCGCCGCTCCCGTTCCTGCTGCCCCCGCCGCCGCCGTCGTCGCCGTCGTCTCGTCGGCGCTGCCGCTCCCGAATTGGGCCTTGAGCGCCGCGAGCATGCCCGTCGCGACGGAGTTCCGCGCCTCGACGTCGGCGGCAGCGTTCAACAAAGGTGCCGCGTTCTCCTGGTCGTTCTGGGCAGAACCGTTGTTGTTGTTGTTGTTGTTGTTGTGAGCCCCACCTCTGCTCCTCTGCGAGCGCGGCCTCTTTGGCGGCCGGCCGAAAGCAGCGTTGGTGTTTTCTCCAGCAGCAGCAGAAGTGGCTGCAAAGAGGTTTGGCTGCTGTTGCTGCTGGATCCCGCCGCCCGAGGTAGAGGGGATCACGCGCACCAGGGGCGACATCGGGGTCCTCCCCAGGGACCGCAGCTGCTGCGGCTGCCTCAGGACGACAGCGGGGGCGTTGTTGTTGCCGTTGGTGTTGCTCGTCGTCGCCGTTCCCGTTCCTCCGCCTCCGCCTGCAGAGACCAAAACGCCGCCGCTGCTCCCGGGGACCCAGTTTCCACCGGGGAGAACGGGCACCGTCAGCGTCGTGGTCGCGTTGTTGTTGGTCGAGGGGGAAGGCAGCGCCGCTGCGGCGACGGACGAGCGAGGGAAGCTGCCTCCCACCGCTGCTGCTGCCGCTGCAGCCGCCGCCGAAGACGAAGGAGCCCCGCCGCCTCCGTTGTTGTTGTTGCTCCCGTTCCCGTTCCCGCCCCCATTCCCACCGGCAAAACCTTCTGCCTTCGCCCGCGCCATCGCCTCGGCCTTCCTCCTCAGCGTCGAGTTCCAGTGGTTCTTGATCGCGTTGTCAGTCCTTCCGGGAAGCAGCGGCGCCATCCTCGCCCACGCGTTGCCCCACGCGGCGTGCTTGTCGAGTAAGATCTGGTCCTCTTCGGCGCTCCATTCCGATCTCTTGATCTCTGGGTTGAGATGGTTGTGCCACCGCTCGCGGCACTGCTTGCCGATGCGGCCCGGAAGCTGCGCCGCGATCAGCGACCATCGCTTGGCGCCGTGGCGGCCGACGAGTGTGACGATGGCAACGTCTTCTTCTTGGGTCCATTGCCCCTTCACGAGGTCCGGGTTGAGAACTTTTTGCCAGCGGTGGAGGCACTGGACGTCGGTGCGGTCGTCGAAGTAGGCGGCTGTGGTTGGAGAACGAGAGAGAGAGAGAGAGAGAGAGAGAGAGAGAGAGAGAGAGAGAGAGAGAGAGAGAGAGAGAGAGAGAGAGAAGAGGTTGAGAGAGAGAAAGAGAAAGAGAAAGTGTAACTCTCGCTTTTGCGGCGGGCCGAAAGCGAGTGTTCGCGCGAAACGACTGTCGCTAGCTCTCGCCGAAAGTGAATTCTCTCTCGCTCTCTTCTGTCATCGCTTGCTCTTTTTCTTCTCTCTCCACGGTGCATCCTCACCGATCTGCTTCCAGCATCGACCGCCGTGGTGCGAGACAGCCCGCCTGAGGATCTCGTCCTGGGGTGAATTGGAGTAGGAAGAAGTCAAAGAGGGGCGCGTGGTGGAGGTGGGGCGGGTGAGAGTTGAGTTTTGATTGATTCGACGTCGAGCCGATTTCGACGACGACGAAAAAGGAGCTGTCGATGAAGAAAGAAAGAGTTGAAACCTTCTTTTTTCGAGGTCCGAATTGGCACATCATTTGAGCATCGACCATCAATCACTCCGGTGTGTGCGAGCATACACAAATGCTCGATGCTCTTGTGGTATTCAAAGGCGAAATGGGTCCGCAGAGAGCCCCCATCAGAGCGCATCAAAGTTTGATTTTTTTTTTTCAACGTCGTCTTCCGACGTCGAAATTTTTCGTTCGGCGACGACGATGACGACCCTCACCTCTTCGGGCGTCCACCCTCCCTTGGCGCTCTTCCGCGTCGGGCCCGTGATTTTCCTGCGAGAGTAGAGTGGTCAGAGGTGCGGTAGGCGTGGTGAGAAGGTGAGAAGAGAGGGGTAGATACGGAGAAAGAGAGGTGCGTTTTCTTCTTCTTGTCTCCTTTCAGCATTCGACGTCGGGCCTCGGTCGTTGGCCGAGCCCGACGATGCGCGCAGAACCATCGACCGACTCTCTTTCGCGTCACTCCTTCCGCTGGCCCTGTTTCCCTGCGAGCTTCCTCACCCGTTCACAGGAGGCAGGAGCTCCAGCGCGCGGCTCGCCATGCGTGGCGGCTCCTGCTGGAGCGGCTGCGGGGCTGAGCAGGGCTCCATCGTGTTTTGTTTTTTTTCCTTCCTTATTTCTTTTCCTTTCGACCTCGGCGAGAGAGAGAGAGAAAGAAAAAATGATCGGTCGACGGAAGAAGAAGAGAGAGAAATAAACGACAACCTCTCTCTCATTCTCCCCTCCTTCTCATCACCACCGCGCCACCAACGCGCGAGCTGAAGCAACGCAACGAGTCACAAACAAAAACAAATCAATAGTATCTGATTCATCATCACTTTCTTGCAAACTGAAGAAACACAAAAAAAAAAGAAACTCAACTCAACTGTTTTTCTTCTTTCTCTTCCCCTATCTCTTCACGCCGCAGCCACCGCCTCCTCCTTCTTCTCCTCCTTCGCCGCCCCCTCACCATCACCGCCAACAGGCAGCGCGATGACGCTGTCGCTGTACTCCCCGGCGGGCAGGACCACCTCCTCCCCGTTGGCGCTCTCGTTCTTGACCAAGACGTCACCTTTGAAGACTGTTCCCGGAGAAAACTTGACCTTACCGACCACGCGGAGCGACGTGCACCCTTTCAGGGACGGCTCGGCGTCGGCGGGGACCAGCGCGTCGACCGCGTCGACCAGCTTGTAGACCTTGGCGTCGAGGTCGACCTTGGGTAAAGGTTTGACGGCCGGGACGACGACCGACGACGCGTCGACGACGTACGCGTCGGACCTCAGCAGGAAGAGGTCGTTGGTGGTCTTTACGGGCGCGAACCTCTCGCGCGGGACGACGACGGCGGCTGCGCCGTCGAACAGCTCGATAGCCGAGCCCATGGCCGTCTCGAGCTGGAACACGGGCGTCGAGGAGGCGTCGCGCGGGTCGACGGTCTTTTTGTTCTTGATCAAGGGAAGCTTGACGGCTCCCGTCGCGGAAGACTCGAGGGCCTTGGAGAGGGCCGGGAGGTTGATCCAGAGGTTGTTGGTGTTGAAGAACTTGTGCCTTAGGGTGTGTTTCGTTGATGGTGATTCGATTTTTGGATTCGGAAGGGAGGGTAAATGAGCGCCAATAGAAGAAAACGGTGAAGAAAAAGAGCGGTGAAGAAAAAACGTTGAAAAAAGAACTCGCGAAAGAAGAAAAATAAAAATAAAAAAACCTTTCTTTCTTCAAAACTCACTTCGTGATGTCCTCGAAGGCGGCCTTGTCGTCGTCCAGGCACTGCGCGCTCTCCCTGAGCGTCAGCCTCCCGTCGGAAAGCCTCACGGCCAGATGCCCCCCCTTCTTGTCGGCAGCGGTGCGCTCGGCCACCTCCATCAAAAAGGGCGCCTCGGATTTCGCAAAGTGCGCGAGCAGGTCGAGCTGCAGCGTCGCGCCAAGGTTGTCCGAGTTCGACACAAACAGGTACTCGACTCCAGAGTCGATCAACCTCTTGAGCATCCCGGACCCCAGCAGCGAAGGGTAGATGTCTCCGTGGCCCGGAGGGCACCACTCCAGGTCCGGGTCCGCGGCCCACGTGACAGGCTCCAGCGTCTTGGCGTCGAGCTTCGGGGACTTGTTCTGCAGCAGCTCCGAGTCGGGCTGCGCGAGCAGCTCGGCATGATCCTTGGCCAGGAAGGCGCGGGTGTCCTCGGAGGTAGAAAAGGAGTTCATCAGCACGAAGCGTAGGCCCGAAGCCCCCGTGGCCTCCCTCGTGTGCTTGACCTGCAGGGCGATGAGGTCGAGAAAAGTTTTGCCGTCCTTGACGGGCAGGAGGGACTTGGCCTTCTCGAGGCCCATGGAGGTGCCCAGGCCGCCGTTGAGCTTGAGGACCGCGGTCTTGGAGAGGAGGGACTGTGGGGGGGGGAGAGAAAGAAAGAGAAGGAAGAGAGATAAGGAAAGGGTGAGCGCGAAGACATAGAGAAGAGAAGAGAAGAAAGTCAAAATGAAAAAGCACCCTCTTCTTCTTCTTCTTCTCTCTTACCTGCAGCTCCTCCGCCGAGGGCGCCGCACCGCGGAGCTCCTCGAGGCGTGGCAGCGACTCAACGGGCTTGATCTCGGCCTCGGGCATCTGTTTGTTGGAGTCGAAGTTTGGTGGTGGAGGTATTTGGATAGAGAGGGAGAGAAAAGGAGAAAAAAAGGAGAGGTCAGCAAAGCGGTGTGCCCCTTCGTCTTCAGAAGAGATCGACTTCTAGATGCGCCTTTTCGCGAAAGCCTTTTTGTCGCGGCATCATGAGGTCTGCTGCTCTTTCTCCTCCATCAGATCGAGACAAAACGCCGTTATCTTATCGCTCGTACAGGAGCTGGGTCGGAGTAAGGTAAGGACGAGGCGCGGAAAGCGCGATGGCAAAACGAAAGGACTTTCGCTCTCGCCCATCGAGTTTGGCTTCTTCGCTTCTTCTTCTTCTTCTTCTTCTTCTTCATCTTCTTCTTTTTCTTCCTCACCATCCCGCTCTCGCCGCCGGCTAGCGCGTCAAAGTTGAGCTTGAAAGCCGAGACTGCCGCGTCGGAGAGGTCCGCGGCGCGCATCTTGGCCTCGATGGGGTCGAAGGAGGGGGCCATGGTGGCGAGAGGAAGAAAGGGAAAGCAAGGGTAAGGGAAAAAAGGGAAGCGAACAAGAAAAAAAACGACGAGCGAGAAATGGAAAATCACAAAACTCGAAGAAAGAAAAAAGAAAACTTCAACAGCTCTCTCTCCCCGATGTCTTGGCAGCCCCCGCCTCCGCAGGGGGGCAGCGGTGCTGGCGGCGGCGGTTCAGGCTGGGGACCGCCGCCTCCGTCTTCTTCTTCTTCGTCCCAGCAGCAGAAACATCAGTGGAATCAGGGCGGCGGCGCTGCTGCTCCTCAACAGCAATACCAGCAACAGCCTTCGACGTTTGTTCCGCCAGCGACGACGGCGACGACATCTTCGCAGCAGCCGCAGCCTGTATACGGCGCGCCTCCACCTCCTGCTCAACTCCAAGGAGGAGGCGGACAGTGGGTAACTCCCCAGCAGCAATACGGAGGCTACAACCAGCAGGTGAGAGAAGAGAGGACACGCAACCAGAAAGTCGAAGCATTGAAACTCGGAACAACAACAACAATCGACGATGGCGCGCCTTCCGAGGAAAAAACTCAACCCCGACCTCAAAACCGCGAACCTTCTCTCTCAACAATCAACAGACCGCCTCCATCGCCCAGGCCGCGCTCGGCGCCGCCCTCGGGGCCGGAGGCATCAACGGCATGGACGCTGCCAACCTCATGGCAGGCTTCGCCACCGCGGCATTAAGCAACAGCGGAGGCGGCGGCAACGGCGGCAACAGCCGGGGCGGGTTTTTCGAAAAGGGCGCCTCGTGGGCGACGTCGCGCCTCGGCGCCCTGGTCGGAGGAGGAGGAGGCAACAACCCCCACCCGGGAGAGGGGAGCCCCGGCAACGCCTTCGACGGCGCTGCGGGGCACCAGCAGCACCAACAACACTACTCCCGCGGCGGAGGAGGCCTCTTGTCTTTCTTCAGCCCCGCGGGCGGCGCCGCCTCGCTCTCCGTGTCCCCCTCCTACTGCCGCACAAAACTGCTCCTGCTCTCTGCCCCCTGGCTCCGCCGCTGGCCCTACGCCCGGGTCCGAGAGCACCAGAGCGTGGCCTCGACGTCCGGGCCGACTCGATACGCCCCGCCCTCGAGGGACGTGCACGCGCCAGACCTTTACATCCCGGCGATGGCTCTCGCGACGATCGCGCTGCTCCGCGGCGCGGCCGAGGTATTTTCGAGCAATTCCTCTCTTTCTGCTCTTTCGAAAAACAACCACAACCACCTTTTCTCTCCCGAGACGATCTCCAACGCCGTGTCGGGCCTGACAACGGCCTGGTTCCTCCACGGCGCGGCGCTCAAGGCCGCGCTCTGGGCCCTGGGCTCCGGTGCGGCGGCCGCGGTGCCCCTGGCCGAGCTGGCTGCTTATGCTGGCTACCCTCTGTTCCACGGCGCCGCCGTCTGCGCCGTCCGGGGTGCGGGCTCGCTGGCTTCCTCGAGCACCCCTTACGCTGCGCCTGCCACTTCTGCTTCTCTGTCCTCGCATGCGGCGACGGCCAACCAGATCCTGAACAAGCTCGGCAGCGGCAGCGCCTCGGGCGCGACGGGCGCCGCCAGGTGGGCGGGCGACGCCGCGGTGCTCTGGGGCGGGATGGCGGCGGGCGTGTTCATGGTGCGGTCGCTGAAGAGGGTGCTGTTCCACGACGCGCGCGGGGGCAGGGGCGGCGACGGGCAGCAGCAGGGGCAGCAGCAGCAGCAGTTTGGAGGGGGAAGTGTCGACCCAAACAGCTACGGTTATGGTGAGTTCAACCAGACTCCCCACCAAAGCTCGCAAGCCTCCTCTTCTTCCTCCTCGAGCCGATCAAACTACGTGCTGCTGCTGCTGTGGCTCGCGCAGTTCCCGCTGGTGGCGTGGCTGGCCCGCGGGTGCAGGGTGGTGGCTTGAAATTTGATAAAATTGTAAAAGAAAAGGGAAAGCGTTGATGTTACAGATCTAATGAGTTTTCTAAATTTGGGTTTTTTGTTCCTATTCCTCCTCCGACAACGCCGTTGTTCCCCGCCAGGAAAGGGACGCACGCAGAGGGGGACAGAGCGCACGCGACGCGGGCGGCGAACCTCAAAGCCAGGGCCGCGAAGACGGCGGCGGCCAGCGCGACGAGGCTTGCTCCCAGCCAGACCCGCTGCGCCCTCCTGTCCGTCGCGGCAAAGACTGCGGCTTCTTTGGCCTGGCGCTTCCACGAGCTGAGGAAGTCGGCGGAAGTCCAGGACGAAGAGTGAGGAGGCGAGGAGGAGCTGTTGTACCTCGAGGAAGGAGAAGCGGACGCAGATGCGTTGCGGCGTTGGCGAAGCGGGGTGTCGTCGCCGTCGTTGCTTCTGTTTGCGTTCATCTCCTCCTCAAACGACCTCGAGGAAGAAGAAAAGAGAGAGAGCGGCGCCGCGGCCAGAGCCGCAGCAAAGTCGCCGACGGCGGAGAACGCAGCCCTGGTCGCCGCAGAGGCCGCCGCGGCGGCGCAGGCCGCGGCGAGCTCGCGCGCCTCGGGGACCTTGACGACGCGGACGATCTCTGCCGACCACGACAGAGACGAGTCGTCGTCGTCGTTTTCGATCTCTTCGACGGCGAGGAGCGACGGCGACAAAGGAGGCGAAGAAGAACCCGCCCTCGCTCCATCCACCGAAACAGCCTCGGCGGCAGCGAGCACCGCCCTCCTCCTCCGCCTCCTCCTCTCCGAGGCCAGCTCCCTGTCGCGCCGCATCCCGGCGAACCAGGCATCTACGCACCCGGAGGCGTACGACGCGAAGAGGCGTTCGGCCCCGGGGAGGTTTGGGGAAGCGCAGACGGCCGAGACGAGCGGCGACCAGCCGAGCGAGGCCAGGGGATCAGCAGCGGAGGAGGAAGACGCCCCGTTCCCGCTACCACCGCCGCCAGTCGACGCACACTTGTCGAACCAGGTGCCCACGGCGGCCGAGGCGGCGGCAGATGCGGCTCCTGACATCGCTGCGCCTCCTCCCGGGGACGCAGCCCACTCGAGCGACAGCCGCAGCGCATCGAGCAAGGGGTCGTGCGCCACGGAACGACTCAAAAGCAGCGGGTTTTGGGTGCTCTGTGAGCTCGCTACAACGACGACCTGCTGCTGAGAAGGGCCGCCGTTGAGGCGGATCGTCTCGCCGTCCTCCGTCGTCGTGGTTGTGGTTGTTGAAGCGACGCCGATGTTTTCTCCGCTGCCGCACGCGCCGCCGCCGCCTTCGCTTCTGTTGTCGTTCCCTTTCCTCCTCTTTCCACTTCCACCTCCGCTGGTGCCAGAATATCCCATCGCATCGAGATACTCCCTGACGCTGGACCTGGCAGCAGAGGACACCACCGCGGCGAGCAGGGCGTCCGCCGCGGGGGGCAGGCCCAGGGTCGGGGTTGAAGGGGTCGAGGCGCCCGAGGCGTTTGCCGAAGAGGCGGGCGAGGTGCCCCCTCCTCCCTCTGCCGCGAGTCGCAGCGCCGAACCGGCCGATGTCCTCGAGAGCAGGGACGCGCGCGCCGCCGCGGCGTCCAGCACGACGGCGGTCCCAGAGGAAGCCGCGTGCGACGAGTTTCTCCTTCTCTCCCTGTCCGCCTGCGCGGCCGCCGTCGCCGCCGAGAGCGCCCCGGCCGTCGCTGCCGCGGCCAGCGAGGCTGTCGCGCGGGCGACGTCCGGGGAGGCCGCGAGTCGCGCGAGCCTCCGCAGCGACGGGGGCACGTCATCGGCGACCGACGCAGAGGTGGAGGCGGCGAGCCTTCGCGACGAGGAGGAAGAGGGAGGCGCGGCGGCGTTTGCGGCGGCGACCGCGGCGGCCTCTGCCGTCGTCGTCCTTCCTCCTCCGCTGCTCTTCTCGCCCGTCACGAACTCTGCCGCGTCAGTCGCGACGACGTGCGCGAGGTGGCTGAGCGCGAAGGCCGCGTCGCGCGTGCGGCGGGCGGCGGAGACGTAGGCCGCGGCGCCGGAGCGCCAGCGGGCAAAGGTCGAAGGAGGAGGCGGCGGTTGAGGTTGAGGTTGAGGTTGAGGAGGCTGCGAGGACGAAGAAGAGTTCGGCGGCGCCGGCGACGACGACGACGCCAATCCTTCTCCAGCTCGCTGAGCCTCCCTCTCTGCTTCTCCTCCTTCTTCTTCTGCGGCGTGGAGCTCAAGGATCTCACACTCGATAGGGCTGTGTATTTGAATGGGTGTGAAATGTCGGAAAAAGAGGGACAAAAGGGCGTGAGAGAAGAGGCATTCGAGAAAATGAGGGGAAGAAAAAAACCAATGTCCCTGCTGGCGAACTTGCAGTGACCCCTTTTCATGTCGGCATGGCGACCCGCATTCAAGCACCTAGCGCTCCCGTCCTCAAAAAGCGAACACCGCCTGCGCAGCTTACGTTTCGTCAGAGGGATCATAGTACCAGGAGTAGAGAGCATAGCCAGCCGCCGCGGCCGCGGCGGCGGCGAGAAGGACGCGGCGGCGCCGTCGCTGCGGCGTCGGCGTCGCTCGGAGCATTTGGAACCCCCCTCGTGATGGAAGGTGCGGTTTGTGCGAGTGGCGAGTTCCCTGCTGCTCTTTTCTTCCCGGTCAGGTGAACCAAAGATCGTGCTTGAGGTCCTGGTGTTGGGGAAATAAGAAGAAGAAACAAGTGCCTGCGAGCTGGCGGAGCAAAAGGGTTTTGTTTCTCGCTCTCTTCTTGCTGACGGCGGCGCCCGAGCAAAAGAGGCGAGTTTTTTTTTTTTTTGTTCGTCGAAGAAAAAAAAATCCGGCCAAAAAACGACTTCGATCACATCATCTCTTTCGTTCTCGCGCTACTTACCGCCTGCGAGCCCTCCCTCTCTCTGCTCTTTCTCCCTTCGCAAAGGGGGTTCCGATGTCTCGCAAGGGCGGCCACGGTGGATACGACGACTGGAGGGACGACGGCTACTCGGAAGACGACGATGACTATTACGATGACGACGATGACGACGACGGCTTTGACGCCTACGACCGCGGCGGCGGCGGCGCGACGCTCGCGGCCAAGGGCTCGAAGAAGAAGCCCGCGCCGCCGCCACCTCCTCCGAAGGCGAAGAAGGCTCCGCCACCAGCTGTGAAGACGCCGGCAACGAATCCTGCGGCTGCTCCAAAATCCAAGGAAACAGCGGCAGCAGCAGTAGAGAAGGCTCCTTCCTCTTCTTCTTCTCGGCAACCTGTCGACCCGTCTGCGCCGCTCGCGGCCCTCTCCTTGACCGACGCCGCCGCCGCCCCTTGCTCCCACCCCAAGGAGCTCGCCGCGGCCCTGGCGGAGCGCCGCGCGAAAGAAGCAGCAGCAGCAGCAGCAGGCGACGACGGACTCGACAGCAAGCCGGAGGTCCACGTCGTCGTCCTCGGCCACGTCGACGCCGGGAAGTCGACGCTCGTCGGCCGTTTGCTGTCTGACTGCGGCGTCGTCTCCTCGCGCGACGCCGCCAAGATAGCGGCCGCTGCATCGAAGGCCGGGAAAGGATCATTCTCCTGGGCGTGGCTGCTCGACGTCACGGAGGACGAGAGGCAGCGCGGCGTGACGGTGGAGGTGGGGAGGTGCCGCGTCCCTACCCCAAAACTCCACGTCACCCTTCTCGACGCCCCGGGCCATTCGGACTTCGTCCCCGAGGCCATCGGCGGAGTGGCCCTGGCGGACGCGGCCCTGCTGGTGGTCGATGGTTCGAGAGGGGGGTTCGAAGCCGGGTTCGACGGGAACAAGGACACCACCAAGGGGAGTTCGAGCTCGAGCTCTTCAACTTCGATGGCAACGGCGGCGGGGCAGACGAAGGAGCACGCCGCGCTGGCCCGCGCCCTGGGGGTGCGAGAGCTCGTCGTCGCCGTCACCAAGCTCGACACGCTGGGTTACGACCGTAACCGTTTCGAGGAGATCAGAGCCAGACTGGGTGCTTTTCTGAGCTCGCTCGGGTTTGGGAGCTCGAGCTCGACTTCGGGTTCAAGCTCGAGCTCCTCCTCCTCTCGGCCAATCACCTGGCTGCCCGTCGCCGCTCCCTTGGGGCAAAACGTCTCCGCGCCACCCACCGAGCCCGAGCTCCTCTCCTGGTGGAGTGGTGATGATGTTCCTCATCCGACGCTGCTCTCGGCGCTGGGATCTCTCTCCCCACCGAGGCGCGACCTCGACTCGCCGCTGCGCCTGCCGGCCGTCGAGGTCTCTCCTCGCCCCGCCCGCGGGGGACAGGCGTGCGTCCTGGTCTCCGGTAAAGTTGAGGCCGGAGCTCTCTGTGCCGGGATAAAGGTGGTGGCAGTGCCTCCCGGTGGAGCTGCTGGCACGGGGAGGGTCGTCAGCGTCGTAGTTCGAGGAGGAGGAAATGGCGAAGGAACAACGGGTTCATCTTCTTCGTCCCCGTCTTCTTCTCCTTCGCTCACGACAACCGCCGTCGCCGGCGACTCGTGTGAGGTCGTCGTCTCTGGCCCCTGCGCCGAGCCCGGGGTGCTGAGCCGCGGGGCGGTTCTGTGCCCGGCATCCCACCCCGTCGCGCTCGCCAGGAAGTTCATCGCGAGGATAAAGGTGCTCGACGGGGCGAATGGTGGCGGCGGAGGAAGCGGAGGAGGAAGTGGAAACGCCGCTTTATCTTTGTCTTCGTCGTCGTCTTCTTTCGCCTCTCTTTCTTCGTCGCCGGGAGCCGCCGGGATCATCCTCCCGGGCTCCTCCGTCACCCTTCACGTCGGGGCCTCTGTCCGCCCGGCCACGATCGCCCGCCTCGTCGCTCTCCTCGACCCCAAGACGGGAGAGGAGGTTCGGAAGAGGCCGAGGCTGGTTGGGAGGGGACAGGCGGCGCTGGTGGAGCTCGCGCCCGAGTCTGGAGACGCCGTCGCAGTCGTTGTTGTTTCTTCTGCTGCTTCTTCTTCTACCTCCGAAAACACCTCCTCTTCCTCTTCGTCTTCTTCGCTCTCGCGAATAGCCCTGCGAGAGGCAGGGAAGACGCTCGCAGTTGGCGTTGTCGTTGAAGTCGTCGAGTGAATCAACCAATGTAAAATATAAACTTGAAAAGGGAAAAAAAGCTCTGATTTTTTTAAACACAAAAGAAAACGAAAAACAAAACAAAAGCTCCACCCTTCCTTCCTAAGCCTCCCTCGACCCGAGCTTGAAGTAGTCCGAGTCGAAGTGGTGCAGTCGCACGTACCCGTCCTCCCCTCCCGTCGCGAAAGACCTCCCGTCGGGCGTGAAAGCCACGGCGTTGATCGGACCGAAGTGGCCCCGCACGTTTCCGACCTCCTCGGCGTAGACCGTATGGAAGAACCGCGCCTCGAACTTGCCGGCCCTCGAGGAGGTCGTCGTCACCTGTGACGCCTCCTGGCCACCACCGACCAGCACGTGCGGGAACGTCGGGTGGATGGCGGCCGCGTTGGCGTTGGTTCCCGTCTGATAGGTCTTCAGGACCTCGAGAGAGACGGCGTCGACGAGTCGGGCGCGGGTGTCGAGCGACGACACCACCAGATGCGTGCCGTCAGACGAGAGCTGCAGGTCCGTCAAGGGCCCCTCTGCGATCTCTGCCTCGTCCCTGACCTGCCCCGTCTCGACATCCCACCGCCTCAGGATCCCGTCCTCTCCCGCCGACAGCAGGCAGGCGTTTCCGTCGGTGAACATGACCCTGTTTGTTCGTCCTTTGAAGCCCGTGAGCTTGCGGAGAAACATCGTGCCTTCCTCCTCGCGGCCGCTCTTGCCCGACGACGAAGGGTCTTCTCTGTCGATGGCCACCAGGTGGATCGCAGGCTCCCTCGACATGAACGGGTCCGTGGAGAGCGCGGCCATCTCGTCGCCCAGGGCGAAGGCCACGGCCTTGCAAGGGGCATCGAAGCTCCACGTCGCGTGGCATTCCCCGGATTTCACGTCCCAGAGCTTTGCGGAAGAGTCGGCCGAGCCCGTCAGGAGCAGCTCCGAGTCTCTGGAGACGTCGCAGGTAGAAACGGCACCGTTGTGTCCCACGTAGTTTCCGAGGCGGCGGCCGTCCTCGGTGTACCAGACGTTGGGGTTGTGGTCCTGAAAAAGTGGGGGTGGGGGTGGGGGGTGGGGTGGAGTTGGGTCGAGGTGAGCGGAAAAAAACGGCGAGAGAAAGAGAGATCGATCGCAAAGTTCGCCTCGAGAAAGAAAAACGGCCTCGCGGGGCATCTTCCGATAATATTTTTTGTGTGTTTCTTGTTATCTGGATCAACTATATGACGATATATATGCAGTCGCAGTTGCTGAAGATCGTGCTTCGCATCGGAACCAGGTGGACGCGAGGCGAATGAATGGAGAGGGCCCGATGACTGTTTCGATCGACGTCGTCGTCGTCGATGAGAACGAATTCGTCATCGTTTTTTTGCCTGATTTCTCCTTACCTTGCCGCAGCTGAACAGCAGGTCGCCCTCGAGGTTGAACCTGTGACAGTGATGGCGTGGTCGGATTGTGGGATTGGAACTCGTGAGTGAAAGCGAGAGAAGAGAGGGGAAGTTGAATTCGATTTCGACGGCGACGGCGACGGCTGGCTTTGCATCAATTTGCTCTTCGCCTCTCGCATTGTAGCCACACAGGCAAATCAACACAAAAGAACGCACTTAAGCTGAGTCAGCGGGCGCGAGTGGCCCTTGAGCAAGTAGGGGCGCATGGCGCACGGAGGTAAGAGAGGGAAAGAAGAAGGAAGTGCTTGCTCTTTTTCTTTGTTTGCCACTTCTTCTTCTTTTTCTTCTTTATCGAGGAGTGAAAGAAGAGTGCTCATTTTCTCCCTTTCATTTTTCGCGGCCTAGCTCTTCGATCGAAACTTTGTTTCCATTCAATGAAAAACGCACGCGGCTCCTCGTTCTTTTGAGCCCTTTGAAGCCAAGCTAACCCCGCAGCTGACCGGAGCCAATCGTTTCAGCCCTCTCCTGAGACTGGTAGCACTCTAAAAAGACAACGTGCCGAGAAACGGCGAACGAAAGCAAGCACGAAAAAATGTCTTCTTCTTCGCTCGATCAGCTCCGCAGCACCCTCTCGCTTTCGCTCTCGGCCTCCGCCTCTCCAGCCGACCGCGCCGCGGCGGAGAGCTGGCTCTCGTCCGCGGCAGCCTCCAACCCGGGTGCCTACTGCGATGCCCTCCTCTCCCTCATTGCCGTGGACTCAGGAGGCCAGAACGGAGAACGTTTCCTGGCTGCGGTGCAGCTCAAAAACGTCGTCGCGAAGAGGTGGCGCGAGTCAGGCGGTCCGGGCTTTGTCGCTCGCGCTTCTTCTGCCGGCTCTCTCTCCGACGCGGACCGCGCCCGGCTCCGCCCCCTGCTGCTGTCGTGGTTGCTCTCCGAGCCGCAGGACTCCATGGCGCGGATCGCCGCCGTCGCCGTCTCGAAAGTCGCGAGGCACGACTGGCCGGGGTCGTGGCCGTCGCTGCTGCCGGATTTGACGGCAGCGGCGACGGCGACAGACGGAAGCAGCAGCAACACCAACACCAACACCAACGCGAAAACTTCCCTGCGCGCCCGCCTGGGCCTCGCCTCCGTGCTGAAGGAGCTAGCGTCCAAGAGACTCTCTGCGGACGTCAGGGCCTTCCGGGCCCTGGCGGCCGGGAGCGAGAACGGCGACCTGCTCCCTCTGCTCTGGGCGACTTTGCTGGAAGAGACCCGTTCTCTGCTCGCGTCTCTTTCGAATCGGACGTCTTCTTCTTCTAGCGGCGATATCTTCGAGTCGTGGTCCCTGGTCCTGAAGAGCGTGCGCGTGCTCCTGGTGTCGGGCTGTTCGGAGACCGCGGCGGAGAACAACGGGGCGGCGGGTTCGTCTCCGGCATCGGCGTCGCCGGGGGGACCTCGAGCTGTTCCGGCCGTCGCCGCGGCGCTGCCCCCGCTGTCGGAGGCCTGCGGCGCCCTCGCGGCGCAAACGGTGGCGGGCAATAAGAGGGGCGCCAAGGCGACACTCAAGTTGCTGAAAGCTCTTCGCATGATCTCCGAGGCGCACCCTTGGAGCCTCGTGGCGTCCGGGGCCGTGCCCATCGCGGTGCGAGTCGCCGCCTCTGCGATTTCGGCAGAGGAGAAAGAAGGCAGCGAAAACGGCGACGACGGCGGAAACGGCGAAAACGATGACGGCGACGACGGCGAAGGAGAAGGCAGAGCGAAGACCAGGGACCGCATCGTCGTCCAGAGCTGTCTAATGATCAAGGCGGCTCTCTCCGCGGTCCAGGACGCGACACCTCCTCCGAAACAACAGCAGTTGGGCTCCTCTGGCGACGGCAGCGGAGGAGTTAGAGGAGGCGGAAGCAACAACGGCAACAACTCCGCGTCTTCATCGCAGCGAGGGCCTCACCAGCACCACGACAACAGGCTCTCTTCCGCCAGGAGCTCCGTCTCCGCGACCCTACCAGCTGCCCGCGAGGCCCTCTCCGGATCTTCTCTCTCCGCCCTCGCCGACGCGCTCGTCTCCAGGCAGCTCCGGCTGCGTCGGAAAGACGATCTCTCTCTTTGGACGGAAGACCCTGAGGCCTGGGCCCTCTCCGCCGAGTCAGGGGCCGCGGCCTGGCGCGACTCGAGGCGCGGGGCAGCGGAGGCGCTTCTGTCTGCTGCGGTTGCTGCGGAGAGGGAGATGCTGGCCCCTCGGCTCGCGAAGGCGCTACGAGAGACGTGCGCGAGGTTTGAAGAGTGTCTCGCGAGCTGTTATTCTTTAACTTCTCCCTCGCCGGCGGCCATCGCTCTCCTGACCAAGGCCGCGCTCGACAAGGAGGCCGCGGCCGCCGCGGCCACCGTCTCCTCCTATGAGCTCCATGACCACGTGGCGTTCTCGGAGTGGCTGGCCGGGGACCTTGCGCGCGACCTCGAGGGCGCCGTCGCTGGTAGTGGAAGCCCTTCGACTTCTGCCGCCGCCGCGATACCAACAGCAACAACGACGACAACAGCTCCACGCTCCCTTTCCTTGCTCCCGCGCCCCGTCGCCGCGGCCCTGGCCCGCCGGGCCTGCCTCGCGATCGCCTCCTGGGTGCCCAAGGCCACAAGGGAGGACCGGCTGCGGTGCTACCCGCCGCTGATCTCGGCGCTGGCGGGAGGAGGAGGAGGAGAAAGTGGCGGAAGCGGCGGAAACGGTGGAAACGGCGAAAGCGGAATCTGCGACGCCGCGGTCGCGCTCGCGGCGGCCAATGCTCTGCGCTCCCTCGTCGACGACTGGGACTTTGTAGAGGAGGACTTCGCGCCGCTGAGCGGCGCCGCCTTCGCCGCGGCGGCGAGGGCGCTCGGGGGAGGGAGCGGCGGAGGGAGCGGAGGAAGCGGCGGGAGCGGGACTTGCTGCCTGCTCTCGGACGCGGACTCGCACGTCCAGGTCTTCGGCCTCGTTGGAGTGATTGTCGACCGCCTCCCTCCTGGAAGCGTCGCCGCCCACGCCCCCTCGCTGATGCAGTTCCTGCCGGCTGTCTGGGCGGGAGGAGGAGGAGGAGGCTCAACCTCGAGCTCAAGCTCTTCTTCTTCGATGCTCCGCGTTCAGTGCGTCTCGCTGCTGTCTCGCCTGCTGCTCTCTCTGGGTGACGAGTCCCCGGCGGCCTACTCGGCGCTGCTGCCGATGCTCTCGGAGTGCCTCTCCGACCCGTCAAGGGTGCCTTCTTCAGCGACGAAGACGATGATGGAGACAGAAAGCCTGGTCGAAGACGGCCTGGGCCTCTGGCTCGTCGCGCTCCGCACCGCCCCGACGGCGTGGGGTGGAATGCGGGCGAGGCCGCTCGTCGCTGCAGGGTGCGCCGCGGCCGCGCAGGCGCTCGAGCGGACGTCGGCGACGGCGCTGGCGCCGCTGGCTGCCGCGGGCGCCGGGTCGGCAGCGCTGCTGAGCTGCGTGCTGGAGGAGGAGGGAGCGGGTTCTTCTTCTTCTGCTGCTTCGGCGAGCCTGGAGTTCGCGACGCTGCCGGAAGCGAAGCTGCTCTGCGACCGGCTCGCGATGGCGGCCGGAGAGGCCAGCGAGCGCGCCGCGATGGCGCTGGTCGCCTCGGTCGATCTCGTTTTCGCCTCGATCACTTCCTCTTCTTCCTCTTCCTCTTCCTCTTCCTCTTCTTCTTCTTCTTCTTCTTCCTCGCCAGAGGCGTCGCAGGGCGCCCTCGCGCTGCTCCAAAACTCGCTGGTCCGGCTCACGGCCTCCGTGCTGAAGGGCAAAGAGGGCCCCGCGGTCGCAGGGGGGGTGGCCGCGCTGGTGGCGCGGGTGGTGCTTGCCGGAGAAGAAAGTGGAGGAGGCGGGGGCGGGGGCGGAGGTGGGGCCGCGCTCGCGGCGCTTGCATCTGCAGCTGCCGCTGCTGCTGCAGGAGGAACAGCTCCGACGCCTCCACCTCCTCGTGTACCCAACCCTCCCTCTCTGGCTCTCGTTGACCTCATGCTCGAACGCGCGCCCTCTCTGCCCAGCGGGGCGCGGAAGGGCATCGCCCTGGCGCTCGCGGCCGCGGTCTCCTCGCCGCAGGCGCTGCCGACAGAGGCGCTGTTCGCGTCCGTCGCCGAGGCGAACCCTGCTGTCGCTCCCTGGTCACGCTCGGACCCCGATTCTTTAACGTCTGATGCCCCACGTCAGTCGCGCCCGCTCTTCCCCGCGATCGCGGCGCTTCTGGCTGCCGCGGTCGAAGAGTTTGACAGCAGCAGCAACATCATCGCGGAGAACAACGGAGCAACAGCGGCAGCAGCAAACCAAAACAACGTCAACGCCGAAGACAACGAAGAGCAGCTCCCGCTCCGCTTCCTGTTCGACTCCTCCATGGCCGAAGCCGCGGCCGTGGGCGCGGCGGGAGGGGACTGCAGCGCCCTTTCGGAATCCGTCGACGCCGAGGGGGAGGCGCAGCGGAGGGCGCTGCTGCGGCGGCGCGGCCCGGTCGCGACGGGCCGGGTGTGCCGGGCGATCTACGCCGGTCTCTCCGCCGCCGGGAGAACGAGGGGCTTCGGGGCGTGGGGGGAGGCGGTGGCTGGGCTGGACCAGCGCGTGGGCGAGGCGCTGAGAGCCGCGATGGAGCGAGGGTGGTCATGACTGAGGTTGGATGGAGGAGGAGGAGAAGGTTGAAGAAAGAAAGTGCTAGAGAGAGAGGGGGGGGGAGAGAGAGAGAGGTTTGAATCACACTTGAAAACAAAAAAACGAAAAAAACGAAGCACTTTCTTCAACTCGCTTTCCCGAATGCTCTGAACCGCCAATCGACGGATCACGTTGAGTCAGGCACGAGCATCGCAGTGTCTGGGCCTGGCGGCGGGGAGGCGGGTGACGGCAGCAGTGCGAGGGAGCACGCCGAGGGCAACAGCAGCAGCGGCGATTGATCGTTCGACGACAACAACGAGGTTGTTGTTGCCACCTTCGCCGCCTGCTTCTCGACCTCTGGCGCTTCTGCCAGCGGTTGTATCTGCTCGAGGGTCCTTCGCGACGCTCTTTACACGCCGACACTCGCGGATGAGCGGCTGGCTGATCTCTCGAGCCGGGAGCGAGGCGCAGAGGTCGAGCGCCTTTGATGCGAACGATGCCGATGCTGACGCCGATGCCGACAACGCCCTCGCTCTCGACGACCCCGACTTGCAACTCCTTCCTCGCCGGCTCGAGAGGCTCAAGGCAGCCCGCGGAGAAGACGAAGATGGGGATCAAAATAACGCTTCCTACCTCCGCGTCCTCTCCTGGAACACGCTCGCGGACGGCCTGGCCCAGCTCGGGCGCTTCTCCCGCTGCCCCGAGCGCGCGCTCGCCTGGCCGCGCAGGCTCCAGCTTCTCCTGAGAGAGATCGGGCGGTCCGGCGCCGACATAGCGTGCCTGCAGGAGGTCAACCGCCCCGGGGACCTGGAGCCTCCGCTGCGGAGGGCCGGGTACGACGGCGCGTTCTGGGCCAAGCCCGTGAGCCCCGCGACGAGGTTGGGGTGAGTGAGAGAGGAAGAGAGGAAGGGAGAGTTTTGAGGAGGTGGAAGTTCATTTCTTTTGTTGTTTTCGATTTCGCCAAAAAAATGCTCACTCTTCCTCTTTCTCAATTTCTCGATTCTTCCCTCACAGCTTCCCCGGCGACGGCTCCGCGGTCCTGTGGAAGCGAGACCGCTTCGAGCTCGTCTCCGTCGTCGGGAAGCCCTTTGACGCCGTGGTGGTCCCGGAACCCTCGGCCGCCGCCCTCGGCGCGAGCTCTATCGCCGCTCCGGCGCAAGCAGCGACGGCACCGGCAACGGCGGCGGCAACGACGGCAACTCCCGGAGGAGGAGGATTTGGAGGAGGAGGAGGCCGCCGCGGGGTGCAGGGCCTGCTGCTCGTGACCCTTCGAGACAAGCGGGACCGCGACCGGAAGGTCGTCGTGGCGTGCGTGCACCTCAAGGCCAAGGAGGGGGCTGCCAACGACGCGGCCAGGGCGGCGCAGGCGAGGGAGGCGGTGAGGGCCCTCGAGGACGAAGCGATGAAAGAAGAAGAAGAAGAGGAAGAAGAGAGCGGCGGCCTTTCTTCTTCTCCTCCTTCGACAGTCGCCATCCTTGCCGGGGACTTCAACGCCGAGCCCGGGTCCGCGCCGCACGAGGCCGTGCGAGGGTCGAAGCTGCCGCTGCGGTGCCTGTGGGAGTGCGAGCGAGAGGAAACAGAAGGAGGCGACGGCGCGGCAGCGACCAAGGCCTCTTCTTCCTCTTCTTCTTTCATCGTTCTCCCTCCGTACACCACCTACAAGTTCCGGTCCGAGGACTCGGAGTCGGACTACAGCGACGGGATGCGAGCCGGGGAAAGAAAGGGCGGGAAGAGGCCCAGCGACGACAACGCCGCGCCCGACCAGCTCTCGCGCCGGGTCTCCGACTTTGTCTTCTTCACCCCGGGCTCGGCGGCCGCCGTGGAGCGGTGGGCGCCGCTCGACTTCGAGAGGGAGGTCCAGGACGGGCTTCCGTGCGAGATGTACCCTTCGGACCACGCCGCGGTGCTGGCGGTGTTGCGGCTGAAGTGAGAAGGAAGGGAGGAAGAGAGGAGGTTTGGCCCGTGGGTTCGGCCTCGCCAGCCCGCGGGTTCAACGCCGCCAGCCCGTGGGTTCAACGCCGCCAGCCCGTGGGTTCGGCCTCAAAGAAAAAAAGCAATTGTCACGTGACACTGTTTTCTTTTTTTTGTATCCCTCTCTTTCAATTCGAGGAGAGAGGAGCGCCTTTTCTCCCTACTTCTTTCCTGAGCGCACACACGCGCAAGTCATCGGCCATGGCGGAACAGGACCTGGCTGCGGCGGCCGCGGCGGTCCTCTCGGCGGGTCGGACGAGCGCATTCACTCGACCAACACCAGCGGCGGTGGCAGCAACGCCGGCGACGACGACAACGGCGGCTCCGTCATCGAACGGAAACGCCGCCGCCCCAGCGCCTGCCCCCGCCCCGCTGGAGATCGCGCTCTTCGCGCAACTGGCTCAGCTGGTAGCCCCCCACGGAACCGCCAACGGGATCCCGCAGCAGGCTGCTGCTGCAGCTGCTGCTGCTGCCGCAGTCCCCCCGGCGCTCTTTGAGCCAGTGCATCGGCTCACCGCCGCCACTGCCGCTTCGGCGCCCGCGGCGCCCCTGACCGCTGGAGCAGCAGCAGCCAACGGCGTCGGAACCCGCACGCGCTCGGGCGAGTCACGCATGTCGACGACATACGCGTCCAGGCACCAGCTCGCCGAGCAGAGGCGGCGCAACAGGATCAACGAAAGGTAAATTTCGTTTTGGGAGGAGGAGGCGGAGGCGACCGAAAAAAAAGAAAAAAAAACGAACAGGTGTTCGTTTTGGTTTTGCAATTCTTGGTCCTTGTTTCTTCCGCGTTGTTTTTGGTCGCGCAGAGCTCCAACGGGTCTGATTTCGATCTGTCGCGGAAGAAATCGATGTGCTCTTGGCGCGATGCGGTGAAAAAGAAGCAGCGAAAGCAGAGACGCGGAGGTGGAGAGGCATGCGGGGGCATCAGTTTTGGACGTAGTTTGATTTTTTTTCCCGTCCAAAAAGGTCCGCCGTGCCTCCCGAAATCTTCGTCGACTTCGACCTCAAAATCTCAACCTTCAAAAAACCCTTTTCCTTCCTCCAAAAACAACAAACCAACAGGCTCGACCGCCTCCGCGACCTGGTCCCCTCCGCCACAGGCGAGAAGCTCAACACGGCCGGCTTCCTCGAGGCCGCGATCGAGCACATCCTGGACCTGCGGGCGCGCGTCGCGGCCTACGAGCGGGCAAGACAGCAATGCAGCGACTGCGGCAAGCGCGAGCTCGAGGTCGCGCCGAGGAGCCCGCTGACCTTCCCGAACGCGCACCTGGCGTACACGGCGGCGGTGGGCCCGGCGTCAGGTCAGCAGCAGCAGCAGCCTGCAGCAGCAGCGGTGGTTCCCGGAAACGCGGGGGCGCTGTCGCCTGGGGGGGAGATGGCGGCGACGATGGCGGCAATCCTCTCGGCCGCGGCCGCGGGCGGAGGAGCAGGAGGAGCAGGAGGGGCGGCAACGGCAGCAGCCGTAAATGCCGCCTCTGTCTCCCCCGCCGCCGCCGCATCTTCCCCCTGGGACGAGCAGACGACGACGCTGATCAGGGCTCTGGCGGCCGCGACCGGGATCGCGCTGCCGCCGCTCGACCAGCTGCAGCAGCAGATGCTGAGCAACGGGGCAACGGCTGCAGCAGCGGCTGCGGCGGCAACGACAGCTGCGGCAGCGGCGGCCGCGCAACAGCAGCAACAGCAGCAGCAACATGAGTTCGTACAGCAACAGCAGATGCAGCAGCATCAGCTGATGATGCAGCAGGCCGCGGCGGTGGCGGCTGCCTCTGCTTCCGCTGCTGCGGCCGCGCCCGTCGCTTCTCCTCCTCCTCTGCCGCAGCGGCCGACGGCGACAAAGCCGGCAGAAGCAGCAGAAGCAGAAGCAGGAGCAGCAGCAGACGCGCCTCCTCGCGGCCCGGGCTCCCCGCCGCAGGAGGAGGCCGCGACCGCGACCGCGGCCGGCAACGGCGCCGCGTCGACGGACCCTGGCGCCAACAATAGCAGCGACGCCGCCGCGGAGGGAGGAGGAGGAGGAGGGGAAGACAAGCCGAGCAGCAAGCGGGCGCGGAGCTGAACCTTTTTTTTGTTTGCTCTCTCTCGTACTTGCTTCTCTCTTTGCCCTTGCGCCCCCCCC
>Ga0210003_1000588_pt1 | contig 32692 bp, 18 predicted proteins | sample LantaG_FD_182804 | JGI IMG/M metagenome (GOLD analysis project Ga0210003, IMG submission 182804) | Deep subsurface microbial communities from Baltic Sea to uncover new lineages of life (NeLLi) - Landsort_02402 metaG (SPAdes) (version 2) | ecosystem: Environmental > Aquatic > Marine > Oceanic >...
TCTCTTCTTCACCCACTCTCTCTGCATTCGCATCTCGCAGGGCAACAAGTATGACGTTGATGTTGCGTGCGCGGGCCACAGGAGGGCGCTGGACGCGTGCGTCGCGGCGGCGGTGAGTTTGTTTTTTATGTCGATATTCTCGCTCTGGCCTTATTTTTTTCTTTTTTTTTTCTCGACTTCGCGACCTCGACCTCTTCGCTTTTCTCACCTCTTCTTCCTCGACGCCACTCAACTCAACCCCCCCTCTCTCCTTTGATAGTCCGCCCGCGTCCGGTCGAGGAACACCATCAACTACCACCTGCAGCGGCTCTCGAGGGCTCTGAAGCGGTGATATCCCTTTGAAGAGAGAAAGAGAGAGACAAGAAAACAGAACCTCGAGAGAGAGAGAGAGAAGGAGACTTTCGGGTTTCTCGCGTCCTCTCTTTCTTCTCTCTCTCTGTTGCCTCCTTCTCCCGTTTTTTTCGTTCCCAGCACTTGCCCCCTGCTTCCTCCTCGCTTTGTGCAGTTCTATGCACCAACACTCGATGTAAATTAGAGAGAGAGAAAAAACGAAATCCAAAAATCGCTTCTTATTCTCAAGAAGCCCTGGTCTCTCTCGAGTTTTTTTTTCCTCTTCAGTTTTTCTCATCCGTTCAGGGTGATTCTTTTTCGTTTCTTCCTTCAACAAAGAGAAAGAAGAATTCGTTTTCTTATTGTTCTTCTTCTCCTCCGTCCGAAGAACCTTCTCGAATATGGCCGCAGACGTCGGCATGGACTGGGACGCCCTGCTTCAGCAGAGCGAAGAACTGGCCGCAGGGGTGAGAGTAGGAGAGGGAGAAGAGAGAGTAAAGAGATGAAACGAACGAATGCCCTCCATCGATCGACAAGAGCAAGAACCAAACAATCACTCGCCCTGCGCCGCCTCGCTGCGTGCGAGCAGCTCCTCTCTCTCTCTCTTTCTCTACACACATGTGTGCTCACGACCACGTTCTCTCCCATCGCGTCACAAAAACGATCACGATTCTCTCAACAGGACTCCGCCGCGGCTGCCGCCTTCCCCCGCGTCGAGCGGGACCTGCTGCAGGTAGAGGCCTACGCGTCGGCGCTCCGCCAGAGGCTCGCGCGCGCCGACGGCGGGCGCGGGGACGCCGCCGCGGCGGCGAGGCTGCTCGCGCACGAGGGCGTGAACACGCGCAAGTGAGTAGAGAGAGAGAGAGGAGGAGAGGAGAGAGACAGAAGAGAGAGAAAGCGACCGAGCGAGAAGAATCGGCAAAAAACTCAATCCTTCGACCCTCAACGAGACCCCCCAAAAAAACGACCAGGCTCACCCGCGCCCTCCAGCACTTCGAGCTCCGTCCCTCGCACGAGGACGCCGCGGCCCTCGCCTCCGAGGCCTCGACCGTCGAGGAGTTTGTCTCGAGGGCCCACGAGGCCGCCGTCGTCGCCGCCATCGCCCAGGCGCAGCAGGACGCCGCCGCCGACGCCGACGCCTTCCTGGACGCCGCCGAGGAGCGCGGATGGGGCGCCGCGAAGGGGGCCCTGTTCGGCCTGGCGGCGTCCGTCGCCGCCGCCGGCGCTGCCGGGGCCGACGGCGACGGGGCCGTCGGGGCCGCGCTGGCGCTCCCGGCGGCCTCGCCCCCGCCCCCGGGCCTCGCCCCCGGCGGCGGCGGCGCAGGCGCTCAACCCCTCCTCCCGGCGCGGACCCGGCTCTACAGCCGCGTCGTCGCCGAGATGAACGAAGCGGCGGCCGCAGGGAAGGGCTTCGACGCCGTGGGGTCCTTTGGAAGGGCCGCGGCGGAGGCCGCGGCGAGCAGCTCTGCAAACGGGGCAGTGGGAGGGGCCGCCTCTCCAGCCCCTCCGCCGCCGCCGGGGCTGCGAATGATGTGGGACATCCTCTCCAGACAGGCCTCGGCGCTGGCGTCCCCGGCCGCTCGCGCCCTCGGCGAGGCCGCCGCGAGGAAGGCGGAGGGCGAAGGGGGCGCTCCCGCCGCCGCCGAGGCCGCCGCCGAGGCCGCCGCCGCGCTCGTCCTCGGCGGGCGCCGCTACCTCTCCGAGTGCTTCGTCTCTCACGTCGAGGCCACGGTCCGCAGGAACCGCGCCGCCGCTGCCCTGGGCGGGAGCCCGAGCAGGGAGGCCCTGCTGCGGGCGTACCTGAGGGTTAAGGAGGGGCGCGGTGGAGGCGGAGGAGGGAACGACGCGGCAGCTCTCCAGCAGCTCGCGCTCGACTTTGACTCGCCCGGCGGCGCCGACACGAGGTGGCAGCGCCTCTACTTCTCGCTGCGGGCCGGGTTCGCCGAGGAGGCCAGGGCGGCGGCGGTCGCCCTCGCCGGGCCCGACGCGCCGGCCTCGGTCGCGGAAGCGGGCTTGCTGGAGGGAGCGGCGGGAGCGGGGGGAGCGAGGCCGCTCTCGGGGCTTGACGCGCTCCCCTGCGCCGTCGAGGCGTGGCTCTGCGGCGGAGGAGAAGACTCTTCCACTTCTTTTTCTCTTTCTTCCTCGCCCGCAGTCCCCGCCGCGGCTGCTTCCGCGCTCGCCGCAGAGTCCGAGAGGACCCTGCGGGCCGCCGGCGTCGGCATCGGAGGGGGAGGCGTTTCCGCCGCCGCCACCGGCTCGTCGAGCCCGTGGCTGTCGCCGGCCTTCCGCGCGCGCGCCGGCGTGCTCGCCCTGCTCTCGAGCGACGCGCGCTGCGCCGCGGCCGTCGCGAGGGATGGGGCGGCGCTGTTCCCCACGATCGAGGACTTCCTATGGTTCCACGGAGGGCTCGTCAGGGTCGACGCCTCGCTGGCCGCGGCCGTCGCGGCGGTTCCAGAGAAAGCAGGAGCAACCGAGGGCGCGGCTGCGGCGGCCGCCGCCGCGGCCGCGGCCGAGTCCTCCGTCGCCGACGCCTATTCCTTGCCGACGCTCCAGTCGCACATCTCGCGCTTCGGCGCCGCACACTTCTCGGCCGGAGGGCGCGACCCGTTCCTCTACGCGGCCGTGCTGCTGCTGTCGGCGCAGCCCAGGGCCGCGGTGGCCTTTTTGGCGAGGGATCCTTTGGCCCGAGGAGGGAGCGGCAGTTGGTCCTCTTCTGCCGCCGGAGGGGGGAGGTGCGACGCCCCTCACTTGGCCGCGGCGCTCGCAGCCTCGCGGCTGCTCGAGGGTGGCGGTCCCGGGGACGCCGGGGCTTCCGCGGGAGCCGCTGCGAGCCCGGCGCCTCTGCTGAGGGCTTGGGGGAGGAGTCTGGCTTCGGTGCGTTTTTTTTTGGTTTTTTCGTTTTCGGGTTTTTTTCTCAAACCACACGGAAAAAAAAACTCACATGTTTTCTATCTCTCATTTCTCTCTCTCTCCCCTCCTTTTGCAAACCTTGCAAAAAAAAAACAGGTCGACCCCTCCGCTGCCCTCGAGTACTACGTTGCCGCGGCGGCGGCCGGCGGCGGCTCCCTGGCCCTCCGCGCCGCCCTCCTCCGCGAGCTGCTGCTGGCCTCCTCCGGTCCCGGCGGCGTCGGAGGAGGCGGCGGAGGCGCCTTTGGCCGCCTCCTCGGTGGCGGCGGCGTCGGCGCCGCCGCCAGGGCCGACGGCGGGCCGCTGGCCCGCTTCGCCGGGCCCGGGGGGGGCCCCGCCGAGCGCGCCGCGCTGCTCGCGGCGGTCGGCGCGGGATGCGAGGCGGCGGGCGAGGTCGACTGGGCCGCGGAGCTCTACGCCGCTTCGGGGAGCCCCGGGGACGCTCTGAGGCTGCTGTGCGGCGCGCTGGGGGACGCGCTCGGCGCTCCCGGCGGGGGAGCGGGGGGAGGGGACGGGGACCTTCTGGAGCGGATACTGATCCGAGGCAACGACGCCGCCGCGGCGCTCGCCGCCGCGCCCGACGCCTCCGCCGCCTTCCCCGACGGCGCCTCTTCTTCGCCGTTCGCCGTCCTCGACCTGTGGCGCCAGCTTCTCGCGGCCCGCGACCTCCTCGCCGCGGCCTCGCGAGGGGACGCCGTCGCGGCCCTGCGGGCCCTCGACTCGCTGCCGTGCGTCCCGCAGGACGCGCACCGCGTGCAGCGCTGCGCCGACGCCCTGCCTTCCCTCCCGGGTCCTCTGGCGCGGCTCCTGACGCCGCTGCTCGTCGCCGGGGGCCGGGCCGCCGCGGCGGCGCGGGACAGGGGGCGTCTGCGGGCGATGGCGTCTTTCGCCGCGGCGGCGGCCCCGACGCGCGTGGCGAGGTCGGCCTTCGAGGAGCTGAACGAGCTCCACGACCGCCTGAACTTGCCAGCGTGATTTTCTTGTTTCGAGGGGTTGAGAGAGAGGGGAGAGAGTTGACAGAGAAAAACGTGGAAAAACACTTCAAACAAAAAAACTAGCTTTTTTCTATCTCTCCCGCCTCTCTCCCTCCCTCCTCTCCCCGTCGCTTCATGCGTCGTGCAGCGAGCGAGGCCCTTGCGATCGGTCCCCTCCTGAAAAAGTTGTTGCTCGAGCAGCAGCAGCAGCAGCTACTGCAGTCCAAGGGACTGACGACGGCGATGTCGAATTCAATCCGAGGCATCAGCGGCTTCGGCAGCCCCGCAATCTCTCCAGCCGGCGGCGCGCCTGCTCGCAGTGCCCCTGCTCGCTCCTTACTCTCGCAGAGGTATCCGCAGGGGACGCGAGGCCCCGCTAGTCGGCCGTGGTTGTCGAGGTAAGCAGTCATTTGAGGAGGATCTCGGAAGAGCGTACCTCAAAGCTCCATACTTCTCGCAGCCGTCGCTCTCCCTCTCGCGCGCGCGCTCTCTCGCTTGCTCACTCTCTCGACCTCGACCTCTCCCTCCGCAAACGACTCTCAGGTCCCTCTGCGCCTCGCCCTCGGCGCCCTCCAGGGCAGCACCGGCCTCCGCCGCCTCCTCCTCAGCCTCCGCTCTCCCGGCCCTCGACGCCGCCCGCTCCGCCGCGGACGACGAGGACAGGGCCCCCGCCGCGGGGAGGCTCGTCGAGTTCGTCACAAAGGCCGGGGGCGGCGCCTCGCCCTCCGCTTCGGCCTCTTCTTCCTCTCTGACCTCGTCGTCGTCCTCGGCCTCCTCGACGTCGCTCGCCCTGCTCCTGGAGCCCGACGGCAAGCGCAACTGGTTCGCCGTCGACGCCCGCGGCACGCGCCACTCGCTGAAGCCGGCGCAGATCTTCTACGTCTTCGCTGGCAAGGGCGGCCCCGGCGGGGCAGACGGGGGCGCCTGCGACGAGGCCGACCTGAAGGCGGCGGCCGCGGCCGCCGACAGGGCCGCGGCGAGGGGTTCGGAGGACTCGGCGCTCCTCCGCGACGCCTGGGAGATGTGCGACGGGGCCCCGGGCGAGCTCCTGACCGCGCCGGCGCTCGCGGACCTGCTTTACGGCGGCTCGAGCCTCCCGGCGCCGGCGGCGACTGCGTGCGTCCTGCGGCTGCTCTCCTCCAACCCGGAGGCGAGGGTGCTGTTCAAGCAGACGGGCAGGAAGCCTCCCGTGTGGGTCGCTCGGCCCGAGAGGGACGTGCTCGCGCTAGAGGGGGCGATGAAGGCCGCGGAGGCCGCGGCGGAGGCGCTGGGGGCGGCGGCGGGGGCGCTGAGGGCCGCGGCGGAGGCGGCCGCTGTCGGGTCGTGGTCGCCGTCTTCTCCTCCTCCTCCTCCTCCGTCGCCGGTCTCGCTCTCTCCCGCTGAGTGGCTCGAGGGGCCGCACCGACCATTCATCGAGGCGCTCGACGCCTTCGCTTTGGAGAAAGCGACGCAGGCGCAGGCCTCGCTGGCCACGGCGGCCCTCAGGGCGCTGGGCCCGCTGCCGGCGCCGCTCTCGTCGGCGCTGCTCGGCACCATCGTCGGCGGCGCACCCTCCGAGTCGTCCAAGAGCTCTGCCTCCAATTCTTCGTCCCCTTCCGCCAACGCCAACGCCCTGCGCTCGCCGTTCCCGCCGACCTCGGACGGCGCGGCGGCCCTGCTCTCGGCGGTCGGGTTCAGGCCGAGGCTCGAGATCGCGTCGCTCCGGAGGGCAGGGCTCACGGACGACTATGACGCGGAGCTCGAGGCCGAGGCCGAGAGGCTGCTGCTGCTCTCGAGTTCGACTTTGCCGTCTTCCTCTTCCTCTTCTTCCGACGTCGACCCCGACGCCCGCTGGCGCCTCGACCTCACCTCGTCCCACCGAGCCTTCCTCGCCATTGACGATGCTTCCACGACGGAAGTCGACGACGCCGTAAGCGTCGAACGAGGCGGAGAAAACGGAGGAGGCGCGGCCGCTCCAGGCGACTCGTCGTCGACCGATTCCGGCCCGCCAACCGCCATCTGGGTCCACGTCGCCGACCCGACGCGCTGGGTCCCCTCGCCGAGGCACCCCTTAGCTTTAGAGGCCGCGCGAAGGACGAGGACGCTGTACCTGCCGACGGGACCCGTGCCGATGTTCCCGAAGGCCCTGGCCGAGGGGCTCTTCTCGCTCTCGAGCAAAGGCGAGAGCGGCGGCGGAAACGAAGGGGACGGAGGAGGAAGGACCGTGCCGGCGCTGTCGGTCCGGATCCCGGTCCTGCCCGACGGCAGCCCCGACGAGTCCGCGGAGCCGAGCCTGCACGTGAGCACGCTGCGCCCCGTGACGCGGATGACCTACGACGAGGCGGACGAGATCCTCAACGGAGGCGGGGGGGGAGGGAGCAGCTTTTCAACCGCCGCGGCAGAGGACCTCGCCGTCGTCGGCGCGTTTGCCGCGGCCCGCTTCGCCGCGCGAGGCGCCCGCGGCGCGGCCACCTTCGACCTCCCGGAGCTCCAGGTCTTCGTCGACCTCGACGAACAGGATGACAAAAGGTCCCTCAACGTTCGCGTGTCGCAGCTCTGGGCGGGGAGCTCGCTGGCGAGGAGGGCCGTGGCCGAGGCGATGATCGCGGCGAACGAGGCCGTCGCCGTCTGGGGGGGCGCCCGCGCGGTGCCGCTGCCGTTCCGCGGGCAGCCGGCCTCGGCCGAGTTCGCTGCTGCCACAGCCTCTGCTTCTGACGACGACGAGGGGCCCAAGGAATCCGGGAGCAGCGAAGAGGAAGAGAAGGAGAGGAAGAAGCAGAGGAGGAGGAGCGAGGAGCGGCAGGAGATGGAGGAGCTCGCGGCCCGGGAGAGGGAGGAGGGCGCGGCGGCGGCGGGCGGCGGCGGCTCAGGCGGCCGCGGAGGGGAACGGGGCATGTCCCCGGCGGAGCTCGTCGCGGCCTACGCCCGCATCTTCTCCTCCCAGCGCTCGACGCTCTCCACCGACGGTCCCGCGAGCCACGCAGGTCTCGGGCTGGAGGCCTACGTGCAGTCGACGAGCCCGATCCGGCGGTACTCGGACCTCGTCGCGCACTGGCAGGTCAAGGCCGCGCTCAGGCAGCTCCGGCTGGCCGAGGCGGAGCCGGCGGCGGCGGCGGCGGCGGCGGCGGCGGGCGCGGGGGAGCGGGAGGAGGGGCGGGGCGCGGGCGCGGGGCGGGAAGCCGCCTCCCCCCTCCCTTGGCCCACGCCGTCGGCGCTGGCCTCGGAGCTCTCCGGCGCGGGCGACCAGGCCCGCGAGCTGTCGAGGGCCGAGCGCGCGGCGACGGCGCACTGGGTCGGCCGCTTCTTCGCCGATGAGGCCTCGCGGGCGCGGGCCGCGGGGAGGGACGCGCCGGTCTACGGGGCGGTGCTCGTGTCCTGGATCCGGAGGGAGACGGGCCTGGCGCGCGCGCTGCTGCGGGGCCTGGGCGTCGAGACGACGCTGCGGCTCAACGGGCCGGCGAGGCTGGGCGACGAGCTGACGCTGTCGCACGAGGGCACCGACGAGGTGAGTGGCGGGGCGCTCTTCAAAGACGTGAGCGCCGGGAGGGGCGGAGCGGGCGAGGGCGCGAACGCTGGTGTCGCTGCTGCTGCTGCTGCTGCTGCGGTCGTCGTCGTAGACGATGACGACGGCGATGCAGCGGAGGTCGTTGTCGATGAGGAGGAGGAGGAGGAGGAGGAGGAGGTGGAAGGAGTTTCCGCGACCTCGGAGGTGGAGGGAGAAGAGAGGCCGCTGTAAAAAAAAACGAAAACAAAACGAAAAAACCCTTTCACTTTGAAGCGAGCGAAAGCGAGCAAGCTGCTGCTGTCTTCGGTCGCACGCTCTCTCTCTCTCTTTCTTCTCTTCATAAATCGGCACAGTAACCAGTCCAGAGCAGGTCCCTTGCCAGCCTCCGTCGCTCTATGTACGATTTCTTAGGAACGGATGCCGGCAGGGCCCCGCGGAGGCGCCGAGTCCCCGTCGAGGCAGCAGGAGCCCCATCGTCATTGACGACGAATGCCCTCAGCGGCGCCCCGGCCTCGCGCGACGAGACACTCGCCGCGGCCCGCGCCGAGCGCGAGCGCAGGGCCAGGCTCAAGGCCGAGGCAGGCGCGGCACTGCGTATCCAGGTAAGGATCGGGATGGAGAGAGAGAACAGAGACAGAGACGAGAGAGCGGCCGAAAATTGATGGCTTGCTCGACAATGACGACCTCGACCTTTTCTCTTCAAAAAAACAAAAAAACAGTCCTTCTGGCGCGGCAGGCGAGGCGCCGCCTGCGCGAGGGCCTCCGTCCGCGCCGCCTGGATAGAAGCCTACGGGCCCCTTTGCGAGAAAAAGCAGGAGGTAGAAAGAAGCGGAAGCGGGGGAGGAAAGAAGAACGCTCCCCCGCCTCCTCTCGTCCCCGGCGTCGCCTTTTTCGCGAGCCCCGCCGACGCCGCCGACGCCGCCGCGCTCTCGGGGGCCTGCGCCGCGCTCGCCGCCGGCTCCGCGGCCGCCCTGAGCGGCCTCTCTCCGTCTGCCGGGGCCAGACTGTGCCTCAAGGCGGCCGACGCCCTCTGGCAGCACAGAGACGCAGCCGCCGTCGCGGCCGAGCTCGCGGAGCCGCGCGGGAGTTTCAGCAGCAGCAGCAGCAGCCCTTTTTCGCCCTCCGCTTCTTCTTCGACCTCTTCTCCTCCTTCTCGGCCTTTCGCGACGCCGCTCGCCGAGGCCATGATGAGCCTCGCCGACCCTTCGTTCTGGCTCAACAGGCTTTCCCTACCCTCGCAGGAGGCGGCGAACGCGGCGGCGGCGGCGCTGGGGGCCTCGGCGGGCTCCCAAGGGGGCAGGCTCCTAGCCCGGGCGGCGACGCTCCTCCCGAGAGAGACACCGACGGCGGCGGCGGCGGCGCCGGCGGCGACGGCGACAAAAACGACCGCGCCTTCGCTCGCCGCGGCGCTCGTCAGCAACCTCGCAGTCCGCTGCGTCGCCCTCGGGAAGGGCAGCGCCGCCGAAGTGGACCTCCCGGCCCTGCTCTGCGCGCCGTCGCTGTGGCTGCGGGCCCCGCCGCTGGCGCCGCTGGCGCCGAGGCTCTGCCGCGCTGCGGCGCTCTCGGTCGCCGCCGCCGTCTCCGGCGGGGACTCCTCCCCGCCGCCGGCGGGGTCGCCCGCCGCGGCCGCGGCCCTGTCCCGCTGGCTGACGCCGCTCCTGCGCGAGGAGGCGGGGGAGGACGGGGGGAAGCGCAGCGGACGCGACCGGCGGCGGCGGGAGCAGCGCTGGTCCGTCCGCGGCGGCCTCGGCGCGGCCTCGGCGGCGCTGGCGGCGAACCTGGCCTCCTCGGCCGGGCGCGCCGCCTCCGCGTCCCCGGCTTCCTCCTCCTCCCCGACGCCGGCGGACAGGGCGGCCGCCGTCGCGGCCCTCTGCCGCGCGCTCGCGTGCTTGCTCCGCGCGTCTCCTCCCGAGGCCCTGGGGGAGAAGAGGGAGACGGGGAGGGGCGGCTCCGTCTCAGGATACTTTGACGCCGGTGGCGAGGAGGAGGAGGAGGATGACAGCGGCGAGATGACGAGCGACGAGGACGAAGAAGGAGGCGGGAAAGACGGAGACGGGGCGGAGCCCATGGAAACCTGTGCCGACGCTGCTGCTGCTGCTGCTGCTGCTGCTCCCGCGTCGCCGTCGTCGCCCTCCTCTTCCTCTTCCTCCCCTTACCTGCCTCTGGACTTTGCGTCGTTCGACCGGCACGCCCCCACGCCGGCGGGTCTCTCGTCCCTGACGGACGCTGCGGGCTTCCTGGGCCCCCTCTGCGCCGCCGCCCTCCCAGCCGCGACGGCGGCCGAGGCGGCGGAGCGGGCAGCCCTGGACCCCTCCTCCGACCCCGCCGCCGCCGCCGCGCTCGCCGCCGCCCCCTGGGCCCTCTGCGACGCGCTGCTCGCGATCATGGCCCTCCCCTCGCGCAGGCTCGCGGCGCTGGCCGCGCTGGCGAGCGCGGGCGTCGCCGCCGTCCCGAGGCTGTGGTTCTCGGCGGCGCGCGGGGCGTGGGGGGGCGCGCTCGCCCGCGCGGGCGCCCCCGCCGCCGCCGCCGCCGCCGCCGCCGGGACTCCTTCCTCCTCCTGCTCCGCTGCCGCCTCTGCGGCTGCCGCGGGCCTCTTCTCGAGGGACCCGCGCGCCCTCTCGGTGCTCGCGGTGCTCTCGGCGGCGGCGGCGACATCGTTCTCGACCGCGGCGCCGGACGCGCCGGCGGCGGGCAGGCTGCTGCCGCTCGAGGAGCTGGTGCTCGCCGCCTCGCCTCCCGCTCTCTCCCCGAGCTCCTCCTCTCCTGCTTCCTGCCGCCCAGCCTCGGCCCGCTTTCCGCTGCCCGGGGGCGGCCTGCTCGACCTGTCGCGGGACGTCGCGTGGTCCATGCTCTCGGGAGAGGCCTCCCACTCCCTTTCCGGGGCCGTCGAAGCCTCGCCGCTCCCGCCGTCGTCGCTGCTCGCGGTGGCTTTGGCGGCGAGGAGGAAGCGAGGAGGGGCCGCCGCGAGCGACGGGAGCGGCAACGGCGTCGACATCAACGCCTCCCCGGTCGCCGCGGCCGCGCTGGAGGGCGCGACGAGCCTCCTGCGGATCCTGCACGATCGGAACGGGATGGTGCCGTTCGCGCCCGAGGAGGCGTTCCACGCTGCGCCGCTGCGGAAGGAGGAGGCAGCAGCAGGGGGAGGGGGAGGAGGAGGAGACGGGAGCGGCGGGCTCGGCGACGGACTCGGCGGAACCGACGACGAGGCAACGGACGGAGAGAGCGGAGAGGAGCTCGAGGACGGCGACGGACGCTCCGAGGGCGAAGATTTCGCCGCCTCCGCAGCGCACGCCGAGCTCTCCCTCCGCGGCTTTGGGCCCGGACGCCACGAGCTCCAGAGGTGGCGCGGCGGCGGCGGCGGCGGCGGCTCAGGCGCCAGGAGGGCTCCTCCTGCTGCCTCGGCCGTCGCCGCGGCCCGCTTCCGCGCCGCGCTCGCTGGCGGCGGCGCGCCCGCTGCGCGCCTCCGCGCGGTGCTCCGCCGCGCGCCCTGCCTCGTCCCCTTCCGTGTGCGCGCCGCGGCCTTCGTCGAGGCGCTGGCTCTAGACGCCGAGCGGGCCGCGGGCGGCGCCGACGCGCTGACGCTGGGGGGAGGGCAGCAGGGGTGGCAGGGGCAGCAGGGGAGGCACCGCGGGCGAGGGGGCCCGGGAGGAGGGGGCCCCCCGCAGTTCGCCACCGTCCGGCGTCACCACGTCTTCGAGGACGCCCTCTCTACTCTGGGCCCTTTGCCGGCCAGCGCCCTCAAGGGGAGGGTCCGCGTCGCGTTCGTCGACGAGCACGGGATGCGGGAGGCGGGAGTCGACGGCGGGGGGCTGTTCAAGGAGTTTTGCGAGGCGCTGGTGAAAGAGGCGTTCTGGCCGCGACGGGAGGAGGAGGAGGAGGAGGAGGAGGGACTCGCCGACGGCGGAGGAGGAGGAGGCGGCGGGGGGGGGGGCCGACTCCGGCCCCCTCCCCCGCCTCCTTTCCCCTCTCTCTTTGTTGAGACGGCCTCCCGAGAGCTGGCGCCCGCCCCCGGGGCCGGCAGGGACCGCGCCTCGGCGCTCAGGCTCGCCTTCCTCGGGCGCGCGCTGGGGAAGCTGCTCTCCGAGGGCGTGCTGGTCGAGCTGCCCCTCGCGCGCTTCTTCGTCAAGATGCTCCTCGGACAGAAGCCGGACCTGGGTGACCTGGCGTCGCTGGACCCGGCACTGGCGGCGTCGCTGGCGGCCCTGCGGAGGGCCGGCGCGGCGGAGATCGAGGCGGCCGGGCTGACCTTTGCGGTGGGCGTGCGGGGGGCCGCCGGCGCCGGCGCCGCCGCCGCCGTCGACGTCGAGCTCGTCCCGGGCGGTGCCTCGCTGCCGGTGACCGCCTCCAACGTCGCGGAGTTCGTGCACCGCGCCGCCGCAGCGCACTTCTCCGCGGCGGCGCCGGCCGCCGCGGCCCTGCGGTCTGGGCTCGAAGACTTCCTGCCGCACTCCTGGCCGCGCCGCGCGTTTTCGGCGGCGGAGTTTGCCGTTCTTCTGGGAGGCGGGCGCGCAGGCGTCTCGGTCGAGGACATGAGGCGGCACACCATCTACGCCGGAGGGTACCACCGCGCGCACCCCACGGTCCTCGCGCTGTGGGAGGCGCTCGGCGCGATGACGGACGCCGAGCGCGCGAGCGTGCTGCGCTTCGCGACGGCGAGCGCGCGCCCGCCGCTGCTCGGCTTCTCCCGGCTCAACCCGCCGCTCTGCGTCGCCATGAGCGGAAGCGGAGGCGCGAATTCCGATTCCGACCACGGAAGGCTGCCCTCGGCGGCGACGTGCATGAACCTGCTCAAGCTACCGCCGTACGGCTCGGCGGAAGAGGTGCGGCGGAAGCTGCTGTTTGCCGCGAGCGAGGGGGCCGGGGGCTTCTCGCTGAGTTAAGTTTTGAGATGATGTGAAGGTTTTTTTCGTTTTACTTGCCCCTTTTGGCGGCTTGAACGTGTAAAGTTGCGCGTGTCGTTGTACTTTGTGTACATTTTGTGTGTACATTTTGCGTGTACATTTTTTCGTCGTCGGGATGCGAGCGGGGCTCGGGAGAGAGAGAAAGAGAGCGCGAGAGAGAGCGAGGGAGATATTAGCCTGAGAGAGAAGGGGAGAAGAAAAATGACGAGGTCGTTGCTAACTCACTCATTTCTTTTGAGAGAGCAAAGCGAGAGTCGAGGCCGAGGGTTTTCTTTTCAGGCGCGAATCCCTTCCCAAACCCTCTTCTTTTCCTCTATCTTGTTCCTCGATTTCTCTGCACCTATCTACTGCGCTATCAGATCTCCTCTGTCGAAGTGGCGTGTGGTATTTTCCGGGTTTCCGTGGAGAGAGAGAGAGAGCGCGAGGACGACGACGACGACGACGACGACGACGAAAAAAGCCCCACACATTTCTTTTTTGCCTTCTCATTGCACTCCCCGCGCTCGCTCCCAAACGACCCCCCGGTTCCGCGATCTCGCCTCCAGAGGCGCAAGGGAATCTATCGAGAGCATCGCAGCCCTGGGAACGGCCGCGCACAGCTTGCAAGCTCGGCGCCGGAGGACTATAGAAGCTGCGTTGGAAGCATCCTCGTCGCCTTTCCGGACTCGAGTTACCGAACCTTTCCAAATGAGCTCTTAACCGGCCCCGCCGACCACCTGTCTCTTCCGCCTTTTCCGCGGCCCGGCTCGGCCCGCAAAAATCATACACTTGCGAAAGCTCCGAGTTCCGAGGGAGATGAGCGACCCCATCAACGTGAGTTTGCACTAATTGAGTTTTGCCCCAGTTTTTTTCCTTTTTTCTGCGAGGAGCGAAAGCTCACGCGCTTTGCTTGCTCCTCCTCCTCCCCCACGCTTTCCCGGCCAAACAAAAAAAAACAGCCCTCCACCCCAACGCTCGTGCAGCACGGCTTCACGGTCGCCGCCGCAGCCGCGGCGGCGGCGGCAACTGACTCCTCCTCGTCCTCCTCGGACAGCGACAACAACCGCAACGCTTTCGCTCCTCCCGGGGCCGCGACGCTCTCGAGAGCGCCCTCGGCGACTCCTCCGCCTCTGCCGCCTCCCCCCTCCCTGGGCGCCCTCGGGGCCGCGCTCGCCTCCGCCGACGCCGAGGCCGAAGGAGAAGGAGGAGATGAGACCGACTCCGACTCCGAGGAGGCCTGCGACGCGTTCCCCCCCTCCTCCTCCGAGGAGGGCGAAGGAAGCGGAGGCGCGGGGGGCGCCAGCGCGCCCTTCGCCTTCTCCGTCGACGTGGTGGGGACGCGGCACCGAACCCCCGCGGTCCGCGCGCTCGCCCGCGCCGTCGTGCGCGGCCTCCGCTCGGGACCGCGCGCGCCCTCGGGCCCCTCCCCCGAGGGGCTCGGCGGCTCCTACGTCTTCGCCGACGAGCGCGGCCGGCCGGCGGCGATCGTCAAGCCGTGCGACGAGGAGCCGCTGGCGCCGAACAACCCGAAGGGCTTTGTCGGCCGCGAGCTCGGCGACCCGGGGCTGCGGCCGACGGTGCGCGTGGGGCAGGCCGCGCTGCGCGAGGTGGCCGCGTACCTGCTCGACCACGGGGGGCTCGCGCGCGTGCCCCCGACGGTCCTGGTCCGCGTGGCGCACCCCGTGTTCCACGTCGCGAAGGCGAGGGCGGCCGGGGCCGCGACGGGCAGGGGGAGGGGGGAAGAGGGGGGCGGGGACGCGCCGCCGTCGGCCGGCGCGCCTCCCTCTGCTCCTCCTCCTCCTTCGCTCCTCTCCGCGGCGACCGCGCCACCCTCGCTGCTCTCGCTGTCTCTGGGCCCCCCGCAGACGCAGGAGCAGCAGAGCGAGCAGAGGCGCTGCTTCCGCGCCGCCGCCGGAGCAGCGAGCGCCTCCTCCCCCCCCCCGGCGCGCAGCACCGTCGGAGACCGGCGGCGGCGGCGGGGGGGCCCGGGGCGGGCCTCCCTGGCGCCGAAGCTGGCGTCGCTGCAGCAGTATGTCCGGCACGACGGCGACGCCGCCGACGCCGGCGCGTCGCGCTTCTCGGTCCGCGACGTGCATGCGATCGGCATCCTGGACATCAGGCTGCTGAACTCGGACAGGCACGCCGGGAACCTGCTCGTGCGCCGCAGGCGCGAGGGCGACGAGGGGGGGGGCGAGGAGCAGGGGGCCGCCGCCGCCGGGGCGGCCGCCCCTCCTCCGCCGCCGCCGCCTCCGTCGCGGGGGGAGCGGCCCCCCCAGCAGCAGCAGCAGCAGCACCCGTCGACCTCCCTGCTCGCCCGCTTCGACGCCGCGGCGGCCCGCGCCGCCCGGAACGGCAGGCCGCCGCTCGAGCTCGTCCCGATCGACCACGGTGCGTCTCTTGCTCTCGCCTCCTCTTTCCGGGGCTCCTTGTCCCCTCCGGTTGTTTTTTTTCAGAGGGAGGGGAAACTCACTCTTTCCGCGCCCCACGCGCGCGCGCGCACGCCCCCACCCACACACACACACACAAAAAAAAGGGTTCTCGCTCCCCGACGACGGCCTCGAGCCGCTCTTCCTCGAGTGGCTCCACTGGCCCCAGAGCTCCGTGCCCTTCAGCCAGCGGGAGCTCGAGTACATCGCGAGGCTCGACGGCGACGCCGACGCGGCGCTGCTGGCGCGGGAGCTGCCCGACCTGGCGGGAGGCGGCGGCGGGGGGGGGACGCGCGGGAGCTGCCTGCGCTGCCTGTCGGTCTCGACGCGCCTGCTGCAGCGCTGCGCCGCGGCCGGGCTCACGCTCGCCGACATCGGGGCCCTGGCCTCGCGCCCCTTGGTCGGGATGGAGGAGGAGCCAAGCCAGCTCGAGAGAGTGTGCTGGGGCGCGAGGGCCGAGGTCAACGCGCTCAGGAGGAGGGCGAGCGCAAAGGCAAGGGCGGCGGAGGAGGCGGAGGGAGAGGCCGAGCTGCTTTCGGCCGCCGTCGACGCGAGGGGGCAGGGACAGGGGGGGCTCCTCGCGAAGACCCAGACCCCGGCGCGGCCCCGCCCGCCTCCCTCCGTCGCGGCGCCGGCCGCGGCCCCCGCCTCGACCTCCCTGGGCGCCGTCTCGACCCCGGCCCTCGTCTCCGGAGGAGCGGGGGCCGCTCGCCGCCGAGGGTCCGGCGAGGGCGACTCTTCGAGCTCGTCGCCGCCACCGCCGCTCTCTTTCCTCTCGTCGCTCAACGAGAACAACGGCACCAGCAGGAGCAGCGGCGACAGCAGGAGCGACAGCGGGAACTCCCTGCCTCCCCTGCTCCCGCTGGCCTCGCAGGCGAGCTCGCAGAGCCACCCGGAGGACCTGCTGTTCGAGCTCGAAGGCGCGGCCGCGGCAGCATCAAACGGGCAGCAGCAGCAGCAGCAGAGGGACAAGAGGTTTCCCTCGGACAACGGCGCTCACGCTGCCCCGGCCTCTCCGCTCCCTTCGCCGCGCCTGCCTCTCTCCCTGTCGCCCCCCGCTCCTCAACAGTCGCTCAACCCGGCGACGGGGGGGGCCTGGTCCCCGGTGTTCCGAGGGAGCGTGCTCCCGGGCTCCTCGGCCGAGAGTGTCGGCGGGAGCAGAGGGGGCCCCCTCGCCTCCCCCACCTGCGGCACCCGCTCGTCCTCGTCCTTTGGCTCTCTGCCTCCGGTCTCGCCGAGGCCCCTCTCGTCTCAGCATTCGCTGCCGCCGCCGACGTCCCCCGGGCCTCCCCACCTCCGCGGGGCCCCTTTGGGGACCTCACTGGCCGGCGCCGGCTTCGGAGGAGGCGGAGGAGGCGGGGCCCGCGGCGGCGGCGGCGCGGCGGCAGAGGCCGCGGCCGCCAGCGACAACGCCGCCGCCGCCGGCTTCGCCCGCCGCCCCGCCACGGCCCGCGAGCGCCTCCGCGCCCGCGCCCTGGCGGCCCTCGGCGGGAGCGGCAGCGCCCAGAGGAGGAAGAAGGGGAGCGTCTGCTTCACCGCCGACGGCGACGACGCGCGCGGCGACACCAGCGACGACGGCGGCGGCGGCGACGACTGCCTCCCGCCGCCCGGCGTCTCCTCGGCCAGGGTCTTCGCCGGCCTCGAGGGCGACGAGTGGGCCGCGTTCGTCGAGGCCTTCGACGAGAGGGTCTGCGCGGCTCTGAGGGCCGGGATCTGGCGGAACATCGCCGCGGCGGGGGGCGTCGTCTCGGCCGCGAAGAAGGGCAAGGCGCCGGCCGGCGGCGGCGGCGGCGGCGGCGGAGGAGGGGTCTGCGGCGGCGGAGGCAAGGGGGGTGCGGCCTTGGGCGTCTCGTGCCCTCGCTTCTGACTTTTCTTTCATATTCACACACACACACAACGACGACGACGAGAGCAGCGTTATAATTCTTTTTGTACCTATCACAGACCCGAAAAAAAACAAAGGCCCGTGTCGTCCCCTTATGAAAACGGGGGAAACGCGCTGCCTCTTTTTTTCCCCTTTTTTCGTTCAAGAAAAGAAAGAGATAAAAAATACACCTGAATCCCAACAGCAAAACACCGGGCGCGTGCTCCCTTTCTTTCCCTTGCCTCGCTCCGATTACCATCAGCAGCAAACCGCTCTTCTTAAGATACACAAAAACGTACATTAGATTTTGTAATTACACAACTGCAGCACGCGAGAGTTCGTGGTGAGAAAAGAAAAAAGGTTGAATTTTTCGAGCTATTTCTTCTTCTGTCTCTTCTCTTTCTCTTCACTTCTGGCCGCCGCCGCCGCCGCCCTTCTTCTTGGTTCTCAGCGTGACGATAGCTTCCAGTGCCGCCCCGGCGGCCTCGGGCTTCTGAGGCGGGCGCTGCTTTTGCTCCTGTCTCTGCTTTTGCTGCTGCTGCTGCCTTCGTCGTTCTTCAACGGCAGCGGCCGCAACGGCAGCGGCAGCCTGCGCCGCAGCAGACTCCTCCCGCCCGTCCCCTCCCTCCCCCTCCGCCTCCAAGGCCTCCTCGGCTGCCCTCTGCTGCCTCCTGCTCCTCCGCCGCTGCCTCTGCTCCCTCCTCGCGACCCGCTTTCTCTCCTCGGCAATCCCTTCGGCGACGGCCGCGCGCTCGGCCTCTGCCTCCCACCTTTTTTTGAAGATGGAGAACTCCTCGACTGTCGCAGGGAGGCTGTAGTACCCCCCGACAGCGAGGCAGAAGTCTGTGTCTCCACCTCGGAGGAGCGTGGAGGGAGAGAGAGAAGAGGGAGGAGGCGAGGAGCAGGAGGAGGAGGAGGAAGAAGGGCCCTTCCGTGTCCTCGCCCGCCCTCCTTCTCCTTCTTCCTCGGGTCCCTCCCCAGAGGCTTCCTCCTCAACGGCGCCTCCTTCGCCTCCGAACCCCTCTCCTTCTTCGCCGTCGCTCTCCTCGCCCCCTCCCCTCCCTTTCTTCGCCCTGAAAAAGGCGAACCGGGGCCCGATCGACCCAGAGACCGACCGGTCGAACAGCAGCCTCGGCGACCGCGCCAGCGCCGCGGGGGCGGCCCCGAGCACCTCGGTCGCGAGCCTCGCCTTGACGCCGACGGCGCGCGCGCCCTTGAGCAGGACGCGCGGCCAGGCGGCGACCAGGGGCCCGAGGTCCGCGGCGGGGACGCCCGCGGAGGCGAGCGCGGCGGCGACGGCGGCGAGCTCGTCGTGGGTCCTGGCGGCGAGGGCCGGCTCCGCTCGGAGGGCCGCAGCGGCCTGCTCTGCGGACAGCGAGAGGGGGGCCGACCGGAGCCACGCGCCGGCCTCTGCGACGGCCGCCGCGGCCGCCGCGCCTCCGCCGAGGAACCGCTCCGGGTTCTCGCACAGGAGCCTCGGGACCGCCTCAGCGCGGCACCCTGTCGAAGAGAGGGCGCGCGCGGCCGCCGTGAAGTCGCCGGGCCGCCTCCAGAAGGCCGCCGGGTCCTTTCGGGCGAGCCTCGACAGCGAGCGGGGGGTCGCGCCGAGCGAGCGCAGCGCCGCCAGCGACGCGCGCAGGCCCCGCTCGGCGCTGCGGGCGCAGAGGGCGGCCGGGCGGTGCCTCAGGATGCGGACGAGCGTCGAGCGGTGGAGGGTCGGGGAGGGGGAGGGGGGGGGAGCGGCCTCCGACGCCGCCGGCGCCGACGCGGCGGCCGAGGGAGCCTCCTCCGAGGACGACGAAAACGCCGAGAACGACGCCGCGCGGCGCTTGATGCCGCCCGCGCCGACGTTGAGCAGGCCCGGGGCCCGCTCCAACGCGGGGCCGACCTCGGAGATCCGGAAACCGATCTCGAGGAGGGCCCTCGCGGCGGAGTCGACGTCCGCTGCGGTCGCGGCCCTGTTTCCCTCCTTGCCACCCGTCTCGCTCGCGCCGCCGCCGTCGCTGTCGTCGCTGCTGCCGCTCCCGTTGCCTCCTGCAGCCCGGAACCTCTTTCGAAGGGCCGCGGCGCGGCGCACGAGGCGACGGGCCGAGGCCTGGGAGAGGCCCAGCGCCTCAAGGCGGAGCTCGGCGGTTTCCTCGGAAGGCAAAGAGGGGGAGGTCGCTCCGGCGTCGTCGGCGGCGGCGGCGGCAATGGCGCCATTGAAAACTGAGACGAAGGCGGCCTTCCTTTCTTCGAGGAGCCTCTTCTCCCGCCGGCACAGCGGCGCTCTCCCGAAGCCGCTGGTTTTCGCGCTTCGAGCAGCAGGAGGCAGCGCAGCGAGAAGCGGCCGTACCCGGCACGGGGCCGGTCGAAGAACCATCCTTGGGGACGGCTTTCGAAGAATGTGAAAACTCAATCTTTTTTTCGACCTCCTCCTCTCTATCTATCTCTTCTTTCTCTCCACTTCGTCTCCTCGAAGACCCCACGAGACGCCGCTGTTTCAGCTACCAGCTCATGATCCTTTTTCTCATTGGGTGTTTTTCATTAAGTGCTGCCATTGCTGTGTAATTTACAAGCCCTCTCCCGCACGGAGCGCGGAAAATGAAACAGAACGGAAGTTGGTTCCTCTCTCTCCTTCTCATTTTCTCAAGCCCCCCCGCCTCTCAGCCGGCCTTGCCTCCCCCCCTCTCCTGCAGGGCCCGGACCCTCGCGGCCAGCGCCCCGAAGCTCAGCGGCTCCTTCTCGGCAAATTCGGACAAGATCTTGCGGTTGAGCGCGATGTTCTCTGCTTTCAGTCCGGCGATGAAGGTCGAGTACGTGAGCTGAAGGAGGTTGATTTTTTTTTTGGCAGAGGTGAGCGAAGAAATCCCAAGCCGTCAGACGACGGCCGATTGCTGATTATCACCAACCAAATTCGCGCCCTTTCTCTCTCGAATGCTCCCACTTCCTTCCGTGCAGAGCAAGATAGCATCCACACAAAAGTCGAAGAGAAATAGGGAGAAACCAGCCCACAAGAACTCACCCCGTGCTCCCTCGCGCCGGCGTTGATGCGGGCGATCCACAGCGACCGCACGTCCCGCTTCTTCGCCCTGCGGTCCCGCGTCGCGTACTGCAGGGCCTTCTCGACGCGCTCGCGGGCGATGCGGATGCAGTTGCCAGCCCGGCCCCGGAAGCCGGAGGCGAGCTTGAGGACGGCCTTCTTGTGCATCGCAGTTGGACTCACTTTCCACTTTTTTTCCCCGAGAGAGAGAGCTATGAGTGAGAAGCAGAGAGAGAAAGTGAGACAACGACTTGGCAAAAAAAATTCATTTTTTTCGCTTTCGAGCGAGCTCTCGCTCGAGTGCAAACGAGAGGCTTGGCGCGCCACTAAAAAATGGCTTCCCCGGCCGTGCCGCTGCTAGACAGCTTCGAGGACTTCTCGACCGTGACGCCCTGGGAAAAGTGAGCGAACGAGAGACGAGGGAAAGGCGCAGAGAAACGACCGCAGAAGATTCCAATGCTCTCTCGTCTGCGCTCTCCACCGATCGTTTTTCTCATCCTTCTTGTTTTTCCAAAAAAAAATCCAAAAATCCAAAACCTCAACACAGGCTCGTCGCCGCACTCGAGCACCACCTCTCGGAGTGGCATCGCCTCGGAGCCCCCGAGCTCGTCCGCCAATACCTGGAAGAAGAAGAAAAGGCGACGAAAAATGGCGAGACCTCGAAGGAGAGCAGGAAAAAGACCCGCTTCCGCCGCGCCTCGGCGACCGTACTCGAGGTCTCGGCCCTGCCGCCGCCGACGCCGCCGCTCGTGTCGTCGAGGCCCGAGCCCTACCTCCTGACGCTGCACATCCCTCTTTGCTCTTCTCGTTCTTCCTCTCGTCTGACGGCTGCAGGGGTCGCGGAGGGGGACATTCCATCGGGGCTCGGGCCCCACGTCTCCTGGGGGAGGGACGGAGAGGAAGGGAGAGGGGAAGGAAGGGACGAAGGAGGCGACGGAACGACGGCGACCTCTTTTTCTCCCACCTCTTCGCCGTTCGCCCACCGGGCCTCGGTCTGGTTCGGCGCCGGCGGCGCCCTCGTCACCCTCTCCCCGGCCACCTACTCCCGCCGCGTCCTCGACACGGAACAGGAGGCCGTCACCCTGGTGTCGGCGCTCGCCGTGGCGTCCGGGGCGAGCGGTTGCCCCTGGCCCTGCTGCGTTCCCTCGGGCGACGGGAGGCGCGACGGCTGGCTCGGCATCGGCCCGCGAGGGCGGGGCCTCGTCGAGTCCGAGGCGAGCCGGCGCCTGGCCGCGCGGGCGCGAGGGCCGCCTCGGAGGCTGGCGGCGCCGGCGGGCGCGGCGGCGCTGCTGGCGGCGAGGGCGGCCCCGAGGGCGCCGAGGGCCGCGGAGGCGCTGCGCGCGGCGCTCGAGCCCGCCGCCGGGATTGGCGCCGCGGCGGCGGCGCTGGCGGCGAGCCGGGGAGGGGGAGCTGCTGCTCCTTGCTCCTCCTCGTTCGCCGCTCTCTCTTCTTCGCCTCATTTCCCTCCTCCTCCCGTGCGGCACGTCGTCGAGGTTGACGCGAGGGCGTCGTACCGCGTTCCGGTGCCGCCTCTGGGCGCCTCCGAGGCGGAGAAGAAGGGCGGCCGCGGAGCGGCGGCGGCGGCGGCTGCCGCGAGCGGCGGAGAGCGCGGCTGGGACGACGGCGCCCCCTGGAGACCGTGGCTTCTGTTCCCGCGCTGCTACCCGGATCCCTGCCGGGCCGGCATCGAGGTGGACGCGTGCTGGGACGCGGTGCCCGGGAGGGACGCGTTCGGGCTGAACGAAGAGGAAGACGAGCTCGACGACTACGACGACGACGACGACAGCGGAGAGAGCGACGGCGGCGGGGGAGGAGCGAGAAGAGGAGGGGTCCGCGCCTCGAGCGTGTGGCGAGTCCACGCCCTCTCTCCCTTCGCTCTGGACTCTTCTTCGCCGGCGGCTGAAGCAGAAGCAGCAGCCGGAGGAGGAAGAAGCAGCAGCGCGGGCGGCGCAGAGGCTGCCGCCGCCGCAGCAGCAGCTTCCGGCGACGCCAGCAGCGACGGCCGAGCCGCCCCGCTCCGCCTGCTCCCCGCCGCGCTCGCCTTCGGTTCCCTCCCGCCCCCGCCCCGGCCTCCGACGGGCGGCCTCGCCTCCCTCGTCGCCCGCCTCGCCTCGTCCTTCACGATAGCGGCCTCGGCGCGCTCGATGCGGGACCTGGAAAGCGACCGCTGGTGGGACGCGAGAGGGACCGACGCCTCGAGCCCGGTGTGGCCGCTGCCGAGGGCGCCCGCCGCGGAGGCGGTCGCCGCGGCCTGTGCCGACGTTCTGGACGTCGGCGCTGGCTCGGACGAGGGCGGGGACGCGAGGCTCGCCCTGCTGCCCGAGGGCGTGCTCGCCGCGGCGGGGAGGGGCGAGCCTGGCGCCGCGGCGGCCGTCGCGGCGCTGCGCCGCTTCGCGGCCCCGCCGCCGCTCCTCCCCTCGTCGAGCCCCTCCTCCCCGTCTTCTTCCACCGCCGCTTCTTCCCTCCCGCGGCTCCTCCCGCGCCTCGCCCCCGCCGCGTCCCTCGCGTCGAGGCTCGCCCTCCGCGCCGCGGCCCTCGCCGCCGCGACGGGCTCGAGCTCGGGCAGCTCGGGCGGCCCGGGCAGCGGCCCCACGGGCGACGCGCGCGCCGTGGCGGCGCTCTGGTCGAGCGTCGTGCGCGAGCTGCGCTTCTCGCTCTGGGAGCGCGGGCGGCGCCTGCCGAGGCCGAGCGAGGGGCGGGCGAAGGGGGGCCGGCGCGGGCGGGGGGCAGGAGGCAAGCCGCGCCTCCCGGACGCGCGGGCGAGCCTGCTGCACCAGAAGCTCCAGATGCTCGACTGCTGCATCGCGGCCCGGGCCGCCGCGGCGGAGCGGGCGGCGAGGGCGGGGGCCGCCGCTGCCGAGGCGGCGGCGGCGGCGGCGGCGGCGGCCATGGTCGGCGGGGAGGCTCCGGGCGCGGAGGGAGCGGCGGCGGCGGCGGCGGCGCGGCGGCCCTCGTGGCTCCCCTGGCCGCTCGCCCGCGCCCTCTCGACCCTCGCGTCCTCCGCGGCTCCCCTTGCTGCTGCTGCTGCGGCAGGGGAAGGAGGAGCGAACGAGGGCGCGGGCGCGGGCGCGGGCGCGGGCGACGACGAGATGCTTGACGCGGAGGAGGGGGTCGAAGAGGAAGGCGAAGGAGGAGCGAATCGCGACACGGACGAAGACGAGGCTTGGGCTTCGGCCGCCTCCTCCTCGGCCTGGGCGACCTCTTCTTCCTCCTCCCCTTCTTCCGACGGCGACGACGACGAAGGTGACGATGACGAGGAGGAGGACGACGAGGAACCGAGGAGGGAAGGGAGCGAGGACGTCAAGATGGAAGACGCCTCCGCTGCCGCCGCTTCGGCTCCTCTCCGGAAGACCCGCAGCGCCGCCGCCGCTCACGCCGCCGCCCCCGCTGCCGCTTCCTCTCTCCGGGGCCCGCGCCCCCCTCGCGGCGCCAGGGGCGTCCTCCGCGTCGTCCCCGGCGGCCGCGCCCGAGGCAGGCTCCCGCTCTGCGAGCCCCGCACGCAGCGCCGCCCGCCGGAGACCGGCGACGCCGCCGCGGCGAGGCTGGCGGCGGCTTGGGCCCTCCGCGAGCGGAGCGGGGCCTCATCCTCGCCCTCGCCCTCGTCCTCCTCTGCCGCCTCCTCTGCCGCCGCCGCCGCCGCCGCCGCCGACGCCCTCGCCTGCCCTCTGGTCGCGTCGGACATGGCGGCGTTCAAGGCGGCCAACCCTTCCCCTCGGCCCGGCTCCTCGTCCTCGTCAGCGACCCTCGAGGAGTTCCTGGGCTGGAGGCCGCCGCGCGGGCCGCCGCCGCCGTGGGCGGCCCCGACGGCGGCGAGCGGCGAGAGGAGCAAAAGCAAAAGCAGCAGCAGCAGAGGCCCCCCCTCCAGGGCCGACGTCGAAGCCTGGCGAGGCGTCTGGGAGGCCTCCGCTCCCTGCCCTGCCTCCAGCCAGCGCCCGCTGTTCGACGCCGAGGCCGAAGGGGAGCGCGCGCTGCACTGGCTCGAGACGCTGCCGCCCGCGGCGGCCTGGCGCGAGCTGGTGCCGCTCGCGGCGGCGGCCGCGGCGGCGCTGCTCGCGGCGGGCTCGGGGGGGAACGGGGGCGGCTTCCCGGCCGCGACGTCCCTCGAGGGGCTCTTCGCCGCCGAGGACGAGGGGGACGAGGGGAAGCCTCGCCGGAGGAGCGCCCTCGCGTGCTTCTGCGAGGAGGCGAGGCCGCTGCTGCTGGCGCTGAGCGACGGCGCGAGGTGCGCCTCCGACCCCTCGTCCTCCTCTGCCCTGCTCCTCTCTGGCCTCGCCGGGGCCGTTGCGAGGGTCGAGCCGACGCTGCTGGCCGCCGAGGCGCTGCGGAGGCGCCTCGGCGGCGCGGAAGAGAAGGAGAAGGACGAGAACCAAAGGAGGGAAAAGGGAAAGGGGGAGAGGGGCGCCGAGCGCCTCGCCTCCCGCGTCCTCTCCGCGGCGACCGGCTGGAACGGAGACAGCGCCGGCGGCGGCGGCCGCGGCATCCCCGTGGCCGGCGGCGCGGAGAGGGCCGCCTTCGACGCGCTGATGCGCTCGGGCTCCGCCGCGGCGGCAGCGACCGCTGCCGCCGCGGCGGGGCCCATCGCGGCGGCCTCGGCAGCGGCGGCGGCCTCCTCCTCCTCTTCCTCCCGCGACCGCCGCGGCCCCTCTGCCCTCGCCATCGCCGTCCCAGGATGGGGCCCGCCGATGGAGGCGGAGTGGGCAGTGAGGTGCGAGCCCCGCCGCGCCCCCGTCGCTGCCGCCGAAGAGGGCAGCAAGAGGGGAGGAGGGGGAGGGGGAAGGACGGCTCCAGCTTCCCCGAGGCAGCAGCAGCGGCAGCAGCAGAAACGGCAAAACAGGAAACAGCGGGACCGACTCGTCGGCTCCTCTCCCGGGTGGCGAGGGGGGCAGAGGGCCCACGTGTGCTGGTCCCCGGCAGAGGGGGTGAGGCTCAGCTGCGTGCTGACGCCGGAGGACGAGGAGGAGGACGACGGCGGTGGGTTTTCCGAAGAGTGAAGGAGGGAAAAAAAGTAAAAAGGAAAAAAAAAAAGGAAAAAAAATCGTTTGAGGATGTGCTAGATCGAACTCTCTCTCTCACTCGTTTTCTCACGGTCTTCTCACCGGAGCCCCGAACCGCGCGCTTGCCGAGGAGAGTCACGCGCGCGATGGTGGTTCCGGGTGCTGCTACGACGAGAGAAGGAGGAGGAGGAAACGGAGGAGCCGGAAGCATCGGAGCCAATTCGGATGACGGCATGGCCGCCGCCGCGCCCTCGACCTCGACCTCCTCCCACCTCCTCGTCTTCTCCCCCGCCCTCCTCTCCCGCCTCCGCCCCCCTCCCCCGCGCGTCCTCCTCTCCGAGGCCAGCGGCGCCATGGGAGACCTCGGCACCTTCCTCCCGCTGACCCTGGGACTCGTCGCCGCCGTCGGGCTCGACTTCGGCACTACTTTAATTTTCACGGGGATCTACAATATCATTTCCGGTTTTGCCTTTGGAGTGCCCATGCCGGTGCAGCCGATGAAGACGATCGCCGCGGTCGCCGTCGCGTCAGCGGCTTCGGCGTCGTCATCCTCGAGCAACCCTCCGATCACGCTGCAGGAGGTGACGGCGGCGGGCATGTTTGTAAGCGCCGTCGTCCTCTTCTTGGGGCTCACGAGGCTCGTCGATTTGGTAAACCGCGCTGTCCCTCGCAGCGTCGTCGCCGGGCTGCAGCTGGGAGTCGGGCTCAAGCTGGCCTCGAGCGGCGTGAGGTCTGTCTTTCTGGCGGCGCCTTCCACTAAAAAGCCCTGGAGGCCGGCGGGCGGGGTCGAGGGCTGGGCCCTGGGGGCCGCGGCGCTGGCGTTCCTCTTCGTCTCGACCGTCGCCGACGCCCGGAGGACGAGCAGAGAGCGAGTCGAAAGTCCTTCTCCTGCCTCCTCCTCCCCTTCTTCTTCCTGCTCTCCTCCTCGTCCGTCGTCGCCCTCGACGCTGCCTCTCCATCGCAGGCTGCAAGAAGCGCTGCTGCTGTTCGATCGGAGGAAGGAGATGCGGAAACAGCGAGGAGGCGAAGTCGACGAGGGCGACAGCAGCAGCAGCCGCAGCGGTGGCAGCAGCGGCAGCGGCGCCTCGGCGGAGCCTTCGCTGCCTCTCGCCTCTCCTCCGCCGCCGCCGCCGCTGCCGCCTGCCGCTGCTCCCGCCACTGCCGCTGCTGCGGAAGGAGAGGAACAAGAGGGCCTGGACGATCCTTCTCCCCCCTCGTGGACGGTCCCCTCGGCCCTGCTCGTCGCCGCGCTCGGCGTCGCGCTCGCCTTCGCGTCGGCTCCCGCGGCCGCGCGCGCTGCTCTCCGCCTCGGGCCCTCGGCGATCGTCGCCGCGGTCCCGACCAGGAGGGACTGGCTCAACGGCATCACGAGGGCCGGCGGGCTCGCGCAGCTTCCCTTGACGACGCTGAACAGCGTTATCGCGGTGTCGCACCTCGCGGACTCGCTCTACGGAAGTGGAGGAAGTGCGGGAGGAAGCGGGAGTGGGAGCGGGACCGCCGCCGCCGCCGGCGAGGGCGCCGCCGCCCTTTCCTCCTCCTCGCCCCTCCTCCGGTCCCGAGCCCGGAGGGACGGGGCCCGCTGGAGGCCCTCCCGCGTCGCCGTCGCCGTAGGGCTCTACAACCTCCTGGGAGGGTGGTTCGGCGCCCTGCCGGCGTGCATGGGCAGCGGGGGGCTCGCGGCGCAGCACAAGTTCGGCGCGCGCGGCGGCAGCGCCCCGGTCTTGCTCGGCGTCTTGAAAATCTCGCTGGCTCTGGCGTTCGGCTCGTCGCTCTCGTCGGTCCTGCGGTTCTTCCCCTCGGGACTCCTCGGGGCGATGCTGGCGCTGGCAGGGGCGGAGCTGGCCGCCGCGGCGAGGGCCGGCGGAGGCGCGGGCGAGGGAGGAGGAGGAGCGGGAGGAGGGGGGGGGGGACGGGGCACCGCGGCGCTCTCGTCGCCGCGCTTTTTCGCGTTCGCCGCGCTCACCGCCGCCGCCGTCTTGGGGCTAGACGACCCCGCCGCCGGCTTCGCCGTCGGGTGGGCGCTCTGGGTCCTCACCGAGGCCCGAGTCCTCACCGAGAGGGGGACCGGGGTCTTGAGGAGGGCGTGGAGGGAGAGGAGGAGGAAGAAGAAGGGAGAGGAGGAGAGGGAGCGAAGGCCGACGCGCGACGCGAGTGAAGTCTGATTTTTTTTTCTTTTTTCATTTTTTCCTCACCCGCTATAAGAATTGTGCATTGAAAAATAAACGCGATTGCCGCGGATTAAGATCCGCGCTGCCGCGGAGATCCAACGAGAGAGAAGAGAGAGAGAGAGAGACGGAGAGAGAGACGGAGAGAAAGAGAGACGGGTAGCTAGAAGACAGAAAGATCGGGAGTCGACGAGTTGCACGAAAAACGTTTCTCTCTTTCTTCTCCCCAAAACTCTCCATTTTCCATTTTTTTTTAATTCCACCCAGGGGTCCTCAGGGATCCCGCCCTTTTCGACCACATCTAACGGTACTTGACGAACCCCAGCGAGGGCGCGGCGGCGCGGAAGCACTGCCTGCACATGTTGACCCCGTACTTGCGCACGAGGCCCCAGTGGTTGCCGCAGACGCGGCACGTGCGGCCCCCCTTGGAGTGGTCGTTGTTGTGCGAGTTCCAGACGTCGGCGTGGCCCATCTTGATAGTCTGATTGGAAGCTGAAAGATTTGGGAGTTCTCTTTTGACCACAGGGCTCGAGGAGAGACCTGTTTTGAGGGGGAGGGGGCGGGGAGGAGAGAGAGAGAGGAGGTTGCGAGTTGAGTGAAGAGAGAGAGGAGGTTGCGAGTTGAGTGAAGAGAGAGAGAGGGTCAGGGAGCTGCCAACGTCGCTGCTGCTCCTCCCTTTTTCTGCGCGCGTTTGATCGCCGATGCCATCGTCCGTCGCTCCAAACGCCGCCTGCTCTGTCGCGTATCTCGGTCCGAAAACCGCATGACGGGCAGTTCGAGACACGCGACGGGGCATCCGTCGAGCAAGAAAAGGCACGAAGCCAGCGTGCGCGCGGCAGCGCGGATACGAGGGGCAAGTTGGAGCGTCGATTGGGGGCCGGCGGCAGCGGCGGCGGTCGGGCGTCGATGAGAAGCCCTTCTTTTCATCGCTCTCCGCGCCGCCCAAGGCAAGGAATCGCCCATTCGCCCGCGGTTTCCTAGGCATCGCAACAGGTCCATCCCATCACGATGAAGCAAAAGACCGGAATCGGGGAGGAGGACCAATGATCGATGGCCAATGATCGACTCTGCGGCGGCGGCTGCGATCGCCCGATTCTTCGACGCTCCCTCCGAACCCCGCGGTCGCCCTTTCGCGCGCACGCCCTCGCACTCGCGCCGCCTGGGCTTCGGAGAGAAAGTGCACTCTCGAGAGATCGGGACGATGAAGCCAGCAATCGTACCTTCTAAGAGTAAGGAAAGCAGAAAGAAGGTTTTCTGGGGGGGAGTGAGTGTTGTGGTTCGTCTCAGCTTCGATATTTTCTTTTTTCCCCGTCGGCGGGCTCCTTTTTTTTGGACCCACTTCACTGTTTTTTTCCCTTCTCCGTTCACCACGCGGACGCCAAAAAAATGGGAGCCTGCGCCTCCACGCCTCGCGTGGGGCTCGAGCCGCCGCCAGAGCCGCAACAGCATTCTTCAGACCTTGCCCTCGCCGCAAGAGAGCTTCCGGTCTCTCCTCCTCCTCCTGCCGCTGCTGCTCCTGCCTCTGCTCCCCCTCCGTCCTCCTCTTCTGCCGCTGCCGCTGCTGCTCCCGCGGGAGGAGGCGGCGGGGCCGAGGGGCCCGTCATCACCGCCTCCGCCGCCGCTGCCCGCGCTCCTCCGGCTGCGCCACTCCATCCGCCGGCGGAGGACGCGAGCGCGCCTCTGTCCGCCGCAGGGACCGCCACCGTGGAGGAAGCGCGGGGGAAAGAAGAGGGGGCCGCCGTAACTGCCGCGCCGCCCCAGCTGCCGCCCCCGCTGCCTGCGTCGTCGGCGGCGACTTCTTCCTCTTCTTCTTCTTCTTCCTCTTCCTCTCCTCCTTCCTTCTCCTCCCCTCGCCGTTCGCCTCGCACGCCCCTGCTGCGCTCCCCGCTAGCCGCCGCCCTCTCCTCGACCTCGACGTCGAGCTCTTCTTCTTCTCTGTCCTCTCTGTCTTCCGGAGGAGGAGGAAGAAACGACGATCGTCCCACTTATTTGAGGGACGCCGTGGACCCCGGCGTCGGCGCCGCTGCCGCCGCCGCCACGCCTCTTTCTCCTTCGTCGACGCCTCCTTCTTCCTCTGCTGCTTCCCCGCCGCCGCCGCCGCCTTCTCCGCCTCCTCTCTCCTCGCTCGTCGCGGACAAGTTCTGCGGCAGCGCGGGGAGCACTCTCGCCGCGGCGGCGAGCGGGCTCGCCTCCTTCTCTTCTTCTTCTCGACAAAGTCCGACGCCGACGCCGACGCCGACACAGCAGCAGCGGCAGCAGCGGCAGCAGCGGCAGCAGCGGCAGCAGCAGCCCCCGCCGACGCCTCCCTCGCCGCCACCCCTCCCCTTGCCTCCGTCGGTTGCTCTCGTGGCCCCTCCGGAGCAGCAGCAGCAGCAGCAGCAATTGCACCAGCTGCAGCAGCAGCAGGGGCAACCGCAGCAGCAGGGGCAGGGGCAACCGCAGCAGCCGTCGAGGCTGATCCACGGAGCGAGCCGCCTCTCGAGGAGCTCGCGGAGCGGGGAGCCCCTCAGGGGGAGCGTCGTCGTTGCTCCCTCGCCGCCGCCGCCGCCGCCGGCGGCGGCGGCGCAGCAGCAGCACCGCTCGGGGGCGGCGGCGGCGGCCACGCCGGGCGAGGAAGAGGGGACTTTCTACCCTCCCTCCCTTTCCCCATCCTCCTCCTCCTCCTCCTGCTCCGAGGAGGAGCAGCAAATGGCGAGCGATTCGAGGAAGGAGGACGACGACACGATCTCCGGGTGGCAGGCGCTGGCTGCGCAGGTGATGAAGGAAGAAGGAGAAGGAGAAGGGGAAGGAAGGGGAAGAGGAGGAGGGGGAGGAAGAGAAGCAAACGACGACGGCGACGACCGCGACCGCGGCGACGGTGGCAGCTCCGAAGCCGTTTCCCTCATCCCCGCTCCCGCGTCCCTATCACCAACGACGCTCGCCCCGGCCGGGCACTTCTACCTCCGCTACGAAGTCCTCTCGACCTTTGGCTCCGGCTCCTTTGGCGTGGCTCTGCTCGTGCGCAGGAGGCGCGACGACGCGAAGCTGGTCGCCAAAGTGTCCAGGGCCGCGACCGCGCGGGCCGCGGCGGCGGCGGCGGCGGAGGCGGCGCTGCTGGCCGAGCTGCCGCGGCACGAGAACCTCGTTCGGTACGTGGAGGCCTTTGTCGAGCGAGAGGAGGGAGAGAGCGGAGGAGGCGAGGCGGAAGGAGGGGGCGGGGGCCGCGTCGTCATCGTGATGGAGCTGTGCGCGTGCGACCTCGACGCGGCGCTGAAGAAGAGGAAGCGGAGCTCCTCTTGTCCTCCTCCTCCGGCCTCGGCGGCCACGTCTTCGCCCTCGTACCTGCCCCTCCCCTGGAAAGTCGCCGCCGCTCTGTTGCTTCAGCTCTCGCGAGGGCTCGCGGCCCTGCACTCCCGCGGGGTGCTCCACAGGGACATCAAGCCTGCAAATGTATTCCTGACTGCTGCGGGGGGCGGCGAGGAAGAGAGGGAAGAGAGAGGAGAGAGAGGGAAGGGGAAGAGGAAGAGGAGCGGGAAGAGGGGCAGCGAGGCCGGCGGGAGCGCCGCCGCCGCCTCCGCCGAAGAGGCCCGCTCCCTCGTCGAGTCCGCTTTCGCGGCGGGAGGAGCAGCTTCCGACGGCGGCAGCGAGAGGCGCGCCCTGAGGCTGCTGACGAGCGGAGCGGTGAGGGCCAAGCTCGGGGACTTTGGCGTCGCGAAGGTCGTCGCGACTGCGAGCTCCTCGGAGCGCGCGCGGCGAGAGGGCGGCGGCGGCGGCGGCAGGAGCGGCGGCAGGAGCGGCGGCGAAGCCGATCCCGACCTCGACGGCGAGCCCTCCCCTTCTCCGGCCCCTCTCCCCACCTCCACGCTCGTCGGAACCCCCTTCTACCTGTCCCCCGAAGCCGTCGCGGGAAGGAGGCGCGGCGCGGCGGCCGACGTCTGGGCCCTCGGCTGCCTCGCGTTCGAGGCGCTGTCGGGCGGCGTGCGCCCCTTCCGCGGCGGCAGCGTCGGCGCGGTCGCGGCGAGGGTGCTGCGCTCCCCTCCGCCGCCACTGCTTCCTCTGATGGCGGCGGCGGCGACGCAGGAGGAGGAAGACGGGAGGAGGGCGGCGCTGGCGGGCTTCGTCGCGGGGAGGATGCTGGGCAAGGACGCCGCGGCGAGGCCGGCCGCCGTCGAAGTGGCCGCGTTCTGCTCGGGGCTGCTGCTCTTGGACGATGACGCGTCTTCTCCCTCCTCTTCTTCTGGGGAGTCTGGGGAAGACAAGGAGGAGGAGGAGGGGGAGGAACTGGAGGAAAGAGGCGAAGAAGACGAGGAGGAGGAGGAGGAGGGGGAGGAAAAAGAGGAGGGGACGGAGCGGGGAGCGGGAGCCGCCGCCGGTGCTCCCCCTCCTCGCCCTCGTCCCCCTCCTCCTTCTTCGACTGCCGGCACTGCTGCGGCTCCAACGCAGGAGGAGGAGGAGGAGGCGGAAAAAACGAATTCAGAGGCTTCAAGATCGCTGAACGTCGCCGCGTTCCTCGCCGCCGCGGCCGAGGAGGACGACGCGCGGGCGCTGGAGGCGCTGGCGGAGATGAAGAGGAGGCTGAAGGATGAGGGAGACTGAGTTTTTCGCTCATTTTTTTTTCGTACCGCCTTGAAAAGAAGAAGCATGTTTTCTCCCCGCTCCCATTGCGTCGCTCCCAGGGGCGCCATTCCCATCGAGCGGCCTGCTTCCAATCGGCGATCGGAATGCTTGCGCGTGGCGATCCTGGTTCGAGATTGCCGCGACGCGACCGCGAAAGCTCGGATGCCGATGGCGCGGCCTCGACCGGCGATCGGCGGCGGCGACCGCAGCGACGGCGGCGGGTCTCCTCCTCGAGCCTCGTCCCCGACCCCCCCGGCCCCGACCTCCTCCTCCTCCTCCCCCGCGGCCCCCGCAGGGCTCGTGGACGCCCTGCTCGCCTCCGTCGCCGGCGCCTCGGCCGACCGCGGGTCCTCGATGTCCCCATCCGAGAGGGCCGCCGCGGACGAGCTCTTCGACCGGCTCGTTCGCGCGGCGGTGGCCGAGAGGGAGGCTTCTCCCTCGTCTCCTTCCTCGTCTTCTCCGTCTCCTTCCTCGTCTCGTTCCCCTTCGCCGCTCGACTCCCCCTTCCTGCTTGGCGACTTTGACGTCGCGTACGTCTCCACGGGAGGAAAGCAGAAGGGCCAGCCCGCGGGCGGGAGGTTCAGGTCGGGGCTGGGGAGGTGGCTCTTCGAGACGACGGCGCTCTGCCAGTCTCTCTTTTACGAGGAAGAAGGAGAAGAAGAAAAAGTTGAAGAAAAAGAGGTGAAGAAGCCGAGGCCGCTGCTCGTCACGAACAAGGTGGCCTTCCGCCTCGCCGGGGCCCTCGAGGGCTCTGTCGGCCTGCGGGGCAAGGTGACGGCGGCGTTCCCTTCCTCGGACTGGAAGAGGGCAGAGAAGAAGGCGGAGGAGGGAGGAGAAGCGGAAGCGGAGACGGAAGCAAAGGAGGAAGAGGGGGCGCAGAACGAGATCGACGACGCCGTCCGCGTCGACTTTGACCCGGCGGTGCTCTCGCTCCTCCCCCGGTCGAAGCTGTTCCGATTATATCTGCGGATTGGCAGGCCCTCATGGGTGGCACTTGCGACGCCTTACGGTGAGCTCTTTTTCTTTTTTTCTTTTTCGGGGCGGGGGGGG
>Ga0210003_1000589_pt1 | contig 32672 bp, 22 predicted proteins | sample LantaG_FD_182804 | JGI IMG/M metagenome (GOLD analysis project Ga0210003, IMG submission 182804) | Deep subsurface microbial communities from Baltic Sea to uncover new lineages of life (NeLLi) - Landsort_02402 metaG (SPAdes) (version 2) | ecosystem: Environmental > Aquatic > Marine > Oceanic >...
GCTACGGCCTGCATCGGAAAATGGCATCTCGGGCATCTGCCGCAATACTTGCCGACTAACAACGGCTTCGATTCGTACTTTGGTATTCCGTACAGCAGCGATATGGACAAAATCGCCGGTCAAGGACGCCAGGCGCTGCTCGAACCGAAAAGCGAATATTTCAACGTGCCGCTGATGCGGGACGAAGAAATCATCGAACGACCCGCCGACCAGAACACGATAACAAAACGCTACGCTGAGGAGGGAGTCAAGTTCATCAAGAAGAACAAAAACAAGCCTTTCTTTCTCTATCTGGCCAACAATCTGCCTCACGTTCCGTTGTTCGTCTCGCAGAACTTCAGAGGCAAAAGCCTGCGAGGCCTGTACGGCGACGTCGTCGAAGAGATAGACTGGGGTGTCGGGCAGATACTCCAGACCCTGCAGCGTGAAGGCCTGGCTGAGAACACCTTCGTTGTCTTTACCTCCGATAACGGGCCCTGGCTCACATACAACGAACATGGCGGCTCAGCAGGATTGCTGCGAGAAGGCAAAGGCTGCACGTTCGAAGGCGGGATGCGCGAGCCCTGCATTATGTGGTGGCCCGGCAAGATTAAGCCCGGCCTCGTGAACGATATGGGTGCCACGATGGATTTGTACACTACAATTCTGATGCTGGCCGGCGCGAAGGTGCCGGACGACCGCATCGTTGACGGCCTGGACTTGTCGCCCGCTCTTTTCGGAACCGGGCCCAGCCCGCGCAATACGATGTTCTTCTACCGCGGCGCAAAGTTATACGCAGCGCGCAAGGACCTCTACAAAGCTCATTTCATAACAAAGCCGGCTTACGGCAAGGGCACCGAAACAATGCACGATCCGCCGCTGCTCTATCATCTCGGCCACGATCCTTCCGAGAAATATGATATTTCGAAAGACCATCCGGAAATTATCAAAGATATTCAAAAAGAAGTCGCGTTGCATCTGGCGAACCTGACGCCCGGCGAAGACCAGTTGGCAAAGCGTATTAGCAAAAACTAACTGGGATTTTTATACGACTCATCAACGTCGAGAATAAAGGAGAAAACAACTTATGAAGAGCCGAATCAATCGACGGCAATTCATCAAAGCCGCGGGTCTGGGGGCGGCAGTTCTGGCAGCGCCCGGATGTCTGGATGCCGCTGGACGGTCCTCAAACCGCTTCACCGGCAAGAAGCCAAACATTGTTCTTATCATGGCCGACGACCTTGGCTATGAATGCCTTGGCTGTTACGGCAGCAAATCTTATAAAACACCCGTTCTCGATGGGCTTGCCGGGACAGGCATGCGTTTCGAGCACTGCTATTCCCAGCCGCTCTGCACGCCGTCGCGCGTGAAGATCATGACGGGCCAGTATAACTTCCGCAACTATGTTAACTTCGGTGTGCTCGATCCGAAGCAGAAAACCTTCGGCCATCTCCTGCGGGACCGTGGTTACGCGACCTGCGTCGTCGGCAAGTGGCAGTTGTACGGCAGCGTCAATCAGAGCGCCGAGGTTCGCGGCACCGGCAGCATGCCTGGCCAGGCTGGCTTCGACGAGCATTGCCTCTGGCAAATCAAGGACAGGGGCTCGCGCTACAAGGACCCGGTAATGGTTCAAAACGGCAAGACCCTCGACAATCTTCAGGGCAAATACGGTCCCGATGTTTCCTGCGATTATGCCCTGGACTTTATCGAGCGGTATAAGGCCGGGCCGTTCCTGCTTTACTTTCCCATGGCTATTGTCCATAGTCCTTTTGAGCCTACGCCGGACAGCGAAGACTGGGGGAAAAATACGAAAAAGAGTGATACGAAATACTTCGCGGATATGGTTGCCTACATGGACAAAATTGTCGGGCGTATTGTCGGCAGGTTAGGCAAGCTTGGCCTGCGGGAAAACACCCTGGTTTTATTTGTCGGCGACAACGGCACGGACAAGAGTATTCGATCGCAAATGGCGGACAGTGTCATCAGGGGTGATAAGGGCAATACGACTGACGGAGGCACGCACGTTCCTATGATCGCAAACCAGCCCGGTGTCGTTCCTGCCGGAAAGGTGTGCGGCGACCTTGTGGACTTCAGCGATTTTGTGCCGACTTTTGCCGAAGCGACGGGCGCTGAGGTTCTCGGGGATATGCCGGTGGACGGCAGGAGCTTTCTGCCGCAACTTCGCGGCGAAAAAGGCAATCCGAGAGAATGGATTTTCTGCTATTACAATCCGCGGTGGGGAAAAAGCAAAATGCGGCGTTTTGTCCGCGACAAGCGATGGAAACTCTACGCCAGCGGCGAACTTTACGATGTGCCGGCCGATACGCTTGAGCAGAATCCGAACCCGGCCGGCCCGGAAGCCGCCGAAGCAAGGACACGCCTCCAGGCAGTTCTGCATTCGATTATGCCGGAGCTTTAGAGACACGGCCCGGCCATGATGGACTGCAAAATATTCGATGAAGGAGAAAAAATAATGGCTACCAATGATTACTCGCGTCGTGATTTTTTGAGGCTAATCCGTGGTGCGCTTGGCCTGGGGGTTCTGGCCTCAGCCTTTCCACGAACTTTGTCGGCTCAGATTACCGATTGGCGGTTCCGGCCCAACCAGAAATCCGTAGATGCCTCTATTGCCAACTTCGGCAAATCGGGGAAGCGCAGCCCCAACGTTATTATACTTATGGCCGACCAGCTTCCCGTATTCATGTGCGGCTGCTACGGGCATCGCAGCGTGAAAACACCCACAATCGACGCGCTGGCGCGCAATGGCGCCGTGTTCGATGCGGCCTATTGCCCCAGCCCTATTTGCGCGCCGTCCAGGGCGTCCATCATGACCGGTCTGCACGTGCACAAACACGAGGTATGGGACAATGCCGCTCCACTGCGGTGCGACCTGCCGACCTTCGCGCATAGTTTCAGTGCCGCCGGCTACCGGACGATTCTGTGCGGCAAGATGCACTTTGTCGGCCCCGACCAGATGCACGGCTTCGACGAACGCTGGACGCAGGATATCTACCCGGCGACGTTCGACTGGACCAGGAGCAACCGCAAACAGGTAGCGGTTAACGACGGCCAGAATATCGACAGGGTTCTTGGCGCCGGCATGGGATATACCTCGGATATGGATTACGATAAGGAAGTGCTGTTCCGGACCGAACACGGGCTCAAACGTATCGCCCGCAAGAGCAAAAACGATCCGTTCATGCTTCTGGTTTCGTTCACCGGGCCCCACCACCCGTACAGGGCGCCGAAGACATACTGGGACCTCTATTCGGACGAGGATGTCGATCTGCCCGAGATTCCCCAGGACTACCAGAAGCGCGAGCACGAACACGTCAAATGGAACCGCCGGCACGGCAGGTTCGATCGCCTTGTTCCGGACAAAGTCTGCCGGACCGCCCGCCATGCCAGCCTGGCCCGCACGACGATGGTCGACGACTATCTGGCGCGGATCGTTGCCCTGCTGGGCGAGCTGAAGATGGCCGACAATACCGTAGTTGTATTCACTGCCGATCACGGGGACATGCTGGGCGAGCACGGTTTGTGGTTCAAGAACACATCCTACGAATGGTCCAGCCGGGTACCGTTTATCGTGACGGGACCGGGCATCCCGGCGCAGCGTATTTCCGAGCCTGTCACCCTGCTGGATCTGGGACCGACGCTGTGCAGCCTGGCGGGCATCAAACCGATCTACGAGCGCATCGACGGCCGGGATATGTCCGATCTCGTCCTGGGCAAGCGCAGCAGCGAACCGGGCGAGGCGATTATGGAAAATTACGGCGAGGGCGTATGGCGCGGCTGGCGAATGATCCGGAGGGGCTGGTACAAAATGGTATATGTCCCCGGGTACGAGCCTGAGCTGTTCGATCTGTTCAAAGACCCGAACGAGTGGAATAACGTGGTCAATGATCCTGCCTATAAAGAGATTAGAACAGAGCTTGAGGCTGCTGTCCTGAAAGACTGGAAGAATCACGATGAGCTGGAAGAAAAGCGATACCAGAGCGAGGAACGCCGAATCGCTATTCGAAAGGTCGGCCAGAAGCTGGACTGGCAGAAGAAGTCTGAACCGGTGCCGCATCCGTCTCGGGACTGGTAGTCTGTAACAGGATAAATGCTGATTTGTCATTCTGAACGGAGCGCAGCGCAGTGAAGAATCTCAAACCCTCGATAACCGGATGCGAAGGTGTCGGGGACATAGGGGATTCGAAGACTTATTCAGGAAAGGGTTCATAAGATGATAGATGTATATTCACGTCGGGATTTCGTTAAGACTCTGGGCCTGGGCGCAGCAGCGCTGGCGCTGCCGGGGCGGATGGATGTTTCGCGATTACATGCCGGCGAAAACAAGCGGCCTAATATAATCCTGATAATGGCCGATGATCTGGGCTATGAGTGCCTCGGTTCTTACGGGAGCACATCGTACAAGACGCCCATGCTCGATGAACTGGCCGGTGGCGGCATGAGATTCGAGCACTGCTATTCGCAGCCGCTTTGCACGCCGTCACGCACTCAGATTATGACCGGCAAATACAACTCTCGCAACTACACCGTTTTCGGCTCTCTTGACCCTGAAGAAACAACATTTGCTCACGTTATGAATAAATCGGGCTACGCGACCTGTGCGGCCGGTAAGTGGCAATTGTACGGCGGCGGCAGCGGCACCTCTCCCGAACAGGCCGGCTTCGATGAGTATTGTCTCTGGCAGGTCAAGGACAGGGGTTCGCGATATTCGGACCCGACGGTGCTTGAGAACGGTACGTTACATAAGGATATCGAAGGCAAATACGGCCCGGACATTTTCTGTGATTTTATCAACAATTTTATAGAACGCCGTAAGAGCGGGCCATTTTTCGTTTATTATCCGATGGCCCTGACCCACGGCCCTTTCGAGCCGACGCCGGACTGCAAAGAATGGCGGGATGGCAACCACAAGGCCAACAAGAAATTCTTTGCCGATATGGTTGCATATATGGATAAGATCGTTGGGCGTATTACACAGAAGCTGGACGAGCTTGGCCTGCGTGAGAACACGCTGATACTTTTCACAGGCGACAATGGTACGCCCAGGGGAATCACATCGCGATTAGGGTCAGTCGCTATCGAAGGCGGTAAAGGTCTTACTACCGACGCCGGCATGCATGCACCTCTGATCGCCAACTGGAAAGGAACGATCCCGACGGGAAAAATCTGCGGCGACCTCGTGGACTTCAGTGATTTTATGCCGACTCTGGCCGAGGCGGTCGGCGCCGAGCTGTCGCCGAATATGAAGATAGACGGCAGAAGTTTCCTTCCTCAGCTTCGCGGCGAAAAAGGCAGGCCGAGAGACTGGATATTCTGTTACTATAAACCAAACATGAAAAAGGGCAAGTGGGGCCTGAAAATTTTTGCTCGCGATAAGAAATATAAGCTCTATCATACGGGAGAGCTTTTCGATATTCAGGCCGACTCACTTGAGAAAAATCCAATCGAGTCCGGCCAGGGTAGTCCGGAAGTCGCCGAAGTTAGGAAATGTCTTCAGGCCGTGCTGGACTCGATGAAATAGATTGCCGCGGGCCTTGTCATTCTGAACGAAGCAGTGAAGAATCTCGACCGATCGAAGGCGAAGGGCTCAGGATGATAGATTGTATCTTTATATGAAGGGATGGAAATAATTATGAGTTCACACTTTTACACGCGGCGTGATTTTATCAAAGCAATGGGCCTTGGAGCGGCGGCGTTTGCTGTTACCGGAGGCATTAGTGTGTCCGGGTCAGAAGCGAAAAAACGCCGGCGACCGAATATTGTTCTGATGATGGCGGACGATATGGGATATTCGGACATCGGCTGCTACGGCGGTGAAATCCGCACGCCCAACCTCAACGGGCTTGCCGCCGGCGGGCTGCGCTTTACCCAGTTCTACAACACCGCGCGCTGCTGTCCGACAAGGGCCTCGCTGATGACCGGTCTTTACCAACACCAGGCGGGCGTCGGGCACATGATGAACGACACAGGATTTGAAAGTTATCGCGGCGATCTCAACAACAGTTGTGTCACTATCGCCGAAGTGCTCAAGCAGGCCGGCTACAGCACCTATATGTCCGGCAAGTGGCACGTGACAAGGCACCGTGGCCCGGAAGGGCCGAAACACAACTGGCCCCGCCAGCGCGGGTACGACCGCTTCTTCGGAACCATTCACGGCGCCGGCAGTTTCTACGACCCGTGTTCGCTGACGCGCGACAATACGCAGATTCCGCCCGGCAGCGATGATTTCTATTACACCAACGCCATCAGCGACAACGCCGTGACATTCATTCGCGAGCATAAGGCGGATAATCCATTTTTCATGTATGTGGCTTATACCGCGCCGCACTGGCCGATGCACGCGCTGCCTCAGGACGTTGCCCGGTACAAGGGCCGGTACGCCGCCGGCTGGGATGCGCTGCGAGCCGAACGGCACAAGCGGATGATCGAGATGGGGATCGTCGATAAAAAGTGGGAGCTTACGCTGCGCGATGCCGCCGTGCCGCCGTGGGAGCAGGCCGGCGACAAGCGGTGGTTCCAGCGCCGCATGGAAGTTTACGCTGCGATGGTCGATTGTCTGGACCAGGGCGTCGGGCGGATCGTCGCGGAGCTTAAAGAGAGCGGGCATTTCGAGGACACGTTGATTTTCTTTTTAGCCGACAACGGCGGCTGCGCCGAAGAGTACGGCAGCCGGGGCGAGGTCAAGCCGGACCCGTTAAAAGAAATCCCGTTAATGCCGATGGATAAAAACGAGCTTCAGCCCGATATGCAGCCGAAGGTCACGCGTGACGGCAGGCCGGTGCGAACAGGTAAAGGCGTGATGCCCGGCCCTGCCGATACGTACATTGCCTACGGCCGGCCCTGGGCCAATTCCAGCAATACACCTTTTCGCCTCTACAAGCACTGGGTCCATGAAGGCGGTATCAGCACGCCCCTGATAGCGCATTGGCCAAAACGCATAACAGCACGCAACGAGCTGCGGCGCCAGCCAGGCCACCTGATTGACATTATGGCGACCTGTGTGGACGTCGCGGGCGCAGAATATCCTTCCGAATACAAGGGCAATAAGATCACGCCGATGGAAGGCAAGAGCCTCACGCCGGCCTTCGACAACAAGCCGATTCAGCGCGAAGCGATTTACTGGGAGCATGAGGGCAACCGCGCCGTTCGCCGGGGCAAGTGGAAACTTGTCTCCAAGCATCCGGGCCAATGGGAGCTTTACGATATCGAGGCCGACCGAACGGAGCTGACGAACCTTGCACAAAAGTATCCGGAAAAAGTCGAGCAGTTGAAGGCGCTGTATAAGTCCTGGGCCGCCAGGTGCGGCGTCCAGCCCTGGCCCATAAAAAAGCCCGGCAGGAAGAAAAAGGCATGAAGAGTATCATGAATGAAAATCTTAGTCGGCGTAATTTCCTCAAGCTCGCCGGCATTTGTGCTGCTTCGGTTCCAGGCTATGCGAGCTTTGCCCAACGGCCGGTCGGCTCTGCACTCGCTCAAGGGCGGCCAAACATTATTTATCTTATGTCCGATGACCAGCGCTGGGATGCTATGGGGTGCATGGGCAACCCTGTAATCAACACGCCGAATATGGACCGTCTGGCCGGCGAGGGTGTCCTCTTCGAAAACGCCTTTCTGACGACCTCGATATGTATGGCCAGCCGGGCCAGCATAATGCTGGGGCAGTTCGAGAGCCGGCACAAGTGTAATTTCGAGCGTCCATCCAATCGGACGATTTCTTATGCCGAATTTGACAAAAGTTATCCCCGCCTCTTGCAAAAAGCAGGGTATCGCACGGGTTTTATCGGCAAGTTCGGTTTTGCCGTCAGCAAAAATAAAATCCAGAACTGCCCGCTTAATCCCGATGGAACCAGAGACGATAGAAAGCAGTTGTGGAAAGAGCAGCAATATATGCCTGCCGATAAGTTCGATGCCTGGTATGGATTCCCCGGGCAGGGTGTATATTTCCCAAACGGAGCCGATGGCAAACATTTAACGCAGATCATGGGCGGGCAGGCGCGGGAATTTCTTCAAAACTGCAAGCCGGGCCGGCCCTTTTGCCTTTCGATTAGTTTCAAGGCGCCCCACGGCCCCACTCAGCCGGATCCCGCTTACAAAGATATGTATAAGGATGTGAAAATTCCCCGACAGGTAAACGATGGGGACGAATATTTCGAGAAGCTGCCGAAGGTGGTCAGAGAATACTGGCGCGGGCGCAGAGTTTATAAAAATGAAGCTTCCCCGGGCAGGTATCAGGAATTTATGACCAGATATTATCAGTGCATCAGCGGGATAGATGTTGTGATCGGTCAGATACGCGATGAATTAAAGCGTCTGAAGCTGGATAATAATACGATTATTATTTATACCTCCGACAACGGCTATTTTTGCGGTTCCAAGGGATTGGGAGGCAAGTGCCTGGCATACGAGGAATCTATTCGCGCGCCGCTGATTATTTTCGATCCCCGGCTCGATAAATCCAAACGTGGAAAACGCCGCCGGGAGCTGGTTATGAATATCGACTTTGCTCCGACTATGCTGGATATGGCCGGCGTAGAAATACCGGCTGCGATGCAGGGCAAAAGCCTGATGCCTCTTATCGAAAAAGAGAAAATTAAATGGCGCGAATCGATTTTTGCGGAAAATAATTTCACGTCGCATTTTATGCCGGCCCTGAATGATGCCGGCGACCAGCGCGGCAAAGTTCTTGAGCGGAGCATCCGCAGCAAAAGTATTCGAACCGAACGTTATAAGTACGTTCGTTATTTAGAACAGCGCCCCATGATAGAAGAGTTGTTCGATATACGCAACGATCCTATAGAAGTATCTAACCTTGCGGAGAAATCTGAATATTCCGATATTCTTGCTTCGCTGCGTAAACTGTGTGACGACTGGATTCGCCAGGCGCAATAACATTATGCAAAAGCTTTATGAAAACGAAAAAAAGGAGATTTTTCAATGAGCGACAATATAAACAGGCGTGAGTTTTTAAGAGCCGCAGGTTTAATGGCGGCGGCGCTGGCAATTCCGGGATGCGGAGGCCACTTACAGCAGGCTTCGGATGGGAAATCTACGGACAAACCTAATGTTGTTATTATATTCTGCGATGACGTCGGTTACGCCGACATCGGTGTCTTCGGTGCCAAAGGATACGAGACGCCCAACCTCGACCGGATGGCGGCCGAGGGTGTGAAGTTCACGGATTTTTACGCCGCTGCGTCGTCGTGCACGCCGTCGCGGGCGGCGCTGATGACCGGCTGCTATCCGCAGCGCGTAAGCCTGCCCAATGTAATCGGCCCGAACGCTAAAATCGGTATAAGCGACCAGGAGCAAACCATCGCCGAAACTCTCAAACCGCTCGGCTACGCAACCGCCTGTTACGGCAAATGGCACCTGGGGCATCTTCCCAAATTTTTGCCGACCCGGCACGGATTCGACGACTACTTCGGCCTGCCTTACTCGAACGATATGTGGCCTCAGCACCCGACTAACAAGAACTATCCCGACCTGCCGCTTATCGAGGGTGAAAGGATCCTCGAATACAATCCCGACCAGACTCAACTAACTACCTGGTACACTGAGCGTGCCGTCAGGTTCATCGAGAAGAGCAGGGACCGGCCGTTCTTTCTCTATGTGCCTCATTCAATGGCGCACGTTCCGTTGTTCGTATCCGATAAATTCAAAGGCAAATCCGAGCGGGGTTTGTATGGCGACGTCATGATGGAAATCGACTGGTCCGTCGGGCAGATCCTTTCGGCGCTGAAGCGATTGAATATCGACGAAAAGACATTGGTGATATTCTGTTCGGATAACGGGCCGTGGCTCAGCTATGGCGACCACTCCGGCCTGGCTACGCCGCTGCGTGAGGGAAAGGGCACGAGCTTCGACGGCGGACACAGGGAGCCGACCGTTATGCGCATGCCCGGTAAAATTCCCGCCGGCTCCGTCTGCAACGAACCCGCTTCGACGATGGATATTCTGCCTACTGTTGCAAAGCTGACCGGGGCGAAACTTCCCGATCATCGTATTGACGGCAAAGACATCTGGCCGTTGATGTCGGGTGAGCCCGGAGCTAAATCGCCGCATGAGGCGTTTTTCTATTACCGCGGCTTTGCGCTGGAAGCGGTTCGCAGCGGAAAATGGAAGCTACATCTGCCGCATAGCTACCGCACGCTTGCTGGACGGCAAGGCGGCACGGGCGGCCAGCCTGCCAAATACGAGCAGGGCAAAATCGGCCCGGCGTTATTTGACCTGGCCGGCGACATAGGCGAGCAGCACGATGTTTCCGCCCGGCATCCGGAAATCGCCAAGCGGCTCATGGCTCTGGCCGACGAGATGCGGCAGGACCTGGGCGATTCAACCAAAAAAATGACAGGGCAGAACAGAAGACCGCCCGGCCGGATATAACCAGCATCGGCAAAATCTGTACGGGTGGTTCACAAACTGCCCGTACTTTTTCAATACATGCAATTCCGGCCCGATATAAGGATAGTCAGCCGGATTGGGTAAAGTTTTCAAGAAAATGTGTGGAATTTGTCGAAATTAATACAGTAGAGAAAACTAATTTGTGATATAATCGTATATATATACAGGCAGGCTTGAATTTATATTATATTTTGAGTCGTTATCATATTTGTTTGTTTTATCATATCCTGAAACCCCGCCTGCCAAAGTGATGGTTCTTTTTCATTCTGGCTTAAACTTTTGAATCGAGGGCAAGTTTGCGCAGAGGATTTGCGCCCTTATGGAAGACAAAACAGCCAGGCAGGTTTGAAAATCTTATCATAATTTTAGTTGTTATCATATTCACTTGTCGTTTCATATCTTCGACCTGCCCGCCGGATGTTCGGCCTGGATTCTTATCACACAATCAGCCTTAAGGGCGGCTCGGCCTTAATTGCGCAGAGTCTCCCGGCCGGGCCGGTTGTACGAGTTTGCTTGAACCGACCGTTTATGAGCGAAAATAAAGAAACATGGAGATTCGCTGAGAAACGGCGTTTAACGCTATACGTTACTTATTTGCAGTCCCGTAAGGGACGCCTTACGGCGGGACTTATCATGATGCGGTCACGGTAGTTAGTTGCACTTATTAATTGTTAAAAAGTGCTCAAAAGCGGTCGGTCGAGCGAATCTCCGAAAAAGTGAAGGAGAAGAAAAATGAAACGTAAAGGTTTTACATTAGTCGAGTTGCTGGTCGTTATTGCGATCATAGCACTGCTCATGGGCATCCTGATGCCCGCGCTGGCCAGGGTAAGGCAGATTGCCTTTAGAATGGTCTGCGGAACAAACCTGTCAGGTATCGGCAAGGCCATGCTGATATATGCCAACGATTACGAGGATGAGCTTCCTCGTTCCGGCGGCAGAAACAGCGCATGGGCTGCAAGAATACCTCAATGGGACGCCCTGAATCGGTTTAACGCTTACGGCGTATCTGCTAACGGAGAAGGCGGCACGGGGAACATCTCATCCTGCTTCTACCTCCTGGTAAAGTATGCCGAGGTAACGCCCAAGTCGTTTTTGTGCAAGGGTGATTCCGGAGTTTCGGAGTTCAAGCCCGCCAATTACAACGCGGGCAACAGAGACCTTATCGATCTCTGGGATTTCGGCGCTGAGCCGGAAACGCATTGCAGCTACTCCTACCATATGCCGTTTGGCCTGTACGCTCTGACCACATCGTCCGAGCCCGGTATGGCAATAGCGGCCGACAGGAATCCCTGGCAGGATTCTCCCGGTGCAACAGCTAAGGTATTCCCCGGCACTTATAATCCTGACGGCGGCAAAGAGGCTGTAACATACGGCAATGCCATCGCCCACCAGGGAGATGCACAAAACGTATTGTTCCTGGACATCCACGTAGGCCAGGAAAAACGCCCGTCCTGCGGAATCAACGATGATAACATCTACACCCTATGGGACGGCGGAGACATAAGAATAGGCACCCCGCCGGCAATTGGAAGCGAGCCGGCGGGAAGATTAGATTCACTGCTCGTACACGACGGCACAGGAGGCGGACCAGGTCCGGATCCCGGGCCAAAAGGCAGGCCGTGCTTTCTTGCCGATACTCCCGTATGGGTAGATGGAACACTTGTGAAAATATCAGAAGCGGTTACGGGTCAGATGATCGGTACACCTGACAGTACTTTGGCAATGGCCTGTTCGAATCAAATTGAGAAAGTCGACGAGCACGATGGAGCGTTCGAATGCCGGGATGTAGTACTCGAAAATGGAAATTGCATCAGCGTTGTGGCGGCTCACTGCTTTATGCTTGATTCCGGACGATGGATCGCAGCACCGGATTTGACAAGCGGCCTTAAACTCAAGTCCATAAAAGGCCCGGTTCGTATAAAGAGTGTTGTCAAACGGGCAACACCTTTTGTAGGCAAGGTGTACAATCTGAAGGTCAAAAATGGCGAGCAGTATTTAGTGGGTAAAGATGGAATCGTCGTACGCGATTGGTAATACGCCGCGTTGACGGGACCGTCGTTGGATTACCCGATCGCATAGATATAGTCCCTGCATAGGTTTTTGACGGGCGGTCTTGTGCTGCAAGAGCATGAGACCGCCTGTTTTTGGATGATTTGTTACTGGTGGGGTTGTTAGAACTCCAACCTCGGCCAATATTGGGCTATTTTTCTTGCAAAGTCTGTAAACTTACATATACTCATAAGCTTTGATAACCTGGTTCGGCACGTTATGGCCGACCTAAACCGGAGTAAAGATATGAATTTGGTCAAGTGGTTTCGTAAATATAACACGAAAGTAATGGCTGTTGTTGTCATAATCATCATGTTCGGCTTCATCGGGGGCGGTACATTGCTACAGCAGCTTAGTAAAAGAAGCAGAGTGGGGGCGTTGGCCCGCTTCGGAGAAAAGAATCAGATAACAGATTACGACTTATCGGTGGCGCGCCGAGAGTTGGAAATCCTGAGGATGCTGCGGGCCGAGGCTTTGCTAAGGTCGCAGGACTTGCATGGGGTCTTCCTGGGCGAACTGCTGTTCTCCGACCAGAGAGCTTCCGTGGCATTGATAAACAGCCTCAAAAAAACAATCAGGACAAACCAGTACGGAATCAGTGAAAAACAAATCAATGACATATACAGGCGCCGGGTGCCGCCGAATATATACTGGCTGCTGCTGCAAAAAGAGGCAGAGCAGGCCGGGATCAAAGTAACAAACGCCCAGGTGGGCGAATTGCTCGGAAGGGCAATACCTCAACTGTTCGAAGGCCAGACATATTCGCAGCTAATCGGTGCGATAATAAGGCAGCAGCGAATTCCCGAGGAGCAGATACTCGCAACATTAGGCAAATTACTGGCAATATTGCAATACTCTTCTATAGTCTGCTCAAACGAAAGTTTGACGACCCGGCAGATAATCCAGGCGGCGAGTAACGAAGAAGAAAGAGTAAATGTTGAATTTGTAAAATTCGATACTGCCGTCTTTGCCGAGAAGCAGGATGAGCCGGGCGCAGACAAAATAGTCGAGCATTTTAACAAGTACAAGGCAATTGCCCCCGGTACCGTAAGTGATGAAAATCCGCACGGCTTCGGGTACGAGCTGCCGGATAGACTTCAGCTTGAATATATCGTTGTCAAACTCGAAGATGTTAAGACGATTGTGAAACGTCCCACCCAGGACGAACTGGGAGACTATTACAGCAGAAATAAAGAGCAGTTGTTCACCGAGCAGGTGCCGTCCGATCCGAACGATCCCAACTCGCTGCCGTTGAAAAAGACCAAAAGCTATGCCGAGGTTGCCAGCAGTATTTCACAGCAGCTTTTGAAGAACAAAATAAATTCCACGGCACAAAATATCCTCCAGGAGGCCAGGACACTCACCGAAGCGGATCTGGGAGATTTGGAGATAGAGTCCGACAAAGTGACAACTGAGCAGCTCAGGGAAAAGGCGGGCGATTACAAAACCACCGCCGCGCAATTGAGCGAAAAATACAAAATCAAGGTCTATACCGGCCAGACAGGGCTGCTCAGCCCGGTCGATATGCAATCCGGTGCGAACCTGGCGACCCTGTTTTTAGAGGGCTATGGGCAGAATCCGGTGCGATTGAGCAAGGTCGTATTTGCCGTCGAAGAGTTGGCTGTGAGCGAACTTGGTCCGTTCGACGTGCCGAAGCCGAAGATGTTCGAGAACATCGGTCCGATCAAGGACATGATGAGCATGTACAGCAGCGACGCCGTCGGAATAATGGCGATCGTGCGGGTGATTGACGCCAAAAAAGCTGCCGAACCGGAAAGCGTCGATCAAACCTACAGCACAAGCTCGCTCGAATTCGACCCGAATGAAGAAAAGGCCGACGAAAATGTTTATTCGGTGAAAGAACAAGTCATCGAAGACCTGAAGAAACTCGCCGTGCTGGATACCACAAAAAGCAAGGCTGATGAGTTCATTGTTCTGGCCAAAAAAGACGGCTGGACAAGTTCGATTAATAAATTCGAAGAGCTTTACGGCCAGTTGCAAGAGCGCGACCCGAACGATCCCAACGAGTTCAGGCTGCAAAATTACCCGGACATGCGAAGAATCTCAAAGGCGAATCTTGAGACATTGGCCTTGCAGGGCCAGGGCGATCCTATGACGTCGTTTTACCTGAACGAAAGCAAGGTAAATCAGCAGTTCGTAGATCAGCTTTATTCGCTCGTGCCACCGGAAAACGACACAGCTCAGAGCCTGCCGCTTGTCATGGAATTCAAGCCGGACCTCAGTTTTTACGTGATAAAGAACATCTCAGTCAAACGCCTCTTTAAAGAGGACTTCGACAAAATGAAGGCCACTCGATTATTCCGAGAAGACTACACTCAATCGCAGAGCCTGGCGGTGATCCACTTCAACCCCGAGAACATACTCAAACGGATGAACTTCAAGGCGGCCAGCTCCGAAGAAGAAACCGCGGATCCCAATAAGCCGGCCGAATCGGAGGCTGCATCATAATGGCGCCACGTTCGAGAGAAGGCCATATCATGTTTTTGCTCATCGTCGGACTAATGGGCTGGTTCGTGCCGGGAGGGGGACATTTAGCGCTCAATGAAAAGAAGCACGCGATTGTTATTTTCGCAGCCATCGCCCTTACTTTCGCTACAGGTTTATATATCGGCTCGATCGGGATTATCAATCCCGTCGGAGCAAAGCCCTGGTACATCGCACAGCTTATGAACTCGCCGGCAGTGGCGTTCCTTGGCCAACTGACCAGAACGGGAGATTATCCCGTCTACGGCAGGCCGGGCGAAATCGGACAAATTTACACGAGCATTGCCGGCCTGCTCAATCTTTTGTGTATTGTAAACGCCGTTTACTGGGCCCATCTGCGCGGAACCGGGGCCGCTGGAGAATAAAATGTCGATGATAGCAGCTTTTGTAATGGCCACCTTTACCACACCGGAAAATATCGGCGTGACTCCGCAGTCCATGCTGTGGCTGCTGCCGCTGGTTGCGGCGATTTCCGTCGTATATAAAACTACAAAGCTGCCGAAAATCAGATTCGCCCATTTACTCAAAGAATCGATCATTTTGTTCGGCTCAATTGTCGTTTTCATGGCTATAACCGCCCTGGTACTGGTCGCTTTCGCATGGCTGGTCACGGAATAATCGCCCCCGGCCAAGTTTTCCAAACCTCCCCGCCACTTCCACAATCCAGCTAAATCAGTCGTAAATCAACACCCATTCGGCATGTTTCGGATTTCGTCCTAAGGACTCATTATACGCATTATAATAAATTTGAAGGCATCCAATTATTTGTCATCCTGAGCCCTTCACTTCGTTCGAGGACAGGCTTTGCGAAGGATCTGTGATATGAATAAACGTTTGAGATTCTTCACTACGCTGCGCTTCGTTCAGAATGACAACTTCTGCACGAGTATTTATTATAATCCGTATTATGGAGAGCTTAGGGCTTAGGATTTCTGGCCAAAGGCCGGCGATTGGCTTTGTTTCCCGTATTCGTATCAGACACGGATTAACGCTGCTTAATGCGGCTTCTGAATTCTCGACGACGGTTCTTATGTCGGTTTTTCAATGCAGCTTTTTGCTCGAAAAAAGTGGATTTCTCCATAATTTGGCAACTATTTTCACTCGGAGTGCCATAGGGTTGTCACTCTTGGGATTTTTTTATTGCATTTGTTATTCCATACACCTTATTTAAGAGAATAAAGGTTGCGTTATCGCGTCCTGTTATGTTATAATTTACCAGACAAGTTCAACCGCGGAGTGCATCAGATGTAATCAGGTCGTTGGTCAAATGAATCGTCGTCTATAAGAGGCAGAGCCATGATGTGCGGGGCGAGAAGATTTGGCCGGACGGGCAAAAGGTTTTCCGGCCGGCAAAGCGGATTTTTGGCGGGGCGAGTTAGAAGAAATCTCGGAAACGGGGCGGGATTTACACTCATCGAGCTGTTGGTGGTGATCGCGATTATCGCGCTGCTGCTTGCACTACTTATCCCGGCGCTGCGTGGTGCCAGAGAATTGGGTCAGCGGGCGGTATGTCTGAGCAATCTCAAGCAGCTCACCTTGGCATGGACCACTTATGCCGTAGAATACGATGGCAAGATTGTCGATGGCTGCGCCTTCAGAATGCATACTATAGGACGGCGAAAGTTGGAGGGATGGGTGGGTACAGCCTTTATCCCTCAGCCGGTCATAGACCGAGCATCGCTGATAGCAAACAATTGGAAAGGCGCTCTTTGGCCTTATATCGGGAATGTAGATTTCTACCGCTGTCCCCGGGGTTGGGCTGGCCATACAGTCACATATACCACAGTTGTCTCTATGAATGGAATGGATGTGGAAGGGACATACGTGCCGGCCCATAAGGGCTCGAAAATACCGGAATGCGGCAAACGTGTCGGCAGCACGGTTCTGAAAATCACCAGACTCACGGACATTGTCAGTCCCGGTGCGGGCCAGCGTGCGGTCTTCATCGATAAGGGTCAGTTTGTAGCTGGCAATGATTTTTTCTCTTATTATCTTAATCCAATGTGGAATGAGGCCAGTCCCCCTCCGAAACACCATCGTGACGGTGTGACACTCTCGATGGCAGACGGACACACCGAGTACTGGAAATGGAAGGGCCGTGAGACCGCAAACATTCCTCTCCAACTATCTTCTCTGAGAGGCGATCTGTTTTGTGAAGTGCTAAAGGGGGGGGACTACAAGCCACAGACCAAGGCCGGTATGTATGACCTGCAGAGGCTGCAAAAAGCGACCTGGGGCAGGCTTGGATATACGTTAGAGGGTGAGGATATGCCATAGCAGAGAAAACGCTGTGGCCGGCGGGATGTTGACCCGTCAAAGCGAGTAAGCAAGAAAAAATGGCTTAGTTCTCGGCGCAGAAGGACTGCGCGCACCATGATCGGCTGTTTGCATAGGCGTAAGCGAGAATCGCGACAAATGGACGACGGCGATGGAATTGAAAGGAATCTTGAGATGTCGGACAAAGATTATGCTCTGAGAAGTATACTGATAATTGCACTATTCTGGGCAATCACGGCAGGCATGGCCAAATCCACCGAGCTTTCCCTGACTGACAAAACCCTTCAAGCTATTGAGAATTGTATGTCCCGCACCCCTTATTATATGTCACTCAAGAGCCGCGTTCAGCACTGGGCTATTGTCCTGCCGGGCTTGTGCCTTGCAGTTCAGTCAACTTATTGAGGACACGCTCACCATGTCCCTGCGGCATCACCTCCGGCCAGTAGTAACGAATTGAGCCGTTTGGGCCAATAATCATGGAAGTGCGGATCACTCGGCCGTAATTCAAGTCCCCCAATGAGCTTGTTATCCATGCCCCATAACGTTCCATCACTTCGTGGGTCGGGTCGCTCAACAGTGTTAGCTTAATACCATGCTTGGCGATGAAATCACAATGAGATTGCACGGAGTCCTCACTGATACCCAGGACTTCCGCATTTATCTCACGAAAACGGGGCAGAAGATCTGTGAAATCCTTTGCCTCAAGTGTGCAGCCCGTTGTGTCGTCCTTGGGATAGAAGTAAAGCACAACCCACTTGCCTCTCAACCCGCTGAGCGTGACGGGCTTCTTATCCTGGTCTGGGAGTGTAAAGTCAGGCGCGGTTTTGCTGATAACCGGAGACGTCTCAGCAGCAGCATTTTCTATCTCCTGTTGCTGCAGCTTGACATTAATATCCAGCGTCAGGTGGATTGGCTCCACCTTGACAGGCTGCATCTGCACTTCATGAGTGCAGCCGGAAAAAGACAACATTACCAGTACTACCACAGTCCAAAATCCATATTTCATGATACACCTCATTTCGCAAAATATATCAGTATTGCCTGCTTGGTAGTTCAGCTACATTGTAACTGAAACTACACTGTTCGTAAACTATGGAGGCATTACCTCTCCAGGTTATCTGTAGTCTGCTTAAGGCTTTGGCCGATCGCTGTTTTAATGACCATTATTTTTCGCAGGTTCTCGTCAAAGCCTGGAAAGTCAAGAACAATTTCTTCAAACTCCACAGGAATCCTCGGGTCTCGGCTTCGACCTCGTGTGGTTACCCGAGCGAGGATCCCATCTTTCTGCCTAACAAAATCAATTTTGAACATGCTGTACTCAAAATCACGCAATCCTCTGAATATCTTATCTTGAATGCTCACCTCTACGGATTCCTGTAACATTCTCCCAAGCTGTTGTTCAAGTGCCTTCTGAACAATATTGGCTGGGTCACTATCTCCGAGTTTCCACGAGCCGTCCCCAGTTGTCGAATGAAGGAATCCCTCGCCTATGGTGAAATCAGCCAAGTTCGAACGAGATATGCTCGCAGGTATCATGCCGTACAGCGTGCCTTTGCCTGTCCCGCCCTCCCCAAAAGCCAGGCCAAATAGCTTGTCCATGTCCAGGCCGTTTGCGAAGAGTCTAATATCAATCTTTGGTTGGTTTGGATCTATCCGCAACGCACGGCTGTATACACGTCCCCCCAGGCATCCCCATTCCGCTCGCTCGATGAGAATCCCCGGCGGATCATCTTCAAAGCATAACGCAATAAATCCATCTTGCAAGTATAGTTTGCCCAGCTTGAAGCTTTGGAATTCAAAACGTTGGTTACCTGGTGTGGAGACCGGAGAGAAACCAGTGAGAGTAATCGCTCCATTTATCCCTTCTACTTGAGCCTGGTAACGTTTGCTTGAGAGTGTAGTGTCAGTGGCTGCGATAGTAATCCGTGGAACGAGGTGTCCTTGCTGTAAACGCACATTCCCCTTCAGCGAGAAGTCGCCGCTCACAGTCAGACCGGTGGAATTGGCCAGCATCTTGATAGCAGTCTGTTCCTCCTCTATTCGAAACCCGTCGCATGCAACCGAAAGGAGCCCAGATGGCTGTTTTGCCTGGAGGTCTACATATCCGTTCGCATACAATATTGCGTCCTTTTGAAGAGGCCATTGCAACTGGACCCTGCCCTCGCGATGCTTCAAGTCAAGTGAACCAGAAATTGGCTTTAGCGTATCTCTATCCAGGGAGAATAGAGCCTCAGATTTGCCATTGAGCAGGGTGGCAGTGTCTAATGTAAGCATCGCTTCAAGGACTTCACTCGCGTCACCGCCTGGATTCAATTCTGCATTCAGTACAGCTCCTTCCAGAGCTAATAATAATCCTGATAGACCCAGGCGACACTCCAATCCGTCGATTGAAAGTGTACCGGTTGCTGTGCCGGACTCCGGACCCAGGCTGGCGTCGACTGAGAACTGGACACCATCAACTTTTGTTGTAAGCATATCCTTAACCGCCTGTACAGTCATGCCATCGGAATTTGCCTCCAAGCGAATACGTGTATTCAAACCGTCTTCATCGAATATGGATTCAACCGTGCATTGGTCTTTGGTTCCCTGCAAGGCCAACTTTGTTTTCTCAATCGTCAAGTTCCCAGCACTGGCAGAACCGAACTCTAATCCGCTTCCTGGAAGGACATAAAACTTGCTCCATGCGTTTCTATGACTCCCTCTAAGCCTTACAATTCCTGAAAACTCTCGCAACACTACTTCCGGCTGCCCGATTCTCAAATCGCCGGGAGCAAAAACTACCTGCATCTCAGGAATTTCAAAGTCAGGCAAAGCTCTGCCGGGTGTCCTCGACATATTTGTCAATAAGTGTCCGTTTATGCTAATCGCACCAAGTCGAGAAATGTCCAGGCCTTTATCAGAAATCTTTTCCGAAACGCCCTTCGGGACAGAACCCTCAAGCTCCCAGGATATCTTCACCGGGCCCCCTTCGTCTTTTGGGCGAAGTCCGGCCGGCAATATTGCAGAAAGCCTTTTCAACTGCCATTTTTGCCCCTTTGCCTCACCAAATAGAGCGAATCCCTCTTCCATCTTTTCTAAGCTAAAATGGATTTCATCAGCGATGACATGTCCACATCGGACCGCGTCCGCACTTAGATCGCAGCTCAATTTCTCCAGTTGAGATCCGTCTTTCAAATCTACATGGAGCTGGCACTCTATCCCTTCCGCATCCACTGGAGAATTAGCCAGAGCGGTCTTGAGCCACCCGTTCCCAGCGGTCAACGCGAAGATTGCCAATCCATCATTCTCGGAGATCTCTCCTTCGAGTTTGACGTCTATCCGGCCAGCTAATCTTGCCGGAAGATCAAACTGGCCTGTTGGTAGCACTGTCATTAAAGCACGCATGTCTAAGTCCTCCTTCTCCATGGAAAATGACAAGGACCCTTCGTCGCTGAACGAAGTGAGCCGGACATGCAGCGGGATGCCTTGGAGGTTTAGGTTCAGGTAGCTTTCCAGCCGACCGTCACCTGTGTGGACTATGGAACCATCGCATGGTATGCAAATGCGTTTTTTCTCCAAGTCAATTGATAACACACAAGAGTGCAACTCTATGAGGCCAAAAGGGTGGTCTCCAGTCCCTTCACTGTTTCCCAATTTGAGTTTCGCCAATTCCCCCAGCTCAACTTTACCATCTCGAACGCGCAGAAGCAGTTGACCACCGGTGATCTGGACTTTTTTCAACTTTCCCTGTATCAGCGACCCTGGCGAATATTGGACGGCCACTGCTCCGATACATACAGAGCGATCCTTGTCCAGGTTCACATTAGCAAGTTCAGCGCCACGCCAGGAACAACTACGCACTTCCAGAGTTGCTACTGGAAGTCCTATTTCGGCTAATCGCGAAAGGATCATGTGCTGCACAAGCCTGGGCAACACAACAACCTGCAAAAGCAACATTATTACTGCCAGTACAGTGAGAATTAGCAGACGGTGAAGTAACTTTATCGGCCATCGCTTCATAGCCCCATGCTCTCACAAATAAAAGTACTGCAATTGCGTGTTCCAGCAGCTATAACCTATATTGAAGGGCAAAGAAATGATTCAGTCCTCATCTTTTGCCCTTTTGAGAATACCCACATGCTGCTGAAGCCAATACTATCTTAAGAATCCTAAACTTCGAAGCAAGGGAAATTTTCATAATCTTGAAATGTCTTCCAGTGCTCTGTCCCCTATTTTTTGGAGGCCTGTTTCTTCTTCGGCCTGATTGATTATATTCGCATCTACGATGTGGCGTTGACCGCAGAAGAAATTGCGGCCCTGGCACAATAAGACAGGCTTTGGTAGGGGTGGTTTGCGAACTGCCCTCTACGCGATGGGCATCGGTATTATACCAGTATTGTTGGGATGATACTGTTTTTAAAGAAATAGTGGCCTGATTAGAAGAAAGGTAAAAGTTGCCGGCTATTCGGCGGGTTCTTCGGCGGTGTTTTCGAGGACTTCTAATTCTACCAGTGCGTTGTATGCGGCTTTTTGCTCGGCTTCCTTTTTGTTCGAGCCCCAGGCGCTTGGGAAATGGCGATCCTCGATAGTTACCTCCAGCTCGAAACATTTGTTGTGGTCGGGCCCTTTTTCGTCGAGCAGGATGTAAGAGGGCGTAGCGTTAAACTGCTCCTGGGAATACTGCTGGAGCAGGGACTTGAAGTTGCCATGGTCCTGCTCGGCGTCGGACTGCTCAATCAACGGGCCGTAAATCCTCAAGATAAAATCGCGGGCGGCCTCAAAACCGCCGTCGATATGTATAGCGGCAATAACCGTCTCCAAAACGCCCGCCGCCAGGGAGCCCGAAAGGGCACGGTTCGAGACCATGCCCTTGCCGACTTTGAGGAATTTTTGCAGGCCGAGCTGCCCGGAGATTTGAGCGCAGGTCTCGCGAGAGACAAGCTTGCTCTTTATTTTCGTTAAATCGCCCTCAAGATAATTCGTGAAATTATCGAAGAGAGCCTGGCATATAACCACCGCTAAGACGGAGTCGCCGAAGAACTCGAGCCTTTCATTGCTCAGCAGGCGATTATCGACCGCAGAAGAATGAGTGAATGCTTTAACTAAAAGATTCTTGTCGGAAAATTCGTAACCTATTATCTGCTCAATTTGCCGCAGAGTTTCTTCATCCATAATTAACTAACCATCTGCAAACTTGCCAGGGCGACGAACTTATCGTCGGCGAACTCAAAAATTCCGTCAAGGCCGGTTACCATAAAAATCCCTCTGGTCGCCGCGGCCACACTGCAGAAAACGAGCCTGTGCCCGCAATCGGACAGCAACTTTCGCAGCTTCAGGAGCTTGGATATACTGGAAGAAGTGATGATATCGACACTCGAAAAATCGATGACGACCTCGCAATCGCCTCTGTCGCGCACCATATCGGTGACAGTCTTGAGCTCATCTCCCATTTCCGGCTCCTGGGGTAAGTCCACGAGAATAATATCTTCAGACCACTCTTGAATCCCCATTACATTCTCCTTTATTCAAAAACATATAATTCTATTGGTATTTTATCGGCATAAGTTCGGGCCAAGTTGAGCAAGAAAACATAGCCGAACACCTTTTTGCAACTTATCGGCCCCGCTCGGCGCTTCGGCGGACTCCGAAAGAACTTCATCTGCCGGGTAATATCGGCTTATAAAGGTTCGTGCTTTTGTACAAATTATTTCTTGTTGAGTTGTTTTAACTGAACCGTTATTTCGTTGATTCGCCATTCGATCGCCGAAAGTATCCAGAATTTGAAGTGATTAACACGCATCTGGATGTGTATCATATAGATAATTTTTACCGACAGCATAACCGTTGTCAGTTCGACCATTAAAAGGCGCAATCTATCGCCTGAGAATACGGAAATCGCGCCGGCTACTATAATAATTACGATAAATAAGGCATTAATCAATTTCGTGCGAAATTGCGGAACGCCTCCGATTGTGCCGATTATCGCCCTGACCCGCTCCTTTTCCTTCTCGAAATTTTCCATCGCCTGCTTAAGATCACTGATTTCATCCTCAGTTTTCTCGTATTTCTCATTCATAAATACTCCTTAGACCAAAACGTTTTCTATTCGTTCCCGGCGACTTTTTCATATCGTATTTGCGAGCCGTCGAGATTAGCCGCTATTATAATAACCCATCGGTTCAGTGGATACAAACACCTGGGCCTGCCTTATTAAGGACATGTATCCCAGACTGCGCCCATAGATACTCATCCGAATTTTTATTGACACACTTGAATATTTATGGCAAAATCCCGGAAATTCATTTAATGAAAGAATTGGAAACAGACATAATTGAAAAAGGTATTTGATGCAAGAATAGTCTCCGGATAGCCTTTTGGTTTTGCAAAATTCCAGCAGTTTTCTCATCTTTCAGCCATTCCTAATCGATTTATGTAGAGCTTGAAAGTATTGGTTGTGAAGGAAAATGCCGGTAATTTAATATAACAGAAAGGGTATCCAGGGTGATATTTGATATAAAAATTTCCAGAATTTGCTGTAAAATTCGGAAGATTTGACTAAACTTGGGGCGACCCGGCGATTTGGCCGGAAAGATTCACTTAGAATTTCGAGAAAATACCGAATAAGGAGTAATGTAGCATGACTAAAATGATGCAAGCAGAAACGACAACGGGCAATAAACAAGGCAGACCAGCAGGAGCTGCCGGATATTTGGAGCGAGGCTGGGTCATTGCGAACCATAAGCTGGTCTCGTTCCACGCAGCGTTTATTTCCTCCGTGCTCAGTCTTCCCGCGGCAGCACTGGCAACGGCGGCGGCCGACCCGGAAACCAATATCAAGCTTGAAGTGCTGAAATTCATGTTTTTGAGCTGGGAGACGGTTGTATCCGTAATTATTCTTTACCTGTCCTGGCACATCGGCATTGCCATTCACGAGATGGGGCACTTTTTAACTGCCACGAAGCTCACAGCGTTGAACCAGGACTCCCAGGACAAGGCCGACGCTGTCGTTCAGGGCGGCGGCAAATTCGGCTGGTACGCGAAAATGTTCCTGCTGATTCCATGGGGCAAGTTTTACGGCGTTAAGAAAGAAGGCGGCAATTATGCCCCGGACGCCCCTTACAACCTGGCGGTGGCGGCATCGGCGCCGATCTGGAGCCAGTGGCTCGCCACGATCTTTCTGCCAATTGCTGCTATCGGCATCGGCGGAGGACTGCTCGTCGGAGGCGAGACCGGAGACATTCTTATCTACATCGGCCGGTTCTTCCTGGCTCCAGGCTGCGTAGGTCTTCTGGACCGTCTGCTGGCAGACCCCGGCAAGCTCAGAGAGTTCCGCATGAGAGAGCAAACGGCCGCTGAAGCCGCGGCAAGGGCCGCAGAGGCAGCCGGCAGCGGCGAAAGCTGGTTTGCTCGCGTCGCAGAGGTCAAGAAAAGACTGCTGACCTCCAGAATCCAGTCCGTTACCCTCAAAGACGGCACCAAAGTAACAGCCCCGTGGCAGTATCGTAACTGTGCGATGGGCGGCCGGCACACCGAGAAAGAATATCCCGAGAGTAATATCTCTATGCAGGAAAGCATGTTCATGCCGCTCTCGGCCAAGACATACGAAGACGCCCAGGAAATGACTGTAAAGCTCCAGAACCGCCTCAAAGAGATTATCGAGTCGGCACCGGGCGCAAAGGTTATGGGCGTTGGTCTTGAAGGCGGTATCGCGCCTTATATCGATAAAGAGCCACAGGACAAGGTTCCTGAACAACGAATGTGGCGGATGATGAAGCAGGCGATTCTTGACTGCGAGTACATCCCCGGCGTGGACGTGGCGATTGCTCTGGACCCGGCGGCCTCGGAACTCGAGAACTTATACCGCGAAGAGACCGGCCAGAAAGACTCGGTCGGCATGTATCGTTTCTGGCGCGACAAAAGCAAGCTTGATATGAGCCGGGATGAAATTCTCGAACTCTACAAGCAGGCCATGGAAGACGATGTGCCTGTCCTGTCAATCGAAGACGGTTTCGGCGAGCTCGACCACGAAGGCTGGAAGAACCTGATGAAAGAGCTGGGCGACAAGACCTTCATCATCGGCGATGACCTTGTCACCACCAAGGACTCTAACATCGAAGCCTGTGCAAAGAACGGCGAGATCAACGCCACTCTGATCAAGGCCAACCAGATCGGCACGCTCTCGGAAACGGTGCTGGCGATGCTGACTTCTCTGGCCTACGGTGCCGAGCTTGTCGTCTCGCACCGGTCCAAATCGCCGAACGACCCGTTCGAGGCGGAAATCGCCACGGCGATGAACGCCCTGGGCCTCAAGGCCGGCGGCGGTGCCAACACGGAAAGACTGCAGAAGTACGGCCGGGTCATGGAAATCCTCGCACTGGCAAAAGCCTCCCAGCGGGAAATCACCGACAAAGAGCGCAAAGAGGTCGAGGAGAACGTCAAGGAGCTGGTACGAATCCTCACGGGCAAAGAAGACGTCAGTATTATGCCGGACGCAGGCGAGATCGATATTGCCAGTCTGCTTATCAAGTTGCTGGCTATCGAATCTGTCAGCGGCACCGAAGAGGCGACGAACGCCGGTATCCCGTCGGCGGCAGCAACCCTGTTCCTGGGCAAAACCGGAATCATTCGTTTCAAGGGCTCGACACCCCTCGGAACCTCGGCCGGTGTCGACGAGGCCATCCACTACGTGGACAGCATCATCGAGCCTTCCGATACAACCAAGAAATACGCCGATCTGTTCAAGGACGCCGGCGACGGTACATTCAGGTTCAAGAAAGACGTGGTGCTCCAGGCGGTCAAGTCCAAGAACGACGATAAACTGATGGCACTCTGGAAAAAATCCAAACGTTACGACGGTAAGGGTTGTATGGACGCCGTCAAGCACATCGAGAGCGTATTGGCTAAAGCGTTCGTCGGCAGAAAGCTCATGAAGCTTGGCTCACTGCTCGATACGGATAAGGAACTGCTGGCACTCGAACTGGAGCAGGCAATCAGCGCCGGCAGGATTTCCAAGAACGCATCGAAGGAAGAGAAGATCCACGCGATGCAGCGAAAAGGTGTTTTGGGTATGAATGCCATCCTTTCGATGTCACTCGCCTTGGGCCGTGCGGTCGCGGCCAGCGACGGCAAGGAACTCTGGCAGCTTATCCGCGAGATGGCAAGTGAGACCATGGCCAAGTTCGTCGATGCCAACACCAAGGGCAAAAAGAAGAGCCTGGTGGACCTCAAGACGACCGACTTCGACGAGCTGCAGACCATCTTCCGCGAGGCTTCGAAAGGGGCTATCAAGGACGGCAAGAATATTTACGAGCTGCTCAGAGATCAACTGCCCGTCTATCCGGTATAACAAAAAAGAATAACGAATCCCGATGCACATCGGGATCGAATGTCAAAATTAGGGGCAGGCCCACGGGTTTGCCCCTATTGTTTTTTCCTCACAGCTTTCGGTTTAACTTGCGGTAGCTGATAGCTTCTTCTCTGACTTCTGCTCTTCTGCCGCCTTGGTTTCTTGCGGACCTTCGTTCGTGCTCGTATCACCGGCCTTGGCCCCAAGTTTACGTAATAATGCTTCAAGTTCAGGATAAGCCATAGCGCGCGCTATTTCTAAAGCGTATCTTCCCGTATCACTCTGAACATCCGGATCAGCTCCCTTGGAGATCAATAGCTCTATAAGGTCAGAATAGCCAAAATATACTGCCCAGTGCAATGGAGCATATCCCAGCCAATCCTTATCATTAATGCCTTCTCCCTGTGCCAATAATTGTTCGATTTGTTTTACATCATGATCACGCACTGCCTGATGCAACATCTTCACATACCCTTCAGAAGTCTCATTAGGATCATATTCGAAGGCACCCAGATCAGGCCTTGCACCCACAAACGGCATGCCGATATCAGCCCCTTTATCAATAGCAGCACTGCCCGGAGCAAGCTTAAGAAAGTCATTCTGAGGAATACTTCCGTCGGGATTACGCGGTGCAGACATCTGGCTATCATCAAGGCTGAGGAAGTCATCGTCGGTTAAAGTAATGCTCACAGCGGCATCCCAGCTATTAAACTCACTATCGACTCTGGCTTTGATAGAATTATTGGAGCCGTATGATACATTATTACGTAAAATCATATCCTCCCAAGTTACTCCTCCTCCCCATTGAAAACAATAATTACTAAAAATATTGTCCCATCCTGTGCAATTACGAAGCATTACGCCTTCAGTATTACCGTTTGAGTCAAACCCAGAAGCCCGATGATTCCATGCTATGCAATTTATTAAAACATGCCTCCCAGCTCCACCACCAAGTTTAAACCCATTACCATCGCCTCCAAACAATGGATAATTCCAAATATTTTCACCGTTTCTCCATGAATAACATCTTTCAAGCCGAACGGCGTTGTTTGACCACCAGAGATCATAACCATCATCAGCGTTATTCCACGACCGGTTACCAATTAGAACATTGCCCCGCCCAACAGAATTAGGAACACAAAATCCATCACCGCCATTGCCACTCGTCACAAAATCAAAATTACTGTGAGCATCGCAGTTTAGAATGAGATTATGTGCAGTCTCATCGGCCGAAATGCAAATACCAATATCTTGATTTCCAAATGCAACTATTTCCTCCAATACATTATGGTGTGCGTTACTACCATGTATCTGCAATGGTCGCTGAGTATTGGTAATAACTAATCCTTTAATATGCCAATATGCTCCTGTAATAGATATTGATTTTCCTTTCGCTTTAGCAAAGTCAAACACAGGAGTCTCTTTAGGGTAAGCCTCAAGACGAATAGGATTACTTTGTTCACCTGATACATCAATGTCTATAGCGGATGAAATTGAATATGTTCCCCCGCGAACTATAATAGTATCACTTGGTTTCACAAGCTCTACAGCAGCAGTTATGGTTCGTAAGGGGCTCTGTGATTTTCCGGAATTCGCATCGTCACCATAAGGAGCAATAAAATACGTGCATCCCCTATTATGCAACCAGCCAGAGGCTTCGCTCAGATCATTACGTAAAGCTTTGGCCCCTGGTGAGGTCTTCATTACTTCGGAGCCAAATTTCCTTCCCATATCACTTATTCTTTCCTGCATTACTACAAAGGGTGTACGACCACGGATATCAACAACATCCACATCAGCCCCCATCATTAGAAGGTCCTCAATCAAGTATAGTTTGCGATTATGTGCTGCATAATGTAAGGGTGTCCACCCATTATTATCTTGAGCATCAATGTTAAAACCGGAATTCTTAAGAAGTCGTATCATTTCCACAGACAAATCCCGACGATCCTTTTTCCAATAGTTCGCTTCGGCAGCATAATGCATCGGTGTTCGCCCAGCGTTATCTTGAATATCAACTGAAGCATTATGCTCAAGCAACATCACAACAATTTCTTTATGTCCAGCTTCTACTGCATAATGAAGCGGCGTCAAACCATACTCATCTTTAATGTTTACATCTACGCCAAGACCAATAATAAGTTTAACAACCTCATTATTTCCACTTTGGATAGCGGAAGAAAAAGCGGCGCTAAAACCAGCCTTGTCTTGAAGAAACAGCTTAACTATCTCAATATGGCCTCTTTGAATAGCTAAGTCTAAAGGAGTATTGCCTCGGCCGTCTTTAGCATTTACATTAGCACCACTGGCAATAAGCAATTCCACTACTTCTTTATGCCCTCCAAGTGCTGCGGAATGAAGCGGTGTACTGCCTCTTCTATCTCTGGCGTTTACATCAGCTCCTCCGGAGATTAACGCCTCAACTAATGGCAGCTCCCCCGTTTTGATTGCATGAGTCAGAAATGTATCTCCGTTGTTAGTTCTCACATTAACGTATGCTCCTTGCGCTGCTAGCTCTTTGGCTTGCTCCGGGTTGTTTGATTGAATTGCCTGAAAGAGCTGACTGGTTAGCTTATTCCTTTCTTCTGTAGATTGCTCAACCTTCTGCGACTCCTTGACCGGCCCCTGGGGTTGGCTGGCTTGGGCGGAAAAGCAGTGTGAAATGGTAACAGTCAGGACAAGCCCCAGCACGGTATAGGTCCGTGATATACCTTTCATGGTTTTACCTCCAATAGGTACGAAGCTAAACCAATTTCAGCCGCTTCAAACAAAGCGGAGTATTCGACAATACAATTTAATGTTTACAGTTTCCTGTCCAGCTTGCGGTAGCTGATGGCTTCTCCTATGTGTTCGGCGGCGATGTCACGTACGCCGGTCAGGTCGGCGATGGTGCGAGCGAGCTTGCAGATTTTGTCGTGGGCGCGGGCGCTGAGGCCGAATTCCTGCATCGCATGCTTCAGGAGCATTTCGCCCGCTGTATCGAGCTTGCAGAACTTTTCGACCTGTTTATGGCTCATTCTTGCGTTGGAGTGAATCTTCCCATCCCCGAATCGCTCGGCCTGTATGCCCGCGGCCCGGACAACGTCGGAACGCATTACAGTAGAGTCGAGCTGGCCCGATTTCGAGCGAAGCTTCCGAAAACTTATCGCCGGCACGTCGATATGAATATCAATCCTGTCCACCAGGGGCCCCGAGACCTTCGAGAAATATCGCCTGACCTGACCCGGCGTGCATTTGCACCGCCTGGCATCGCTGCCGAAATAACCGCAGGGGCACGGATTCATCGCCGCGACGAGCATGAACTGAGCGGGGAACCGGACCGTCTTTTTCGCGCGCGCGACGATGACGAAACCGTCTTCCAGCGGCTGGCGAATCATTTCGAGAACGTGGCGGGGAAATTCGACAAATTCGTCCAGAAACAATATCCCAAAATGCGCTAATGACAATTCGCCCGGCCGGGGTGTCGGCCCGCCGCCGACCAGGGCCGGACCGCTGGCTGAGTGGTGCGGCATTCGCACCGGACGAGTCGCCATCAAGGCCTGATTTCTGCCCAGTAATCCCACCGAGGAGTAGACGCGGGTTGTTTCAAGCGACTGCTCCAGGCTCAGCGGCGGCAAAATCGTCGCCAGTCTCTGGGAGAGCATGGTTTTTCCCGCTCCGGGCGGGCCTATCATCATTATGTTATGCCCACCGGCGGCGGCGATTGTCAGCGCCCGCTTGACGCTTTCCTGGCCTTTCACATCCGCAAAATCAACGTCATAGTTTGCCGAGACGTTAAAAAGCTCATCGATATCGACATTGGTCGTCTCCAGCGGCAACTGACCCGAAAGAAATCCGACCGCCTGCGCAAGCGAGCCAACAGCATAGACTTCGATGTCCTGAACGACCGCGGCTTCCTGTGCGTTATCCAGCGGCACGAGCATCCGGCTGAAACCTTCGGCAGCAGCGCTCATCGCCATACTCAATACGCCGTTGACCGGCCTGACCCTGCCGTCCAGGGCCAGTTCGCCGACGATAATCGTCTCGTGCAGAATCGAGCTGGCCAGGACGTTCTGGCCGATGAGCATACCCAAAGCAATAGGTAAATCGAAAGCCGGCCCCGCCTTTTTCACAGCCGCGGGTGCCAGGTTTATGAGCGACTTGGTTTTCGGATGCTTGTAGCCGCTATTGACGATGGCGCTTCTGACCCGCTCGATGCTCTCCTTCACGGCGGCATCGGGAAGGCCGACAATGACGGACTTCTCAAACCCGCCCCGGCCAACGTCGACTTCAACCTCGCAAATCACTCCCTCAATCCCGTCAAGCGTCACACTGTGCAGTCTGGCTAACATTTGTTATTTACTGTTTCCGATTTATTATGTACTATTGTTTTTAATGTCTTCGCCGGTTGGACGTCGACTTATCTCAATAGTCAATAGCCAATAATACAACCTGAATCGGCAATAGTCAAAGGAGCAATACAATATGCCTACTATAAAAGATGTAATTGTCAAAAAGCCGTCGGACGAAGAGACTGCCGTCTGCAAGGCCTGGCCTATCTGGAAATGCCAAGCCAGCACTTTCGACTGGGAATATACGGAAAAGGAAACGTGCCTTCTGATAGAAGGCAAGGTAACAGTCACGGACGGCAGCGATTCGGTAAGTTTCGGCCCCGGCGACCTCGTAATCTTCCCCGAAGAGCTACAATGCACCTGGCAAGTCACCGAACCGGTCAAAAAATACTACAACTTCGGCTGATAAAGACGCAAAGCCCCACGCACTGTCATTTCAACCGAAGTCACAACGTAAGTTGGGACGAAGCGGAGAAATCTATCTCAGAACAGATTCCTCGACTCCGCTGCGCTCGGCTCGGAATGACAATGTACGTAATCGAAGTTGACATATTCCTAAACCACAAACTCTCCCGGCTCGAATCTTAGCTTTCGCTCGGTTTTAACTGCTTCGTTGACCTTCAGAACCGTCACTGCGGTTTCATATCCGACCTCCGCGGGACAGTTGAGTTCGGCCGTGCCGCGAATAGCATCAAAGAAATTCTCCAAGTGCGGCTGATGATACGGCTTGTTCATTTCCACCGGTAGAGTGAGAACTCGACGATTCTCAGGCCAGATTATTCCTTTGTTCAGATTGCGGACGTTGTGGCTCTGTGGTATGGGCAGTTGAAGACTTTCCTCGACAAAGAACAACCTTGCGACCTGCTCGACCGTGAGCTTGTCTATCATTTTCATCATCTCGTCATGGCCAACCAGGCAGCCTTCTTTTACACATCTGGCCCAGACCATGTTGTTGGATTTCATCAACTCCGGAAAGACCATCGCTCGATAGGCAGCCTCCGATACCTCCAATGTCCCCTGGTCGCCCATGAATTTTTCGACGTACCCGTCGTTTCTGTTGCTGCTCAGTATCTGGTAGTATGCGTAGACCGGTCCCTGATCGGTTTCGTATTCGTAAACAGCCATCACGGTGTCGTACCACTGGTGCGTCTTTTTGTCGAGGTAGCTGGTGCGCCCGCTGGCCATGACGGAGTTGGGCTTTGCTCCGAGAAACCAGTTGAATACATCTATCTGATGCGAACCTAAGTCGACAACGGGACCGCCTCCCAGCTCCCTGTACCACCGCCAGTTCCGGAACTGAGCCATCGACTCGTAGCCGTATCTTTCGAGGGTAGGCTGGTCAAGAGCAGCTCTTTGCGGCCAGCCCATAGGTCCCCTTACTATTCGGTTCCACTGGCCTGAGACGGCAGTAATACGTCCGAGGACTTTATTGTTCTTCAGAAGCTTTTCGTAGCAATGAATGTATCGAGGATTGCTGCGCCGCTGACAGCCTATCTGCAGCAGCTTGCCGGTTCTTCTGGCGGCCTCGACCATCTTTCTGGCGCCTTCAATCGTGTTCGACATCGCCGTCTCACAATAGACATGCAGACCGGCCTCAAGACAGGCCTCGGTGTGTTCTGTGTGCCAAAAGTCCGGCGTGGCAATTATGACGGCATCGAGATCCTTTTCCTTATCGAGCATTTCCTTGTAATCTACATACGTATTGTGCTCGTGCTTATAGGCCTTGAGCATGCGTGAGAGACGTTTTTGATTATACGCCGTCCAGATATCGCAAACGGCCTTGAAGC